>SDBV01011090.1_pt1 | contig 11725 bp, 14 predicted proteins | sample 2277081 | NCBI WGS metagenome assembly SDBV01 (sample SAMN10402039, study PRJNA504765) | marine sediment metagenome | isolation source: marine sediment core GS10_PC15, 223 cmbsf | place: Arctic Ocean: Southern Knipovich Ridge | collected 2010
CGCTGAAAGAGATCTGCCGACAAGCGACCTCAATCGGTCACAAGACTGAACTCTTTCCTGGCAAACTGACCTTCAGTGTCAAATAGAGTTGTCTGCTTTTCCCGCTTTGTCCCGAGTTCTGAACTAATGGCTTTGCTTGGGTAATGCTTGGCAATATTCTGTCGACTGACCCCGCCGCGCTGCTGGAACACTTGAGGAATACCCCGGCGGCTGACACGTCTGCGAAAACTGAGACGCAAGACCAAGTCCATACGGATGCGTATGCGGCCTATTTCTATCCGCCAGTCTGGATAGAGGAATCCGGCATATCCTTATCATTCGGACAAAGAACCAGACTTGGAGTGCATGAGAGATCTGAGAGAATCTCTGTAGCTACGGAATACAAGGGACAAGGCCTGCTGGTCAGTACGGCCGGGCTCCTAGCTATAGCGGCAAGATCCAAGGAAGACGCTTGGCGTTTCTTGAACGAGATCATGATTGGCGTGGTGTTCAACGAAATACCAGCGACATTCATTCACTTGCCAGAAATCGGCGAAGTGAAAATGGATACTGAAAGAAGGACGATTGCAGTGAGATCGTTTTCTCTAGTATCTTCTCGCCAGGAGCAAGTGCACGCGTACATTGGGATTGACCAACCTATCAGGCGCGATCGGACAGCGATCGAGCCCCAAGCGATAATCAACGCTCTCGAGACAGCGATCCGTTATTCGGAACGAGTTCCGACGGAGTGGATGCACTTCTTTCTTCAAGGTTACACGCAACACTACAACTTGGAGTACAACCAGGCATTTATCACGGTTTGGACGATAGTCGAGCAGTATATAGGAATGAAGTGGAAAGCATATATCGAGAATCTTCCAAAGAAGAGAAAGCGTAAATTCGCTTCTCCAGGGTATTGGTCAACCGATCATTCAATGGAGATTCTCTCGCTATCGAGACTATTGGATGCAGCTGAATACGACGAAGTGTCAAAGTTCAAGTTGAGTCGAAACAAGCTTGTTCATGAGATGGCATCGATCACAGAGGAAGAGTCTGATGCGATCATTGTCTACGTTAGAGGCGTTTTCGGCAGACTGGCGGAACAGTAAGAATTGGAGCGCATAACATCGGGATCGAGTTGACGCCGAAATTGTATTGTTCAAGGAACGCTGGCCTAGTTCATCGGGAAGGGCGCCCTTCGCTCGGCGGCGCAACTCATCCCGGTCGTTATGTTGACACAGGGTGAGAACCAAGTGAGGGTACAAGTATTGCGATGAACAGATCTTCACTGATCTTGGTATCCTCGGCTATTTGTGGGACGCTATGCGTAAATGAAATGAGAAGAATCAAAGGTTGGCTCAGCGAAAAGATGACCGCTTTCAATATGTGGCTATCGCTCGATGCGAAAGTCTACCGCCGATTTCATGATGTCATCATTCCTTCAAAGAACGGCACGACTCAAATTGACCATCTTCTTGTATCACCGTATGGACTGTTCATTGTAGAAACGAAAAACAGAAAAGGATGGATATTCGGATCAGAGGGGCAACAAAAATGGACACAGTCACTATACGGGGAGAACTACCCCTTTCAGAACCCGATTAGGCAAACCTTTAGGCAAAAGAAGATCCTCTCAGCTTTTCTGGGTCTTGATGAATCAATCATACATACAGTCATCTATTTCGTCGGGGATTGTGAATTCAAAACACAATTGCCAGCAAACGTCATAAATTCAAAGTTAGGGCGATTCATCAAAAAGCACAATAATCGAGTTCTTCCGCATGAAGAGATTAGCCGAATAGTGGCGACACTGGAACAACATATTGCTGAGTCTTCGCTTACAAACAGAGATCATGTTCGATCATTGCGCAAGAGGCATAGTTCAACTACAGTTTGCCCTAAGTGTGGCTCGAAGCTAGTTTTGAGAACAGTGAAAAAAGGACCAAATGTTGGTTCAAGGTTCTTAGGTTGCGAGAATTACCCGACATGCCGATTCACAAGAGACGTGGGGCCTCAACGGTGAAGTGCAACGCCTGCACGATCGTCCGAGCCGGCCGGAGATTGTTGCGAGGCCCCTTAGGGCTGCCCTTGGTTTGAGGCTCTGCCTCTGAGCGCCAACGTCTCGGGCGCCACATAACATTGCGATTCGAGCTGGCACCTGTGCCTGTCTGGACGGTGTCGGTGAGTATTCCTGCAGCGGTGGGCAGCCGGTTGAACCCTTACGGGCCGGCAACGGTCGGCACGGCGAAGCTCAATCGCGTCGTTATGCATTCTATTGGGTTACCTTTTGTCGCACTCTGCGCGACAATGGTATACTGTGTAGCGAACAATCATGAATTTTATCTGGAATATTGTATCCGCAGGTAGTTTGCTATTCTCAGCGTGGGCACTGTGGCGAACGTTCCGAATTCGGATTAGACTAAGAAACTATAAGCGCGCTCAATTGTTTAATACGATGAGATAAAACCATGCGAATCAACTCCGGGCATTACGGGATCTCGTCACCGTTAACAATCTATTGGACAACAAACTTCTGAGTGATGTCGCTGTCGAAACCAGCCGAGCCAGCTATTATTCGGCATTGCTTTCATTCTGGCAGCGTGTGAATCTCCATTTTTTAAGTAGGCTTACGAAGAAAAGTCCCAATACAATCAAACAAACAAAGCTTTGTCATCGAATCGCACTACTAATCGGTGCCTATGAGCAACCGAGGGAGGAGGACTTCTAATGCAAACAATTGATCAGTTCATAAACAAACTGATTTCATCCACAATCAACAAGAAGACTGAATGGAGTAGGTTTATGGACGTGGCCAGCGAGGTCAATGAGCATGTGAAAGTTGCACTAGAGAATCGCCGTATATTCACCGAACAGGGTGACTTTGACCGGAAATATGATCGTATCCTTGTCACTGATTCCTATGGCTCGTTTGTGGCGCGCTATCGGGACGGCTGGATAGTTCTGATCGCGGCCAATCAAGAGCAGCTTCATGAAAAACGCAACTTCATTCTTGCCATACAGAACTCTGACACCTCGAACGTTGTCGAGATCAATGGTCCACAAGAATTTCAGGCAGACTTGAACCGCTTGTCTATGGCAATTGAAAGACAGGTCGACAAGGCGGACGACCTAATCGATTCTTTCATTGACGACCCTGACAAGTGAAAAACCGAAGCGATCATATCGGTAAAGCATGAGTACATAACATGCATCCCGGCTTAAGATATGACGGATGCATAACACGTATAAGGCCTCCGAGAGTCAAGAGACAAAGATTCCCCTGACAACGTGTTTCATTGCCGATCTACAAGATGAACGATCGTTCTCCATCCCCTCGAGTCTGACTTGGGTTCAAAGATACTGGTGCGACAACGCCGTCTGCACCAAACATATATTGTGGGTCACTCAGCAAATATTGACAGACCGCCGAGGTGGCGCGGAAGCATAAAATTTCAGTGATCAGAGACACCGCACAGGCCCATGGCTCGGAATGGAACGGGAGAAAGCTGGGCAGTCTGGGGTAACGAGGTATGATCTGATTTAGGCATAAATGGGATCACAGCGATTTTTGTTGTGGTCCTTTTTTTTTAGATTAACTCTGTGGAATGATCTTCACTTTTGAATCGAATAGCGACCTGAAGAACAATCTCTGATCGCCGCTGTCCATGGGGCTGATCCATTCCCGCATTCCATCACCCTCTTCATCAATATCTCTGTTCGTTTTGAATTTGATCCCTATCTGCTGAAGCATGTATTGGGCTGTCAAAGCTAAACTCCTGCCAGAATGTATCACAAACTCATCGATTCTCAGCAGATTGGCATCCAAGTCTTTACACTTGCCTGAGAGTTCAAACAGCCTATTCGCCTTTGGGTTGGCCGTAAACATAATCAGTCTTATGTCAAAGTAGTCTTGTTCGCTATCTATCTTCCAAATCGATATAAACAAATTGTTCATGTGATTATCTTTTCTGCCTACTCCCATCGATTCATTTTAGAGCGCCTATTTGCCTGGTTATAATGAAACCATGGACCCTAATATTGTCTTCACATATACACGAAAACAGGCGATAGAAGATGGTGTTCTAATCGATATAACTGACATTGCAAAAGAAATAGGATTCATTTCTTCTGTTGCGGTTACTAGTACTGTATGGCCTGGATATATCGTTCCAGCCAAAGAACTAGAATATTTTGGACAGTCGGTTAAAAGTCGGGTGTGGGATGTAATATCGAGATTGTATTTTCAAATCCAATGCTCAGAAGCAACGGATATAATCTACTTCAAAACTGTATTCATGATGCCGGCGGAACGGAATATTTACAAACACGAAACCGTCGAGTTAAAGGCCGTTGTAAGCGCGGGAGATAACGGGGAACCAGTCTTAACGATAATGCTGCCAGGCGAGGACTGAATGTAGAGCAAATCAGAATATGGACCAATTAAGAATATCAGCTAAAAACTTAGGACAACTCACTCTCCCCTCTTTCTGCCCGAGATGCTTCTGGATTAAGATGCACATGAGATTCAAGCTGCCATATCAGATTTTTCCTGGCATTTTCAGCTCCATCGATTCTTATTCAAAAAAGATTACTAACCACTATTTTGCCAAACACGGATCACTACCAAAATGGCTTGGCGGCTTCGATCTTTCAGAGCCAATCAAGGCGCCATCTTTGCGGGACTTCTATACAGTCTATTCTGAAACGAATATCAAGATGACCGGCGTTCCGGATGAAATGTTTTTGCGGAAAGATGGATCCTATCTGATTGCCGATTATAAAACGGCACGGTATACGAAGCATCAGGATGAGCTGCTCCCGATGTATGAGGTGCAGCTGAACGGTTATGCTTGTATTGCTGAAGATATTGGATACAAATCTGTGACCGGGCTGCTTCTCATCTACTATGAGCCTTTTACAGATATTGAACCGTATGAAATAGATGAGTATTTAGACACAGAGAAATTCTCTTTGCGTTTTTCTGCACATCTGTTGGAGATCAAACAGAATAGAGAGATGATTCCAGAGCTGTTGAAAAGGGCGAGAAAGATTCATGATACAATGGTTCCACCTGATTCAAAAACAGGATGCAAGGATTGTGCAACTCTTCAACAAATCTTTGATTCATTTTAAATGGGACAATTGTCCCAGTTAGGTTGCCGAGTTCGCTCTGAGTATAGTGGGTCCATTTATCTGAGTGGTATAGTAAAATAGAGTATGCAGATCCACTTTGACTTCAGAATATTGGCTGTTCTTGTTGCTGTGGCTATTCTCGTTCTTTCATTAATTCCAAAACCTCCGCCTATCATGTCCAGAACTCTTCTGAGGATCCACGTAGAGCGATCTTTGGAGCAAGGTGTTACTTGACACACCACCCGGAAACAAGCCGATAATATTCGCATCACCTAAAGCAGGAGGATTTAATAATGGTATCCGTTGTGTCTCGAGCCACAATTCTTATTTTAGTATTGGCTGTCCTGTTGGCAAGCTGTGCCACGACGAAGACGCCACTTCCCACGGACAATATTGACGAATTATTGGGTACTTGGGTTAACCCAGACTATCCGAAGATTAATGCGAAGAGTTGGTTTCCTCAAAAGATAGTTATCAAACCTGGCCCGATATATGAATATTATGCCGGTAGATTTGATTTGGTGCCTCAATCTATAAGTACTTTTGTCTTCACTGCCAAATGGATAGATTCTGAAGGAAATGTTTGGTATAGAATGATTTGGAAATTTAAAGGTGAGGGTGATCCACGTTACGAAATGGGTAAGATTAATAATCAGAACCAGACTTGGGAATTCATATGATGATTATCCAACTGAAGTCGACGCCAATCATCCTGAATACCACATCTACTACCGCCAGAAGTGAGCTGCGACTCATTTCATATATATCATCACATAACGCAGGAGGATTTTAAATTGATGTATCGTATGTCTCTGATGTTGGGGTTAGTCGTTACACTTATGCTTATTGGATGTACTTCGCAGCAGTATGTTCCTAACGACTCTAACATCTATGGTAGATGGATAAATGAAGAATATTCAGGAAAGATTACAGAATTCCAAAAACTGACTATAGGTCCGGACGAGCTGAAATATTACTACAAAGTAGCAGATAGAATTCCTTTCTTGGCAGCTTCCCATTATACCATAGTAGATAAATGGTATGGTTCCGGGAGCAGCCTGTTTGGTCCCAGGGGCATATGGTACAAGATTGAGTGGGAAGATCCAGGGACTGCGCAATTCAAGTATTATGGGCTTGCCAGAATAAGCAAGTCGAGATCGACGCTGGAGTTTGTGGATCAACAAGCCACTCAAGGATGGCCAACTGAGATAGATAAAAATCATACAAACTATCGGATCTACCAACGCCAGAAGGGAGCTGCGGCTCTTTCTATATACCATCACATAGCGCAGGAGGATTTCAAAATAATTCTTTTAGTTTACAGAGCGGATATTGCTCCAGGCAAGAACGAAGAGGCCGTAGACCTTTGGAAACGTATCGGTACCAACTTTATGAAAGCGCCCGAGGTAGAAGACAACTATGTGCTAATCCCACATAACGGTAAGACAAACAAGATATGGGGTGTTAGTAAGATATCTTCTCTGGCTGGATTGGAAGAGTTCTACAAAAGACGAGACGCTGATCCCGAGTATCAGGCACTTCTCAAAGAACATCGGGAAAAACTATTCACTATCCCCGGTACCATGGAAATCAACATTTACCAGGTACGTTGAGCGCCGCCTCTCGGCTGATTCTGAGCATCGGACAGATTCCCCACATAACACTCACAAAAGATGCACGAGGATGCACAGTATTGCACTTTCTTGAGGTAGGTGTACTTGGACACCCCCGAATATCTACCCCGTCAGAGGTGTTCGAGGGGTCGTTCACAGAGCCCCCCTATTGCGTCAACCCCGCCGACGGCATACACTGTTTGGCAAGTAACCTAAGTACCCCCAACAGTCCCGCTTCTTCTCTTTTGCAACAGCTCGTGACAGACAAACCAATCTCATGGGAGGAATTCGAAATGAAACCTGTGTCTCTGATTTCGGCGTTAGTCTTTACGCTGCTGCTTAGTGGTTGCAGCAAAAAGGAAGAGGGTTGGCCGAGGTGGCGTGGACCCAACGGAGATAGCATCTCCACAGAAACAGACTGGGATCCGAAGGCATTGGCGGGCGGGCCAAAGATACTCTGGAAGGCAGACGTGGGATTGGGCTATTCCAATGTTGTAATCAAAAACAACCGCCTCTATACAATGGGTCGCAAAAGAGAGAGTAATATCGTCTATTGCTTAAATGCGAAAACGGGCAAGGAGATCTGGCAGTATGTTTTTAATAGCGCTCAAGAAACACAGTCAACTCCATGTATTGATGGCGAGTCTATTTACACATTGAGCAAAGCAGGAATTTTATTGTGCTTGAAAGCGAATAACGGGAAGCTTCGCTGGAAGAGGGATCTGGTCTCCGAATATGATGTCACGAAACCATATTATGGATTTGCCGCATCACCCGTGATTGAAGGTGATCTGATCATCCTGACTGCCAATAATTATGGAATGGCTTTGGATAAGCGAACAGGAGAAATGGTTTGGATCAGCGAGAAACCCCCAAAACTTCGCTTTGCGCACTCTACCGGTCCTCATTATTCCACGCCTGTTATGTATGATTATGAGGGGAAACGGTATTCACTTATTTCAAATTATGAAGGTCTTCATTCAGTGGAGGTAGCGACAGGGAAACGACTCTGGACATATGAGTGGGATCCTTTCCGCAGATATGCCACAGAGCCTATCTTTTTTGACAATATGGTTTTCATTACACGGTATAACAAGGCAGGAAGTATTCTCCTGGACATAGGAGGGGGAGAACCAAAGATCTTATGGATAAATCGGAATATGAGTAGTGATACCACCAGCCCGGTTCTGATTGACGGATACATATATGGTTGCGACGGCGGCCCTGAAGTGGGCCAAGGCACATTACGCTGCCTTAATGTTCAGACCGGTGAACTCATGTGGGAAGAAGATTTGCGAGCAGAAGGTGAAACATCAAGATTTGTAACGGCATCACTGATCGCGGCCGATGGGAAGCTTATAATTCTTGAAGGTAATGGCACCCTACATATTGCTAAAGCAACTCCCTCATCGTATCAAGAGATATCCAGCAGTTATGTCCTGAAAGGTGTGTTTTGGACACATCCTGTCTTATATAAAGCTAGGATATACTGCAGAAACTACCACGGTGACCTCATTTGCATCGATGTGAGCATGGACTCATGACCTGCCTTCTCTGAGGATTGCCGTCAGTGCGTTTTCTCAAGGTGGGCGATGCCTGGACACCCCCCGAGAATCGGCCTATAGTTCTCTATCACAAAAAGCAGGAGGATTTCAAAATGACTGTTTACATGACGCAATTCTCTTACACTCCTGAAGCGTGGGCAACTCTGGTCAAGAATCCAGAGGACCGAGGAGCGCCTGTCAAAGCGATGATAGAAAAGTTGGGCGGGCGATTTCTCAGTATTTACTACTGCTTCGGCGAGTATGATGGGTTCGTAATCTACGAAGCCCCAGATGAGACTACTGCCTCGGCTGCCGCTCTTGCTGCTACTACAGCAGGTCACCTCAAAGCAACTAAAACTACTGTCCTGCTCACTGTGGAGCAAGCAATGGACGCGATGCGTAAGGCAGGTGGGATAGTGTACCCAGCGCCAAAGGGATAGTTTCGGCTGATTCCGAGCCAGGACAGATTCCCCACATAACACTCACAAAACTTGGGACCTTGGCTGCGTGCGCCTGGTTAGAGTGGATCACAGGATAATCTTCAAAACATCTATAGTCGGCTGAAATATTCTGAGAACGTGATATGTTTGATGGTATGCTGCTGCAAGGGACCTACCTCTATGAAGTTATTCCCGAACATCGTGTGAGTGAATATTACGGTCGCGGATACATGGTTGACAGGGGAAAAGAGCTGAGACGCCAATTCCTTGAATGGTATAGAGAGAATCACGATTCGACTGACATTCGTCACGGATGGGAGACATACCTTTTGAGTCTCTCCGAAAACCCGAAAAAGGGAACACCTAACTAACCATGATTTCCCGCCGCTGGACCATCGTTGATTCCCCTGACAAGAAAATCTTAACAAGTCAAATGAAGGATAAGGTTCGTATCCTTTTTGTTGATGTACCGAAGGGCTTCTTCCGTACTGACCATGATCAGCTTGACTCCTCGTCGTTTCGCCTCTGAGATTACTTCCTTCATTACGGGTAGGCTTTTGTACATCCCTCGGCCAATTGCTAGCGTCTTGCACGCCCAGGGTATGTTTTCATCAATTGAGAGGGGTGTGTGGCCGAACTGCTGCCTGTATGGTTTTGATTTTTTCTTCTTACGTTTCTTGATCTCACCTCGATCGATCACGATGTCCTTTACGTAGATCTCTGAGTCGATCTTCAGTTCACCGAACCCATAGTGTTTTACCTTCATCTTTCTATTTCTCTCTACTTTCCATTGATACACTAATCTCGTTACAAGAGCATGCCCCTTACTATCTTAACTTATATGAATACCAAAGCTGTACATCCACTACTTACGTCTGCGTACGGGTTTCCACTTTGAAGGTCTCTCGCTGGGGAATCGCCGGACGGCTCGGCGCCAGCTTAAAACTAAGATAAAAGCGAACATCGACAGCCACAGCATGATCGAAACTCTTATCTTGAGTTGGTCTCTATCAAACACCCGGGCCGCCGGGAAGCGGGATGACCCGGCTTAATATTCTATTTTTGACAGATTTTCTTTTTTTCTTTTGATAGACATTGGGTACAGAGGTCTCCACGGTGCGGCTTTGAAGTTCTTTCTTCATAATTTGACGTAGGATAATTCGTACAATTTTTACACCAATGCCAAATATCGCTGTTCTTTTTTTGTCGATAAGCCATTTTTCAATACCTCGTTTTATAGATTTATGACGATCATGGAGATAGTGATTTAGATAATAACAGGTGGACCGGTGCCATAGGCAATTGTAAAAGAGGAAGGTACAAAGGCTTCGTGGGGATTGAAAATCAAATCCTGCTGCTCGAAGGTTGGATCATCTTCTGCTATGAGTTTAGGCTTTCTGTTAACAACGTTTTGAACGCCTTTCCATAAGGAATTGTAAATCGTCTGCTTAAAGTCGTTCATCTTATTCTGTACTACGTTCGGCGCCATGCAATAGGCAATCTGAAGTGTAGCAAATATGATACCGATCAATCGTTTGGCCGAACGTTTCATGTGCTTTAATGTATACCATAAAAATATCTGTGTCAATTCATGTGCCAAGCGTGTAGTGTATCGTAGGTTACATAAGGTCGATTCCGGACCCTTACCGTCCCAAATACACCTTTGTTACCTTATCAAAGAATAGCTACATCCAACTTTTATCTTCGTTACCGGAATAGGAGTCCATTCTCAGATTTAAAAACCTGTGGCAATGATTTCAGTGCACACATTCACTATCTTCGTTAAGAATGTCACATTCTCTTACAGACATTCACCATCCATAAGACACTTTGAACTTTTTTGACTGCATTCAAAATAAAAGTGTCCTACCTGTCCTACCCAATAGGCCATTTTAGCTTTAGTAATAAATATTATTTTTTATTTTATATTCAATTTATCAAAAAAAGGTAGGACAGGTAGGACACTTATATATTCTATTATCTCTATTTACCCTATCTTATTATACTGTAATAAAATAAATAATAGAAAATATAGAATAATAACAAAAAAAATGTCCTACCCTCTAAAATGAAGGTAGGACACTTTGTCAAAAGGTAGGACAGGCAGGACACTTTTCTTAAGAAAAATGGCGATAATCGTCTAAAAAACCAATAAGCTGACATAGGGGCAGGAAAGGTAGGACACTTATTCTCCTTCTTCAGCAAATAAGTCATATCCGATATAGTCATTGAAATTCTTTCTGCACTGCTCTAATGATGGAATGGAATAGTAATATGTCCTCATTCCTTTCACCTGTTTTTTTTGCTTTTCAACCTTGAGAATTTTAGAAAGCCACATTCCTATGCTCGTCGACTCGATATATTTGCCGCCCATTTTGTACTTTGTATTGTAGTCGTCAAACATCTCGAACACGACATTAGTCTCTAAGCTAATTTCTTTTCCTTCAGATTGCCCAGCAAATATATTTGTATTGCTGCACGAACCGACAAATCCATTTATATTGCCGCCCGAATCGGCATATTCATATCCTGTGTTTAAACAGTCATAGACCCATTTTGAAATGGCGTTGAATCCATATAAAATATTCTCTACTTTCGCCTTTGTCATAGGCAGCTTAGACCAGTCCCGATTTGTAAAGTCCCGACTTTTCAACATATACAAAAGTTTTTCATATCCACCCTTCTCCATCTGCTGAATCATCCTGCCAAAATAATCCGTGTCTTTCTTATTGTTTCCCGCCACATCTAAAACCACATACCTTCTGTCATCTTTGTCTACCGGCACCACCCAGTCACTGTTTGTCGCAAAGATGATCCGCTTGTAATTGTCCATTCTGACAGAATCTTTTCCTTTGTATTCAATCAGCTCCTGTGGCTCTGAAATGAGAGACCTCAATCAGGCTGTCGATTTAACTCAAATTTTCCACAAAAAATCATTGTGTGCAATCTAGCAAAATGATATCATGACTGAAATCTCACTGGGAGGGGATCATGCGATCATTTATCGAGCCAAATC
>SDBV01011091.1_pt1 | contig 11723 bp, 6 predicted proteins | sample 2277081 | NCBI WGS metagenome assembly SDBV01 (sample SAMN10402039, study PRJNA504765) | marine sediment metagenome | isolation source: marine sediment core GS10_PC15, 223 cmbsf | place: Arctic Ocean: Southern Knipovich Ridge | collected 2010
AAATCATACGCGCCCTGTTGCCATTCGCCCTCCGGGGTGGGTGCAATATTCAATAGAAGATTACCACCCTTTGCTACAATATCCACCAGTAAATGTATTCCTTCCCTCCCGCTCATATACTTTGCATTTTTCGTATGCGACCAGCCTCCTCCGGAGATAATACACGACTCCCATGGATAATCCAATGTACTCTCAGGAACCCTGTTTTCAGGTGTGAGATAATTTTGGTTTTTCCCAAAAACAGCACGGTCAACTACAATGAGGTCAGGTTGAATTTTACGGGCTTTATCAACGAGTTCATCCATCCGGATATCCTGGTTAATTATTCTTCGGGGCAAATAACCATTTTCTGAATTTTTCAATTGCTGGTCATACCATGAAGTAATGGAAGTTTTTGGGGCTTTCGCTACCCAGCCTCCATCCAGCCATAATATATCAACTTTCCCATAATCAGTAAGTAGCTCCAGAATCTGGTTATGTGTAAACTCTATGAATTTATTCCAGGTTTCAGGATTTGCTTCCGGGTTATAATTTACATTTCTGTCACGTGGAGGATATTTGGGATCCCAGTAGTACGGTGAGTGCCAGTCGGGCTTCGAAAAATACGCTCCAGTCCAAAGACCTTGTTCCCTGAAAGCATCGAATATTTCCAAAGTAATATTTGCGCGGGGATCACCGGAGAACGGGCAGTCCGGATCCGTAATTTTATAGTCGGTGTATTTTGAGTCAAACATACTAAACCCATCATGATGTTTGGTTGTGAATATCACATATTTCATCCCTGCATCTCTTGCTGCTTTTGCCCATTTTTCGGGATCAAATTTCATTGGATTGAACGTGTTTTTCAGCCCTTCATATTCCTTTTTATATGCAAAATAGTCATCAGGATTTTCGCCGGCTGTTCGTTCACACCAACCATATTCCTCCGGACACAACGACCAGGACTCCACAATACCCCACTGGCTATAAGTACCCCAATGCATCAACAGCCCGAATTTGATATCCTGCCATTTATTTATTTTCTCAATTACTTTGGGATCTGATTCAGAAACATAGCGCAATTCATCGCTTTCCTGGGAATAGAGTGAATTACTCAAAAGTACCAACGTACTAATAATAAAGGTCTTTTTAGAAACTATTTTCATCTTAAATTACTTAATAGATTTGTTAGAGGAAACTCAATAATAGGATTTAAATACGTTTCATTTTGCTCAACTTGTTTTGGTCAAGTTATTCATGAATCCATGGAAAACAAAAATGCAAATTCAATTCTTTTTAGAATATTGATAAACAGTATTACACAGTGGTATCACAACAAAACTTATATATTTAGAATTAACCATCTAAGTTTTACTAAGAAACTAAGTTATTCTAATTTGTCATTTATCTATTAATTCGTAATATTTCTTCTCTATAGGATTATCATTCAAATTACATTGGTGTATTCTGGAATGACAACCCCCTTTTGTTCCCCCTTTGATAAGGGGGAATAGGGTTCAAATTCATGCAAAATGACACAAATTCAAATTTTCAGTTCCAAAAGTCCCCCTTACTAAAGGGGGATTATGGGGGTTGTGAAAAAAAACCTGCTTTATATATTGTGTTCATTCTTATGGATCCTATCAATCATGTGAACCAGAATAGAGCCAATGTTTGATTTAATATCCAGGATCCTCATTTCGAATAAAATAGCCAAGGATTTAAACTTGCATTTTTTCATGATACCATTTAAAAACTAGTTATTGGCAGAATGGGTATTATTGAAATAGTTATGAGAATCATTATGCATAGCTATAATTACCATTGTTACACCCAAATAAATAATAATATCTATATGGTTAGTTCTATAAATTTTTATATTTACGACTGACCTTCCTGATTGATTTGTATTAGCCTAAAAAATGATAAGTATCATTTTCTTTTATTCGATTATTGGCTATATTTTTACCTTTCTATAAACGCTTCAATTATGTCAAAAATTACAGTTACAAAATGGCAGCGGAACAGTCTTGTATTACTTAGGATATTGATCGGATGGCACTTTTTATACGAAGGTGTTCTGAAGTTATATAACCCTGCCTGGTCTGCAAAAGGTTATCTCCTGACTTCCCAGGGATTTTTAAGTTCTTTTTTTGCCTGGATGGCAAATGATACACTCATAGGCACGGTTGACACGCTGATGGTCGTTGGATTGATTGCTGTTGGTGCCGGCCTGATGCTGGGTGCCTTTACAAGATGGTCTGCAATTATCGGAAGTTTCATTTTATTGTTGTTGTACCTGGCCCATCCTGCTTTTCCCGGACTTGAACAGCCTTTCTCGACGGGCAACTACTGGATCGTTAATAACAATCTTATCGAATTAGCTGCATTAATTGTTATTTACCAATTCCCTGTAATGAGCAAATACTTCAGTATCGATGACATTCTTGCCAGGCGAAAACTTCAAAATAATCCCTCTAATTAAAACTGCACAGACATGGCAAATAAAGATAAATCAAAAGATGGATGGTCACGTAGAGATATATTAAAAGGTCTCAGTGGCGTACCTTTTTTAGGTTCGGTTTGGTGGGCCGGAGCAAGTTTCAGCAATAAAATACAGGAAGAGAAACAGAATATTCTTAATACCCTGAACATTGAGGCAAAAGCTCCTCCGGTAACAGGGCCAATGAGCGGTGACCCCGTTCGCATTGGTATTATTGGATTTGGTATCCGTGGTACACAACTCTGCCGGGCACTGGGCTTTGCCACCAAAGAATGGTTAGAAAACATTGAGAAGGCTGCTTCATCCAACAGGAATGATACACGGCTTAAAAACTTTCTTGAACAGGAGAATTTAAATATAAAATTAACGGCCGTGTGTGATCTTTTTGATGTGCGCGCAGAAATTTTTATTGATTCATTTAACTCGGAAACCAATAAAGTAAAACGATACAGGACCTACCAGGAAATGCTGGAAAGCGGTGAGGTTGATGGCGTGGTAATAGCTACTCCAGACCATTGGCATGCACCCATTGCCATTGCAGCACTTCAGGCCAACATTGCAGTATATGTTGAAAAACCAATGACACATAACATCGCTGAAACATATGCCTTGAAAGAAGCAGTTAAAAATTCAACAGCTGTGCTTATGCTCGGTCACCAGCATCGTCAAACCCAGAGTTTCCTGACTGCCATGGACATTATTGATAAAAATGTTCTTGGCCATGTTTCGCTTATCCAGTCAAATACGAACCGAAACAGCGACAATGGAGCATGGCAATATCATATCGATGAAAAAGCAAATCCGCAGACCATCGACTGGGATCAATTTCTTGGCAACGCACCAAAAGTACCCTTTAACACAGAACATTTCTTCCGGTGGCGCAAGTGGTGGGCCTATGGCTCGGGGCTTTCAGGTGACCTGATGACCCACGACTATGACAGGATCAATGCAATCCTGAATATGGGTATACCCTCCTCTATCACAACCTCCGGAGGTATTTACACGCATAATGATGGACGAAATGTACCCGATGTGATGCAGATTAACATGGAATATCCTGAATTCACAACAGGTTCTTCACAGGAAAAAGGCAAGGAGCGTGGAATGAGTCTTGTGTATAGTGCAACGCTGGGAAATCAATATAGTAGAAATACCCTGTTAATGGGCCACGATGGGACGATGCAATTGGGAAACAGGCTCGTTGTTTATACAGATCCACGATCAACAAAGTTTGCTGACCTCCTTAAAGAAAACAATATGGATCCTGAAATTCCTATCTATGAATATGATCCTGCGGGGGGAATTGATGGTGTAACTTCGGCTACTTCGAAATATTTTGCCAGTAAAGGATTGCTCTGGACTTACAGGGATGGGAAACGCGTAGATACCACATTCCTTCATTTACGCGAGTGGTTGAGTTCTATCCGTAATGGTGGCAAACCCAGTTGTGGTATTAAGGAAGGCTTTGAAGAAGCGATCACAGCGCACATGGGTGGACTGGCCTATAAGCTAGGCCGAAGAATTGACTGGGACCGTGAAAAGCAGGAGATTGTACCTGTTCCGGGCTATGACCTGGATGAAGTGCTGTTAAGAAATGTTGAGAAAGTGGTCTGAAAGTATCCTTTGCTACTACTAAATATACATCATCCTCTGACCTGCCTGGCGGTAGGCAGGCTTGCTCCGGGGATCCCAAGGTTTTGAAACTTCTATGTTTGGGATTATCGGGATAAACCTGCCTGCGCAGGCAGGCCCGCGGATGACGATATAAATAAAATAAAAGGTCATTGGCAGGCTTGATCGGGTAATCCCAAAACGAAAAACATCGTCATTACCCCGCTTGACGGGGTAATCCCAAACCAAAATAAACCGTCATTACCCGGCTTGACCGGGTAATCTCCAAATTAGCAGTTTCAATTCCTAAGGTCCCTTGCCATTGCTCAAGTCTCGCTTTCCCACTAATCCTTACTGGAAGGCTTGCGCCAGATCGGGTACTATAATTAATTCACCATCTACAAGTAGTCATTATCTCCCCGATATTCTCTGGAATACTCCAACCAATATCCGTTCTCAATAAGAACATCATGACAAATATCATTGGATAGTTTCTATCCATCCACCATATTCATCACTGAAACAAGATCAAATAAATGCCTGAAGATCGCAGATTAGCAGCTATAATGTTTACCGACATTGTCGGATTTACAGCCTTAATGGGTCAGGATGAGAAGAAGGCAATGGAACTAAAGTGAATATATAATTCAAAAAGTGTAACCTTAAGGATTCCATAGCATCTAATAGATAACTCTAATTAATGAATCATGATCCGTAATTATTTAAAAATAGCCTATCGAAGTCTTACTCGTCAAAAATTTTATAGCGTTATTAATGTCACCGGATTAGGCATAGGAATCGCAATTAGCTTCCTTATTGCATTCTTTGTTATTGATGAGCTCAGTTATGACAAGTTTCATAAAGACTCAGATAGAATTTACCAAATTTACTTAAAAGCCATGCTGCAGGGCAAACCTATAGAAGGGGCAAATACCTGTGCGCCAATAGCCGCAGCAAGCAAGGAGGAGTTAGCAGGGGTAGAAGATGCCATCAGGATAAATATGTGGAGGGATATTGTCTTCAGAAACGAAGACAAAATATATACAGAAGAAAAGTTACTCTTAGCTGATTCAAATTTCTTTAGCTTTTTCACCTTTGAGTTACTGGAAGGAAACCCGGATAATATTCTTAATAAGCCAAACCAGATAATACTAACTGAAAATACTGCCTTCAAGTATTTTGGCTATAAAGTGGGAAGTGGGGAATCACCTATCGGCAAATCATTGCTAATGGGATCAGATAAAACTAATTGTGAAGTGATTGGCATTATGAATAACCCACCAAAAAACTCTCATTTTAGGTTTGATATGATGTTATCAATGGTAACATGGGATTTTAGCAGAAGAACCCAATGGACAAGTAATAGCCTCTATAGTTATGTAAAATTAAATGAAGGAGCTGATCCCGCAAATGTAGCAGCATCTATGCTTGCCATGTCTGATAAGTATGTTGGCCCGGAAATAGAGATGTTTATAGGATCAACGCTGGAGGAATGGCGAGCAACCGGTAATGGTGAATACGCCTATCATATGCAACCAATGACAGACCTTCACTTGTATTCCAAGGTTGACGGTAATATCGATGCTGCCGGAGATATAGCCTATGTCTACCTCCTTTCAGCTGTCTCAATTTTTATTATTCTTATTGCTTGTATCAATTTCATGAACTTATCAACTGCCAGATCCGCTGGCAGAGCAAAAGAAGTAGGCATAAGAAAAACCGTTGGGGCCGACAGGAAACGGTTAATAAGCCAGTTTTTGTTGGAGTCTGTTATTATTAGTGCCTTATCATCAATTCTTGCTGTTGCCGGACTCGTTCTGGCGCTGCCCTTCTTCAATCAGATGACAGGTAAAAGTATAGAATTCGATTATATCTTATCGCCAATATTTGCTGTGTCGATAATTGTAGTCCTCCTGGTGGTGGGATTGCTTGCTGGTAGCTATCCGGCGTTCTACCTTACCTCATTTAAGCCAATAGAAGTATTAAAAGGTAAAATCAGACAAGGAGCAAAAGGAGGTTGGATAAGAAGCTCACTAGTAGTTTTTCAGTTTGCTATATCTGTCTCACTCATTGTTAGCACCTTGGTTATTTATAAACAGTTGAATTTGGTGCAGGATAAAAACCTGGGTTATGATAAAGAGAATATTTTAATAATAGATAACACCAGAGTCCTTGGGGACGATAAGCAAGCGTTTAAGCAACGGTTACAATTACTGAGCAGTGTAGTAAGTGTTGGCATATCAAACTTTGTTCCTCCTCATGTTTACAACAATAATGTCTCTTTCCCCAATGGTATGCAGGATGAGGGGCAATTATTACATCAGATCTATGCTGATGAAGATTATTTAAAAACCATTGGCGTTGAAATGAACATGGGCAGGTATTTTTCTCAAGATTTTCCGGCTGACTCTAATGCTGTTGTTATCAATAGGAAAGCAATGGAGGCATTTGGCTGGGAGAGTCATGAAGGCAATAAATTAACTGAACCTAATAATACTGACGAAGCGATGAGATCCTACGAGGTAATTGGCATTATGAACGACTTTAATTTTTCTTCGCTTAAAACTGAGATTGAACCACTGGTTATATTCTTATCAAAAAATGGAGACCTTATGCCCGTAAGATTGGCTAATGGCAATATTAATGATAGAATAAAAGAAGTTGAAGCTGTTTGGCATGAAATGGCCGCTGACGAGCCATTCGATTATTCCTTTCTCGATGAAAACTTTGCGTTGCAGTTTAGGGCTGAACAAAGATTTGGCAAGATCTTTTTCATGTTTACCTCACTAGCAATATTTATTGCATGTCTTGGGTTATTCGGTCTGGCCACATTTATTGCTGAACAGCGATCTAAAGAAATTGGTATTAGAAAAGCCTTGGGTGCGAGTGTGCCAACCATTGTGATGCTGTTATCGAGAGAGTTTACCAAGTTGGTATTTATTGCCATTCTTATTGCAGTGCCGGCAGTAATTATACTGATGAATTGGTGGCTACAGAATTTTGCTTATAAAACAGAGATTGGCGTGCTAAGCTTTGTCCTTGGCGGGACAGCAGCGCTAATTATTTCCTGGATAACGGTAAGCTATCATTCGATTAAAGCCGCCTTTCTAAATCCAACAACTGCGCTTAGGTATGAATAGCTTGTTTCATTTATATTGAAAATGAAGATTCTTATTCAATAATTAAAAAAAGAACAAATGATAAAAACATGTTCTGTATTTGAAACTAACTTAAAAGTTGCAAGCTGTTCTTTCTTCCATTGACTGCGTCCATTATTGCTGCGGTGAATACGAAACGAGCAACTTATTAAACAAAACAAGTAATTGTTCAAATAAAGTTATATGCTGCAATTCATGTCAAAATATTACCCTTACTAACTTTGGAATTGCAACAAAAAAGTGGACAAACAGATAAGACATCACGCTGCGATTTTATTGATTAATAAAAAATTAAAAAAATCCTTTGGGGAAATATATCCTAAAGCTGAATGCCTACGTCTGACATTGTACCAACCTTCAATGTATTCAAAAATTGATAATGCAGCTTCTTTGAATGATTGATACTTATGCCTATTGGTCCATTCAGCCTTCAATGATTTAACCCAGATTTGTCATTAGGGTTTTGTGATGAAGGGTTAAAGTACAAGAAAATCAGGTACTTAGGTGAGCCTGCCTGCCGGCAGGCAGGGAAGCATAGCCTAAGTTATTCTGACGAACCAACTTTGTGTTAAGTGCCTGATTTTGAAGTAATTTTACCATGTAATAGAAAGTCTAATGACAATTCTGGGTTTAAAGAAACTTTCAGCAACTGCATTATCCCAGCAATTCCCTTTTCTGCTCATACTTTGCCTTACGTATTGATTTTTACTGAGTATACTGGTAAATTCTTTACATGCATATTGTACTCTAAAACCCGATGAAAAGAGTTCATTCACAATATCATTCACAACCAGGGCCATCTCCGTACCGGCATTCACCGCATTAAACAAGGTTGGCAACTCATTCGTAAGGTTCTGCACCGGCAGCGTGGAGTTAAATCCCGTACCCCCATCAAAGTACCCATGCACCGACATCTCCACCCTGTCCCCCGGAGTCACCGGCAAAAACAGGCCCGGCCCGATTGGGTTCGATTCATCTGTCCGATAGTAAATAGTTAGTCAAAATGGTCAACCTTATTTAGGGATTGACAATTGACATTCAACTTTGAGATTCGAGCTTGCATTTTCGGGCGTCAAGCTTCTGGCTTCGGACTTCCATCATTCAACCATTCCAATCATTCCAAGCATCCAAGCATTCAATCATCCCATCATCCAACCATTCAACCATTCAAGCATTCAACCATTCAAGCATTCAAGCATTCAACCATTCAAGCATTCAAGCATTCAAGCATTCAAGCATTCCCCAGCAACCTCTACACCCGCTCAATAATACCTACAGGTTGCGGAGAAAGATGTTAATAAAGGAATTGCCGTTGAATAGCTAATCGTTAAACTCTCTACATCTGTCACAAGTTGCTCCTCCCCGCCAACTCAACGCAGGAAGACTTGCGCCAGATTGAGGGGAACTAAAGGCTGGTGGATTTGTAGCCTTCCTGTGACTGAACGAATCCTACATCCTACAGCCCTGCTGTTTCGGACTTTAACCCTGACCTGAAAGCTAATGCTTCCCTGTAATATGGAGGCGAATAGGAACAAAAAAAATACAACAGGTTAAAAACAAAATGCGATAAGCCCTACATTTAGGGTAAAAAGAGGAACCCATATGGCTACTAACATGAACTGAGTTCCTATTAGCCATTCGTTGGGCAACATTGACAAAACTGAGAGAAAATGGAAAATAAAACATTAAGGGAAATAAGTGTTTCAGATATAGCACCAAACCCATACAATCCTAGATTAATTTTTGAACCGAAAGATCTAGATGATTTAAAAAGTTCAATTTCTAAAGTTGGAATCTTAGTTCCTTTAACCGTATATAAAAATGAAAAGAAATTCCCAAAAGAGAATTACATTATTCTTGATGGAGAGAGACGGTGGCGTTGTGCAAGTGAAATTGGATTAGAAAATGTGCCTGCGAACATTATTGATGAACCAAAAGATATTACTCAGAATATCTTGTTTATGTTTAACATTCACCATTTCAGGAAAGAATGGGCACTTTTCCCAACTGCATTAAAACTTGAAATTATCATTGAAAAACTTGAAACAGATAGTGAAACAGTTCTAAATGAATTTACAGGAGTTAGTAGATCAACAATAAGACGGTGTAAATCATTGTTGTGGTTTCCGAAGAAGTATCGAGATATACTGATGGAAAAAGGAGGTAAAATATCGACCGATTTCTTCATTGAATTACACCCTTTAGCAACAAGATTAAGTTACGAGCCTGAATATAGTTATCCTGATGGTATTAGTTTTTTTATTGATCGTTGCATTGAAAAATTTCAAGAACAAAAGCACCTTAGTGATGTTAAAGAATTTCGTGAAATTCGAAAAGCTCTTGGTTTCTATGAGAAACAAAACAATATTGGAGAATTCTTATCTAAAATAAATGAATTTATAAATAATGATATAGGATTGGAAATCTTTGCAAGCGAAGATATTGAAGACGAAAGAACGAGAAAAAATATTCTAAAATATATTTCCTATCTCAATTCAAATTTAGAAAAAATAAACCCACATTTAATCAGCGATTTTTATTTTGAAGATCAACTTAAATCGTTGCAAAAGAGATTGAATGAAATTATTGAATCAATAGATTAAATATGGAGTTTATTGAGTCAATAATATTTAAATTACTTGGAGGTAATAAAATTGAACAGAAGTTACTTAGATGTCAAAGTTACAGGCCTAATTCCGTTCCAAAATTTAAATCACAAACCAAGCTTAATTGGTTAGAAACTATAAAATTTTTAAATCACATTGAATTTTTTGATGCTCAACGTATCCGTTCTGTAATTCATACAATTGTTGAAAAAAATGCAGATATTTTCGGAGGTAAAGATGTGTTCATTACTTCATTCGGTAGTGAAGGGAAAAGTGGAGGGAAAATCGCCTACGAATTCCGTCATACAAATCTTTTAAACAGTAAAAAGTTTGTTAGTAGTTGGGAACTTTCTAAACTACCCGAAAATAGTACAATTATATTTGTTGAGGATCTTATTGGTACCGGTACACAATCCACAGAATACATTTTGGAAAAATTGAACTTGATATTAAACCCAAGCCACAAACCATATCTTTTGACTATCTGTGCTACAAGTGAAGGACTTGAAAAAGTTAACTCAGAAACAAATTTTGAAGTTATAAATGGAATCGAACTTACCGAAAGTGAATACCAGCACTACAACGACAAGTGTAAAAAGTTAAATACTAAATTAAAAACTAAACTAACTTCATTAAATGACCGTTTAAAAACGAAAAATAAAAAGGATTATGACAGAGGCTTGTTAATCGTGTTCTTTTATTCTCCGCCCAATAATACTATGCCAATTCTCTGGAAAGAAGGCTATAAATATGTGAATGATGCAGGTGAAAATAAAGAATGGTTTTCATTAATACCTAGACAATATTAAACAAACGGTGCCCAACAAATTGCTATAGTTAATACGGGTTTTGGTGCTTAATCCAAAGTGAAGTGCCTTTAATTAAGTCCGCAAAATTTTCAATTTTGCGTGTAATTCAAGCTAATTTTATATTGAAAAACGAGATATTTTAATTTATAATATTATCTTTGCTGGATAATTTTATACGGACATGAACCGAATAAAGGAAGTACTCGAACAAAAAGGAATAAAGCAAACTTGGCTTGCTGAGAAACTTGGAAAAAGCTACAATATGGTGAATGGCTATGTGCAGAATAGACAGCAACCTAGACTTGAAGTACTTTATGAAATAGCAAAAATTCTTGACGTTGAAGTCAAAGATTTACTTATAGAGACAAAAGACATGGACTAATGGATACCACAAAACACATAGATACTTATTTATCACTTGCGAATAGCCTGCGCTTTAAGCTGTGGGCTGTTGTTGGCGAGAACCAATCGAAAAAGAGTAAAATTCTAGAGTACCTTAAAAAGCAAGAATACGCTGTTGTTGATGTTGGTGCTGAACTAGGATCATTATTCGCAGAACTTGAAGCTATAGAAGAACCTAGTCATGATATTGGACAAAAAATCAAGGAATGGTTTCTCAGCAAGCCCGATCGAATTGTACTTACCAATGCAAGTATTCTATATCATAAAGCCTTCACAAAAATCTCTCCTGTTGGAGCATTTAAGTACAATTCAAGAAACAAAAGCAGTGTACTTTTTCTTGAAGATGAAAATATCATTAGCAACCGTATTTCCTATGGCCAGGCTGGAACGGAAGAATACTATGATAAAGACATCAATGATATTCTAGTAACCAACATTAATGACATAGAAGAGAACTATGTGAGCATTGCCAACGAACCTGATGGTAAATATTACAAGCCTGATGAATTACCAGATGATGCGATTGGCAAACTATTCAATTACACCGTCATTAAGGATGTCGTTGATATTGATACCGACTTAAAACAAGTAGATCTTCAAAAAGAACTTGTCTCAAGTTTTATTATATCAGAAGGTCTTGAACAACAAATTACGG
>SDBV01011092.1_pt1 | contig 11723 bp, 11 predicted proteins | sample 2277081 | NCBI WGS metagenome assembly SDBV01 (sample SAMN10402039, study PRJNA504765) | marine sediment metagenome | isolation source: marine sediment core GS10_PC15, 223 cmbsf | place: Arctic Ocean: Southern Knipovich Ridge | collected 2010
GTATATCTGCCAAGTAGTCCTCTATCTCAGTTCTTATTAGAGTAAGATAATTTGGATCAATAATTTGGATTTTGAATTCCTTGGGTGTAAACTCCCCAGAAGAATTCTTATTAAAAATTATATATTTGGATATCTCATACTCGCCATTTCTTTTTGACTTATCAGATTTTATTTCTAATAATAATTTACCACCTACTTGACATTGATCAACATCCTCTTCCTTCTCTAAATGATTTAAATAGGATAAGGGATCAGTCGGTGGTTTTTTAGTAGGTAACAATTCTTTAATGATATTAAAGCTCGAAGTTAGATTATTGTCTGAAAACAGCATCCAATAGAAAAACTTAAGTAAACTAGTTTTACCCGCCATATTTTCACCATTTAATGCCAAAATTAATTTATTCTCTGGAAAAGAAATCTTATTGTCATTACCTTTGAATAATAAGAAGTTTTCAATTTCTACCTCTTTATATCTATAAACTTGACTACTCAAAGTTCCAACCTCTTGGTTTGCTGATTATCAATTTTAAATCTCCTTTTTATTTCTTTTTCAAATATTGTGGGGACTAAGGGTTTCCGTTTTGTATCCTTTCTTCTTTTGTTATAATCGATATCCAGTAATTCCTTTTTATTTTTTCTGGCAAAATCCATAATATAATCGAGTAACTCTAAAATCTTTATGAACTCCTCAGCTGATTCTAATTTATATTCTGAATAGAATGATTCCGCTTCGTCTTTATATTTCTGAATTAATTCATTTAAAATTGTAATAGTCATTTGACTTTTCTCGTCTTTTTGATTTTTAGATATTATTAAATTTTCTTCAATTCTATTTAAATTTTTATTATTTTTATATTTAGGGGAAAGATACTTTTGTGGGAACTTAATTTCTAAACTCTTACCATCCCTCTTTTCTATATTATTTATGGAATCAAATAATATTACAATCTGATTCTTATTTAAATTAAAATCATTTTTGAATTTCGTTATTAAAACTCTCCATAGTTTCTTACTCAATACAAATTTCCTATTCTCATTTATTTTTTCCTTATACAAAATCTTGAGTAATGGTGTGATGGGCACTTTTTCGTTCTTTAAGATAACATTTAAAACCCGTTCAGTATAATCATTTACCAAACTCCATCCTTTTTTAGACCCCGGCATATTTTCGTAATCTGAAATCCAAATATTATTTTCTTTTAAATTACAAGAGTTTCTCTTATTCTTTTGTTCACAATCTAAATTTGTACAATTCAAGCGGTTTTGCATATTCTTAATGCACCCATACCCTCTACTTTGTCTTATTATATAAATTGTGTCTTTTGAAATATAATTTCCTGTAAAAATATTTAAATATCTGCCTCCCCTTTTCTCTTGTTCTCTCAGTGGTAGATTGAAAGCCATATAGAAGTTATCATAAAACTTCTCTGAAGTGCTTTGATATGTAAACAGACCAGGATTCATTTGGTTGAATTTATCAATTAAAAAACAAAGAAAAGATCTAGGTACTTGTTTGATATTAATGATCTCTTCTTTAGTTAACAATTCATAAACATCTTCAATTGCTTGAACATCACATATTAAGTTTACTTTATGAAATTGACTTTTAATATCGTTTAAATTGAAATTCAGCTTACAAGTATTGCAATATGGGAACTCCTTTCTTTTATAATACTTTAGTGTGTTTTTACAAAAAGGACATAATAAAGGGACATTTGAGTCAAGGATCTGGAAATTTTTTTTTAGGAAGACGCAGCCACATCTCAAACATCTGCTGTTATCAATCCCGTAATCGAAATAATACTTTGAATAACAAATTGGACATTTTTGCTTATTTTCTATGTTAAAGATATATACTTCTTCAAGCATTTTATTTCCATTTTCATTAATAATTATATGCTCTTCAATATTTGCGCGATCCTCCTGAAAAACACTTTTATTATATTTTCTATCCTTAAATTCTATTAAATAGTGCTTCAGCTGTTTCTCAGCTTGTTTTAATGTAGTTGCTTTACATTTGAGTTTACTCACAATTTGGTTATCATCGAAAATGTTAAATTTATATTCTCGTAAAACTTTTGGAATTTTTTCAGCGTTAAGATGAGCTTTCCAAATTGATTCTTGCAACTCTTCAGTCAAAATTGGTTTTTCTACGCCCTCTATAATGAAATTAAACATTTCAAATTCAATTTCATCATTTACTCCTAAAATATCGTAAATATCAATATTAGTATCGAAATCTTCCATATTTTTTATCTTTTGAATCTAAATATGATCCTAATATCAAATTAGTTTTTTAAAATTTTAAATCTTCTTATCTAATTGAAATTTTAACTCTACAATTCTCTATTTCACATTTAAACAGATTATTAACATACTATTTACTAAATCCTCATAGGATTAATGTTTAAAGATTCAATTGCTATAAGATCTGTAGTTTAATCTTATGGATTAACTATTTTAGAAAAGATAAACCCAAATATATGAGAATTTTTGATATAAATTAATGATATTGAAGTTTTTTACCATGCAGGGAGGGGTGATACAAGACTAAATATCGTCTTATCTCTCTCTTAATATTCAAATTTTTATTAAATTATATTCCAAAAAAGTTTATTAATAGGATTGATCTCTTGATAATTATTGAAAATAATAAAAATCCAATGTAATTTGAATTGTAATCACCTAAAAAATTAATAAAAAGCTGTTTTAAATGTCTTCACAAAATAATCCAAGATCCTTGGACGGATGTAAAACTAAATCAAGTTGACTTTAAAACTGATAAAGAGGATATACAAAATTATAGTTCAATAGAATTTAATCTAAATGGAAATACCTTAATTATCTCTAATTTATATTATAACACGATCTTTTTAGAAACTAATGAGAAGATTAGAAAAAACACCTTTACACAACAGGATTTTAATAGATTAATTCTTTTTTTTGAGATATTCACTAATAATACAGTATTCCTACTTCAAAAAGTTGGCTCTAATTTAAAAGATCCGAACGATCCTACTTTCCAAAAAATTTTAAAAACCTTAGAGATTTGTTTTTCTCCTCTTTGTTTAGAATTTTATTTCAAAGGACCGTATTATTTCCTATGTGCTGAGACTTTTTATTCAATCTATTTATCTTTGTTAAGAAAGATTGAAAAAATAACTAAATTTCGAATTCATAAAGGTGTCCCACTACATATGTTAGGATTAATATATAAACAAACTGATAGGATAATGAGAATGTTTTGTCAGTTAGGTGCCACTCTTTATGAAGATCGAAAGACCGGTATTACTAGGACTCCTGCTGATGCACTTTTAGATGAAATACACAGAGATGAAAATCAATTATTTGAGGAAAGCTATAATGAAGTCAAAAACGACAATAAAACTAATATATTTACAATGCAAAAACAACCTCCGATATTGAAAGATTTGTTCCCAGAATTAAGAGACAAAATGATTGGATTTCCAGATTCTGCTTTATCTTATTTAACGATTAAATCTCAATTTATGAAGAAATATTTATATGAAGAATTAGAATATATTGATATATTTTCTAGTATATTGCGAGTAGAACTTTTAATTTTTTTCACAGCGTTTATCGAATCCTTATTAAAAAAGGCTTTACAAAGACCTGAACTCCTTATGCATGCTTTACTAAATGAGTTTAATGATAAAGCCTTGGATTTTAATTGTAAGACATTAGGACAAGCAAAAGACGGGATTCCTTCATACGATACTTTCTTAAACAATCACAATAAAGGAGATCCTGATTTTTACCAAGAATTCTGTAAATATATTTTAAATTTAACAACAAGTGAACCAACAGATAAAAATCGCTTTGATATTACAAGTTTTGAAAAGCTTAAGGTATTTCAATCGAGTATGATAGTGTGGCAAACTCGCAACAGATTCCACCATGAACTTGATATTTTATTGAATCAAACCACCCAAACAAGCGGGATCCCCTCGACAGTTCATTATATTAGTGATATTAAAGAATTTAATCAAATCCTCGATCTACATACATATTATACGAGTATAATCTTATATTTTGCTTATGACAAATTTACTCTGTAAACCATTCACTTATATTGGGGAGCGATAAAGGCCAGCTATCGCAGGTAGTTGATAGGTGCTTAATATTATAAAAGTTAATTACCTTGAATTAGAATAATTTCTATAGAATCCCCTGAATCTCCATTACGGTGTATTTTACTTTACTTTAGTAAAGAGTTTATTACAAAAATCTTCATTAAATATCAATAGGCAGAAATTTAATTGCTTGGAAGCAAAATTGATGAATAATTAATGTCATAATAAAAATCTAGTAATATCTTTTATAAATACGAATGTAATAGATTAAAATATGTTATTACAACAAGAGTTTTGGGAAATAAGATTTATAGATATTTTAAATTTTTTTTCTGGAATAATTGGGACGATTATTGCTGTTATTTTTACATATTTTTTATATAAAAAACTGGATAAAGTTAAACCAATTGTTAATGAGTTTAACACCTATTTTGTAGATGAAGATCCTTATATCGGATACTGCACTCAAGGAATCTCGTATCCTACGGATGGAGCTGCTATTCTGAGTCGATACCCTGTTCTTGCTTATAATCAAATAACCCATGTTCCACTGGATAATACTACGAGTTATGATGTTACTCATGATTTCTATGATGTAGAAGTAAATGTAAGTGGGATACTTATACATATTATTGGGTCTCATTTAAAGGCTATGGCTGGATCTATTAATGAACAAAAAAGAGAATGGGAACAAGAAGGTGTTATCAATTATATGGATAATTTAGGAAATATACCTATAGTTTATCTGGGAGATTTAAATTCCTTTTCTCCTGAAGATTGGGGTCTTAACACTCTTCAGAGCGGACTTGGCTATAGTCCTCTAAGTATGATGATTTCTCCTTATAACAATCCTGCAACTGGAGGTGACTATAGTGCTTATTCATCTGCAATCCATAATTGGACTGATGTTTATCGAACTTTGAATCCTACTGAATGGGGTATAACTAATCCTATTTATGATTCTCGTATTGATTTTATTTATGTCAATCAATTTTTATCTCCCAATATTATCAACTCTACCGCTGGAGATACTATTCATGCCTTGACTGGTTCAGATCATTTCTCTGTTGATGTGTTCATTAATCTAAGTTAAAAGTGATTCAAAAAAATATAGAAACGGTTCTATATCCAAATTTGAACAGTTGATCCTATACGTCTAACTCTCTTTATGATACGGTTTTGTCCGTCTCGAGTTTTGATTTTAATAAAAAACTTTTCTCTATATTTTACTAATTCTCGTAGTAAATCTGCTACTTTTCTAATCAATTCATTCACCCTTATCAGTTATTTTTAATATTTTCTGTTATTTTTTCAAAAATGGATTAATTTCCTCATGAAAAAAAACATTATGACATTCAGGACATCCTAGTAATTGAATTTTATTATGCCAATCAGAATCTTGGACATACACTGTTTCTTCATTAAGCTTAATTGCTTTCACTTGTTTTTTACATGAAGGGCATTTTTTATCCATTGTATATTTATATTCCACTAAAATTGAACCCATTACCAATTATACCTTGATTTAATTACTATTAGTAAAAATTTGTCCAAATAAATATATATTTTATATGATTATAAACATAATATAAATCTAAAGAATTGAGAGAGCCTTAATGATCACAAAAGAACAATTAGCAAAGTCAATTGAACACACATTGCTAAAACCCGATGCAACAAAAGACTCTATAATACAACTTTGCGAAGAAGCCAAAAATTACAATTTTTGGTCTGTCTGTGTTAACCCAACTTACATATCACTAGCATCTGATATTCTTAGAGGAACTAATGTAAAAGTATGTGGTGTAATAGGGTTTCCTTTTGGTGCTAACGTTCCAGATGTGAAGGCTTTAGAAGCAGAAAGAGCAATCCTTGATGGAGCAAACGAAATTGACATGGTAGTTAATATTGGGGCGTTAAAATCACACGACTACGATTTAGTAAAGAAAGATATATCTAAAGTGGTAGAACACGCTAGAGCTTGTCAAAAAGATATTATTATAAAAGTAATTATAGAAACAGGATTATTAACTGAAGATGAGAAAGTGTTAGCCTGCAATCTCGTTAAAGATGCTGGGGCGAATTTCGTGAAGACATCTACAGGATTCAATACCTCAGGAGCTACTATTCATGATGTTAGGCTTATAAAAAATAGTGTAGGTACAAATCTAGGAGTAAAAGCTTCTGGTGGGATAAAAACATTTCATGAGGCTATAAAATTAATTAAGGCAGGAGCCAATAGAATAGGAACTAGTTCTGGAGTTGATATAATTGAAGAAAGATAAGGGTAATTATGTATATTATCTCTGTTTGATTAATTGGCATAAAATTTTAAAAAAAGACGAAATAAAAGATTTTAAAGAAGAAATAAAAAAATTAGATAGGTCAACAGAAAGCATCCAATTACCAAGTGAAGATTGGACAAAAATAAAATTAGAATGGGAAAAAGGTGATAATCTTAAGGACATGTTATCTAAATCAGACTTAGGTTTTTATCATTCTAGACTAATCTTCAGGTTTAAATTAAAAAAGGCACCAATAACGGTTACAGAGACCAGAAATGTAAGGATAAAACTTGAGAATAAAATTTCAGAGTTCTGCAAAAATGAGATCATTAAAGCAATTAAAAAGATACTTAAAAATGCTAAAGGATTATTAATTTTTATTTATCCTATTTTCGAGCTTCATAGAAAAGAAGAATTTTGGGATTATAAGAAGAAAAGACCGTATTCTTTACCGACGACATGCTTCTTTGCAGAATTAGATGATATAGAAGGCAAAGATGTTAAAATGCGAATTAGTGGAGCTAAGATAATCACTATGGATATGAGCAATTGGTTTTTCGATAAACTTGTCAATATCGTCTTTCATGAAGGCTTATATCGTCAAACTCGAGATGACAAATTAAATCCCCAACAATCGGAAGAAAGTATATATTGTGGTTTGGAGAACAGACTAGAGGACTTTGCAGGTACATTAATGACTATATTTCATCAATATTCAACTGCAGAGGCTAGACGTAGAATTCAAAAAATTTCGGTAGGAATTTCAATATTTTCGCTGATTATCGCAATTTTTTCGGTTTTTTTCGCCGTATTTTCGCTGATCATCACAATAACTCCTTCTTAATAAAAGTAGGACTTTTTTTTAAGAAAGTAGGTAAGATTAAAATTCAAATAATATTTCTAAGGTTTATTATTTGATTCTAAATAAATTGGTGAATTTAGTGTCTTTAAAATGTAATTCTTTCTTTTCTGAGGTGAGGAACTCGATCAAATCAAGATTTATTAGATCAAGAACATATTTATCGCAAAAGGGATAAAATTTATGTCTTAGAAGATTTGGTTCTAAAGGACAAAGTCTCTTATTTTGATGAGTATTCTAAATCTGAAATAGTAGAATAATCTAATCCATCTCGAAATAAGAGATTATTACGATTTATTCAAAGGAAATTGTTTAAATTTCCCTTAATTCCTTTTGGATTTTGGAATTCAATTATATCTCTCGCAAATTTTTCTATTGTATTTTTTATGCTTTTAAATTTAACTGTATATCTATTTTCAGCTAAATTCTCAATTTTAGCATAATTTAATTTCACAAACATATCCATAGCATCTTTAACCCATTTAGTTTTTGGAAGCTCAGGTTGTCTAGTATCACCTTCAATACAATCAGTGAATTGAAGTCTCAATTCTTGAGTTAGTTTATCCACATTTACATCAATATTTATAATCTTAATCCCTCCAGATTCCATGAATTCTTCCACTTTGGGATATTGGGAAAAAATTTTATTCCATAATATTTCCATCATATATGATAATTCGGGTTTATCGTCATAGAATTTTATATCGCTTAAAGGTATTACTTTATCTAACGGAACTCTTACAATACGTCTAAATCGTTCATCTAACTCCGTATCAAATAGCTTTCCATAAAACTTTTCTAAAGTTAAAATTGTTTTCATTTCTTGAACTCTTGAAAAGGCTATAGCGGAAAAATTTTTATTAAAAACTAAATTTTTATTAGAAATTTCTGCTTTTAAATAATCAGAAACATCTACCTTTATTTTATAATGAGTTAAAAGAATAATATCCGAGGTTTTAATGTATTCACTCGGTGTTAACCATCCTCTTAGGTCGTCATCGTATTTCTGAATTTGATTGAAATTGCTTTTCCAGTAATCTTTATTTTTAGGAAATTAATGGAGGTCAAAGTAATTGCCAATAATCAAAACCCTTATTAAAAGATGTAAAGAAATTATAGAAAATTGTGAGGATTTATTAAAATCTAAAGATTTAAATGAAATTAGGAGGGAATTGATCAGTAAAAGCGCTTCAATTGAAAATATCTATCGAATATGTTTTCCTAAAGGGATTCCTGATGATCTTAGGAGGGATAATTTTGAAAATACATTAAGAAATATGGTAATAAATTTAAGGATAAAAGTTTAAATATTTTTTACGAAACTTGAAAACAATTAGAGAATAAAAAAAATTGAAAAAATGATAAAAAAAGAGTTTATTAAAAGATGGATTCCAGATGACTCTAAGAATAAATATGAGCAACAGTATAATGAACTTAAAGACCAAGTGAAGATTGAGATTTCTACATCCAAAACTCTAAAAGAGGAAACATTTCAAGAAATCTACAAATGGAAAACAAGGAATAGAAGTCAAAAACACTTGGATCCAAACCGGAAAATTTATACTGAAGCGATCAGTAAATTGGTAAATGAACTTGATATTGAGAAAAAAATTGAAATTATCGAAGAACTAGATGGAATAAGATTTCCTGTTGCCTCTACAGTGTTACATTTTATTTACCCTGAAGATTTTCCCATAATAGATGTTAGAACTGTTAAAGCTTTATGGGATAAAGGAATGTTTAAGACTAAACCGGGTGACAACATCAAAGACTATATGATATACAGAGAAAAAATTATGAAAATAAGAGATACTTGTAAAGATTTTTCTCTTCGTGAGATAGATAGAGCTCTCTTCACTTACAATGAAAAAAGAGAAGTACTATCTCGGATGATTGACGAAAAGAAAAAGATTAATATCCTTGGTGTTGAAAATAAATTAAAAATTTCACACATACTTACAGAGGAATTAATTAATGATTTAAAAGACGAGTATCAAGATAAATTAGCTATAATAGAAAGCATATGATTAAATTAGGATAAATTTTATTTTTTAAAAAAGAGTTTAAAACTAAAGGAGATGATAAATTAATATGGACAAAAAGATAAATATTAGGATTCTGCAGGAAATAATTAAATCGGAAGAATTCATAACAGAGCTTAAAAAATTAAGCTTGTGGGCTTCCAATATAAAGCAAGAAGCTCCCATAATTCACATTTTGACAAAAATCCTTACTGAACATGGATATCTTGTCGCCTTGGAATGGGATAAAAAAAACAAACATGATATGATGGTAAACCATAATGCTATTATTGAAGCTAAGTTTTATTATGAAGAAGATATACAACATCAATTACGAATTTTGTTTAATAAATCCGGGAAAAATATTGACCAATTACTCGATTGGCTAAAACAGAAGATAGAAACCAAGACATCACTATATTACGACGTTGGTTTCTATATTCTAAAAGATATATTTTATAAACTTCCAAATATATTCATATTAATCATTTTGTCAAGGAATCTATTAGACGTAGGAGAAAAAAACTTAGAAGTTATTAATTGGTCTAATGAATGTATTAAATACAATAAAAAATTTGGTTATAATAATCCAGAAACATTTCTAATCCTGCAGGATTTTTTTGAAGGAATACAGAAGAAAAAGACATTTGAAACTTGTCGCATCGATATTGACACGAATACAAAGTTTCCCTCAACTTACCATATTCATTTATTTGAGTTTAACTAATTTATAACTCTATTCATTTGCAAGTTCAAAAATTGAATTATACTTAGTACCTTTTATGAACCATTTTAGTGAATTTTCAAGCCATTCTTTGGTTTTTTGTTGTTTTTTTACTGCCTTAAACACCCAATCAGATGTTAAAAAATGAGAATCTTTTAAATCAATAGCTAAGGATATTGTATACTTTGCATTTTGTTTCTTTTTCTCTGCTTTTCTTTTGACTTGTAATGTGATCTCTTCATTTCTTTTAAATTCAATTGGTGGATCACCAATCGTAATAGTTTCCTCATTAGAATAATTAATACCAATGATATCGATGTCAGGAAGGCTTCCCGCTCGCCATGCAGGTGAAAAAACTCCCGCATTTATTAATAACAAGAAAATTAGTGTCTCAAATTGGTGAGGGCTTAAGAGTTTGAATAATTGAGAAGAGTTTAGTTTTTCTGGGACATTTTTTCTCTTACCAAGAGCCAATTTTATTGCTTGGATGGAACCCCAATGATTTTTTTCTTTAATTTCTCTACAAGTACCACTATTTAGATATCGATCTGTTCCTAAAGTCCTTAAAATATAAGGAATGTCGGTTTCGAGTATATTTAAAACTTCTAAATCCATCACTTTTAAAATATCATCTTTAAAATCATCTGTGGAAATTTTGGGTTTTTTTACGAGATTTAAGTCATTAATTATTCTCTTAAGTTCTTCAGAACTTACATCTCTTACTTCACTTTTTGGTTCGAGGAGGTAAATTTTACCTTTATAAATAGTGACAAATATAGTATCTTTGGTTTCCCCTGCTTCATAGAAAGGTTTTATTTGTTTGTGAAGATCAGTACACTGGGGAAGATAATCATTCTTCTCTTCTGCTTCTTTTACCAGAAGTTTATAATCTTCCTTATCTTTTTTAAAATATTCTTTAAATTGTTCACTCGTTATTTTACCAAAAAAAATAACAGCTGTGGGTCTTCCGAAAATATTTTTACTGTTATTGAGCTCTAACCAATAATCTAATTGTTTATTAGACTTACCAAATTTTAGGTAATGGTATTTCATTTGAATACAGCTTTAACAATTGATTTGTCTTTAGTTTCTAATACAAACCTAATAGATTAATCAGATTAAATCTTTGTTATATATAAATGTTGGATGCTTTTAAAAGTATTAACAAGATTTTCGATCTTAAAGATCGTGAAACGGTTAAACTCAAATTTTACCTTAAAGTATCTATTTATATAAATATTCCTTAATAACCTCTTCACCCTCTTTTGACTTTAATATATTAATTCCTAAATCCTGTATTTTATTAATATTTTCTTTTATAAATTCATTCAATTCGCTTTCCTTAATTCTTTCATGATTTTTTATGTAATTTTCTACAATTTTTGAGCTAACTTTGGATAATTCGGATATTCGCAATTGCTCTTTGCTACTGACAAACTTAGGAATATTGAAATACAAGGGTTTTTTATGATGATGACGAGTATCGCTTATCATTTTCACACTCTTGCTTAAAGTTGGAATATTTAACATTCCACTCAAATAATATGCCTCATCTTCGTTTTCAGTTCCATAATAATATAAAGTTGAATCTATGAAGATTTTACCTTCTCGATCATGGATAACAGCTGATGCAAGTTTTTTGGCATTTGGGAATACTACTTTATATTGTTTTCGTTGAGTTTCTCGAACAATTCTGTTTGTACATAACTTATTTCTATAATTTATCCCAACTTCAAATAA
>SDBV01011093.1_pt1 | contig 11723 bp, 5 predicted proteins | sample 2277081 | NCBI WGS metagenome assembly SDBV01 (sample SAMN10402039, study PRJNA504765) | marine sediment metagenome | isolation source: marine sediment core GS10_PC15, 223 cmbsf | place: Arctic Ocean: Southern Knipovich Ridge | collected 2010
GGATAAGGAAGTTCAATAAAATGGGACGCTGGTCCGAATAATTTTCACTGCTAAATTATCATTATTAAAAATAATTCACTTCAAAGAACGCGATTACGCTTAGAAATGAGAATTGATAGATTTAAAAAACGTTATATTGAAATTTTCAAGGTATTAATAATATTAGGTTAATGCTAATTTGCAGGAACAGTTTATATTCAGCCCTGCACAGGATAAACGTGTTCCAAAAAATAAATTGTTTTATCTCAAACAGGAAATAATATACAAACCCTATCTTTTTCTGCGTTCTTAGCGTCCTCTGCTGTGAAATTGATGAAAAGTTAGCGTGAAATATCCGGAAAAAATCAAAAATGATTGAAAACGGCTGTCATACAACCACACTAAGAGTCAGATATGCCGAAACGGATAAAATGGGGCTGGCATATAACGGGCATTATTTAACATGGTTCGAGGTTGGCAGAACAGAATTCATACGGGAAATGGGATTTTCGTATAAGGAAATGGAAAATGCAGGATTCAGACTGCCTGTAATTGAAGCGTGCGTAAAATATTTGAAACCAGTTTACTATGATGACGTCCTAACTATTAAATCGAGCATAAGAAAGAAATCCGGTTTAAGAATGAGGATAGATTATGAGATATTGCGCGGTGCGGATTTGCTTGCGACAGGATTTAACCAACATGTATTTACCGATAAAAATCTTTGCCCAAAAAAACCGCCGAAAAACATAACGAAAACATTAATTGAAATATGGGAAAAAAACTGCATTCCTGAAAAAGAGGTACAGTCCAATGATTGATAAAGAGCTTCTTGAAATTCTCGTATGTCCGGTATCAAAAGGCAAGCTTGAATATAATGAGAAAGAAAATGTACTTGTGTGTCATGAATCACATCTTAAATACCCGATTATCGATGGTATTCCTATCATGCTTCCTGAGAGAGCGGAAAAATTTTAAATTATTTTCTTGACCATTGATATTAAGATTATATATATTATGACGATAATAAATATTGTAAAACACATAATTACTATTTAAATCAACATGAGGTGCCTATAGTCATTCGTTAAGGGTTTTGAGTTTTATTAAAAAATTTATATTATATTTATTTTATTCCTGATTATAAGTAATCGGGCATAACCCTTTCGTATGACAATTAATTCTCATGTTTTTTTAAGTTTATTGGGCGCGAGGGTTAAATTACTCTCCGCTTTTTTTTTGGATATGCTATAATGGAATACTTATCAAAATTTATAAAAATAATTGCATGTACACTTATAATGACGGCATGTTTCACAGTGGGTTCATATGCAGAAATAACAGTACTTAACAGCAATGCAAACGGCATGGTAATTTCTTATCACCCTGCAGAACCGCAGATAGATTCGCTTTATGCCAATGATAAAATCTACCGGGTATTCAAATATGACCGCCATTCCTTCAGAAATCAGGCGGGAGCGCCCTTGATTCCTTCCAAATCAATTTATTTTGCAGCTCCGGAAGGTATAACACCTGCTGTAGAGATTATAGATACTGCCATTCATACCCGTTCCAATACAATTATAGCTCCAAATCCTGAAACTGTCCCCGACGGCGGCGGATTTACCACAAATATCTACAAAGAAGACCCCTCGCTGTATGCCATGAGCGGTTATATCCCCGGGAGTTTTGCGAGACTGGGGCGAAAAAATACCATTGACGGTATAGCTGTATGGGAACTTATCCTGACGCCGGTTTTATTTGATGCTTATAAATCTTCGGTAGCAATTTCGGACAGTTTCAACATAAACATTTCCTGGGGCGCCCTGAAATCCCTAAAGGCGGTAAAACCTCACAGAATTCCGGATTATGTCATTAACAGCGCAACATTTTCCGATATTGCGGATAAAACGCTTATAATGAAAAAAGCTGAAACCGCAAGTAGTCCCTTCGCTTCCGGTGAATGGTATAAAATTACTCTTTATGAGTCCGGTATTTACAGCATTACAGGCGCCGAAATGCAAAATGCCGGTTTTCGTGCCGGAGATGTAGCTGCCGGAGAGATTCATATGTATTACGGTGGTGGAAAGACTATTGAGATTAAACCGGGTGAGCAGCTCACCACAGATGATTTCCGTGAAATTGCTATAAGAATCGATGACGGAGGTGACGGCAGGTTTGATGTACAAGATAAAATAATATTTTTTGGTGAAGCCTTGTCAAGGTTCGTTCTCGAACCGGATAATATTCACCCTGAGTATCAAAACTATCCCTATGCCGAAGAAGGTGAAAATGCATACTGGATTTTGGTTTCAGGTGAAGGTACTCCAAAAAGGATGGAATATACCGGAGAATCCCTTTCGGAAAATATCACTCCAAAAACAACATATCGCGAACTTATTCATATCGAACATGAAAATTATTTAGAGTGGATAGACAAATACAATATTGAATCCGGAATAGAGTGGTTCTGGGAATCTATTTCCAGCGGAACCGAGCAGTTCTTATTCAAAGCGCCGGGCATCGCGGAAAGCGATACGGCTTTATTGCGAATCGGATTTAGAAACGGTAAAGAAAAAGGGGAAGACAGATCAATTAAAACTCATGATATCGGACTAAGAGTTAATAATGAAAAAACATTCAGTTTCTCGATAAATACAAGTAAAGAGCGTTATGTGGATGTAATCCTGCGCAACCAGTTAAAATCCGATAACAATATGCTCTATATCTGGCGCAAAAGCGGAACTCCCGATAAAAATATCCGTCTTGACTGGATCGAGCTGGATTATGAAAAAGAACTGTTGTTGAGTAATAATAAACTTGAATTTTTTGTTACAGGCAGCGGCGAACCTGCACAATTTAAAGTTGCTAATTCATCTTCCGCGACAGAAATATATGACATTACCGACCCGTTCAATTTAAAGCAATTTTCTGTTTTTGAAAACGGCACAAAAACAATTACATTTCAAAAAACCATTCCCACCGGTAAAACTTCTCATTATGCGCTTTGCATACCCGGGGATTATTTATCCGTTTCGTCTATATCGCAAAAATCCCGTTCAACCCTGAGAAATCCTGTAAACGGCGCCGATTATATCATCATCACTCACAGGAATTTCAGCGATCAGGCTAACAGGCTGGCCAACTGGCGTTCGATAGATTCGCAAATTGATCCTCTCAGCACTATTGATCTTGATGTGGTTGATAATTACGATGAATATTCATGGGGATTTTTTGATCCGGCGGCAATTAGAGATTTTCTCAAATACGCCTGGATAAACTACAATCCTCCCGTGAAATACTGCTGTTCGTTCGGTGATACCACATTCAAATACAAAAATCTGAGCGAAAACCAGGCCGGCAAGAACTTCCTTCCGACCTATACATACCTCTTCATGGACAAAGGCATATTGACCGATGATTATTTTTCCTGGTTCGATATATTCAATATCCCGTATATAGCCATCGGACGTTTATGTGCCAATGACAGGGAAGAAGCGACTGTACTTGTCGATAAAATCATCGAATACGAACGTAATCCCCAAAACGGTTTATGGCACAACCGTGTGCTCCTTATCGCAGATGATGAACTCGTTTTCCAGGGAAAAGTTGATAAGTATAATTTAGAATTCACCAGAAACATCGAACAAATTGATACGGGTGGATATATACCGGATTTTTTAGATCGAAAAAAAATGATGCTCATAGAATATCCGATTAAAAATTTAAGAAAACCCGAAGTAACCGAAGATCTGATTGAAACCATAAATGATGGATATGTTATTATTAATTACATCGGGCATGGAAATAACGATGTGCTTGCTCACGAATACATTTTAAGGGGCTCACGTGATATTGAAAGAATTAACAATGGCGCTAAGCTCCCCTTAATTATAGTGTTTTCCTGCGCGGTCGGTCAATTTGACAAACCGGACAACATATCTCTCGCAGAAATGCTCAACCTTCGGAAAGAGGGCGGATGTGTTGCTATTATTGCTGCGACAAGGTTTACCCAGAATTTTCAAAATGTCGATTTAAACCAGACATTTTACAGTTATCTTTTCGATCGTAACCTCAATCCTGATTATCGTATCGGATACGCGCTGATGAAGGGAAAATACGAGCACAACAATGATAGCAATTCGGACAAGTACATTCTGTTCGGAGATCCCGCGACACGGCTTATGATCCCCCGATACGGTTTCAATGTTGCTGCCGTAGACACTCTGTACCGATTGCAAAAACTCGATATTAGCGGGAATGTCACCGATCTTTCGGAAAATGTAGCCTATGAAGGAAAGCTTAATATAAAAGCTTATGGCTCGAAGATTCATAAAACATATACAGTTTCAGGTATCACAGTAAATTACACAATGCCGGGAAAAACATTTTTTAACGGAGAAATCGGAATTTCGGGGGAAAATTTCACCGTTTCTTTTGTAATTCCAAAGGATCTACAATCCGATGTCACGGCTATAAAACAATATAGAAAAGAATCACAAATTATTCTCTTTGCGAGCGGTGATACAAATGAAGCATCAAAAGTGCTCGATGACTTTTATATCGGCGGTATATATCAGTTGGCTCCAGAAGACATAACAGGGCCCGTGATAAAGCTCACTTTCGATGGTAAAAGTTTCGATGATGGCGATTATATAAGGCGTCAACCTGCCATGACTGCTGAAATTACCGATGACTCCGGTATCAACATCATGGGCAATAGAGGGCATAACATAAAGTTGCTGATTGATAAAACTGAGGTTATAGTTCTTACAGACCGTTTAAAAACAATGAACGGATATTCCAATGGTGTGATTGATTATACTCTTCCGGTACTCTCACCGGGTGAGCATGACCTTGAATTTACTGCTTACGATTCTTATAACAACGCATCAAAAAAAAGTGTTAAAGCGCAAGTTGTCGGTTCGGAAACAGGCGATATAACAATACAAAATCTTCTCAATTTTCCCAACCCCATGGGTTCGGATGGTACAACTTTCACTTTCAGTTTGAATGATGATGCCAGGACTTCAAATATAAAAATCTATTCACAATCCGGCAGATTGGTTGACAATGTGAAATTCAAAGCTGACTACGGATTCAATCAAATTTACTGGAAACCGCCGTTTGTTCTGGCGAATGGAGTCTATTTTTACAAATTGAGTATCGTTAGTATAAATGGAAGGAAATCCTCAAAGATTGAAAAAATTGTTGTTATGAGATAAAATAAACATTTAGGAGGCTGAAAAAAATGAAACTTTTTGCATTTATCATGATTACCATCACTTTTATCCACGGTGCTGCAACTACCGTTCATGCAACAAATGAAAGTCAGGCAGCGGTTCTCCCTCTTCTGATTGAACCGGGCGCCAAACAAGCTGCAATGGGAGAAGCGTATTCCGCCATTGCCGATGATGCCACTGCAGGATATTACAATCCCGCCGGCCTTGCTTTTCAGGACAGGAACAGGAAAAATTTCCAGTTTATGCACCAGAACTGGCTTCCCGCTCTTGCGGATGACCTTTATTATGAATATCTCGGTTTTTCAATGTTTGCCGAGGGCTGGGGAAACTTTGCAATCAACGTTATTTACTTCAACATGGGTGAACAGTCACGGACAAGTGAGCATTCTCCCGATGTTATAGGAAAATTTCACTCCTTTGATTTTTATGTTTCCGGTTCCTATGGCGCAACGATGACCGAGAACCTTTCTTTAGGCCTTACACTCAAAGGCATTTACTCCAAGCTGGCAGACAGCGGGCAGGGACTCGAAGAAGGAAGCGGCATCGGATCAAGCTTTGCTCTTGATTTCGGGCTGATGTACAAGTCTCCTGTAAAGGGTTTAACATTTTCTTCGGTAATTCATAACCTTGGACCGAAAATATCCTACATCGATGTAACACAGGCAGACCCGCTCCCTCTGAACTGGGTTTTCGGAGTCGCATACATTCCTGTCGACGGCGAATATAACAAGCTTACTTTCGTCATGGATATTTACAAACCTCTCGTGAGAAGGCATGGTTCGCCCATAGAAGCTCTCTATAAGGGCTGGTATGATGAGGAAAAAGAATTTGAGCAGGTTGATTTTAAAATCGGTACCGAATATGTCTACAACAACTTCCTGGCTCTTCGCGCGGGTTATTCTTATGACGATGACGGCGATTTGAAAAGCCCGACATTCGGTATTGGTGTTATCTGGGACAAGATCAATGTTGATATCGCATATTATGCCGCTACCGACAATCCGATGCAGGATTCAATCCGGTTCAGCTTTGCCTATAATTTCTAATCCTGATTATTCAAAAGATGATATAAATCCAAAAATATTCTGAACAGGGATTGATTAGATTATAAGGATTTGCGGGATTATGCTTAATCATTGTAATCCATAAATCATAATAATCCCGATTCATAGAATTAATGAACCGGTAAGCATTTAATATATTGTCCATTAATGAGTTAATCAAATCAAGAAAAAAATATGAATTAATCGGTACAAGGACATCATATTGAAAAAATTATTATATATTTTTATATGCGCTTTGGGAATAATATGTCATATCAGGACAGTTAATGCCGAAGAATATAAAATTCTTGCATTAAGAGTGGATTTTCCCTATGAAGACCCGGACCATGAGACCACTTCCGGCCGTGGTGTCTTCGAGCAAAAAGATTATTACAGTGATCCGGATGTAAGAATGGGGTATACTCATCCGTGGGATATACCTCCTCATAACAAAAAATATTTCGAAAACCACTTAGAGGCGCTGAAAAATTACTGGCTCGATGTTTCCGAAAGTAAGGTTAACATATCTTATGAGGTTTGGCCGAAAAAGCCGGAACAAGCATATACAATGACCAAAAAGTTTTACAAATACGGAAACGGCCGTTCAAAAGAACAAACATTTCAAAAGCTTGTCGATCTTTTTAAAGAAGCTGTCGAAACCTGTAAATCCATTGAAGGAAATACAGTTGATTTCTCGAAATTCAACACTTTTCTGATTTTCCACGCCGGTATCGGAAGTGAAACATCAGGCGGTCTAAACGACATCCCATCGGCGTTTATTTCAAATGAAGATTTCCTGACCTATTCCGGAACTCCACTTGTTATCGACGGCTACACTATCGACAATGGAATTGTTGTTCCGGAGATGGCGAGCTCATACGGGAATGTGGGCATAAACGGGATAATGGCGCAGATGTTCGGTTTCCGGCTGGGACTGCCCTCTTTTTCCAATAACGAAGATGGTCTTCCGAGCGCCGGAGGCTGGAGCCTCATGGATACAGGAGCAATGGCATGGGGATACAGGACACTTGGTTTTATTCCGACTCACCCGTGCATCTGGTCGAAGATCGAACTTGGATGGATCGAACCGGTTGTTGTTACTTCCGATACGACTTTCGATATAGCTGCAACCCATATTGATAACGGGCTTCCCCGGGGATTGAAAATACCTATCAGCGACGACGAATACCTGCTCATCGAAAACCGTTTCAATTATGCGCCCCGTGATTCCCTGCCGGAATCCATAACTTTTTCAGACTCGGATACATCGGGTGTATGGATAAAAGTCGATCATTACGATGCCTATATTCCGGGAAACGGAATTCTTATCTGGCATGTGAACGACCGTATTATCAGGGAAAACAGAGCTGACCATACCATAAACGACGACCCTTACCGCCGCGGATTGGACCTCCTCGAAGCTGACGGCCGTCAGGATATAGGGGCATATTTCAGCTTCGGTGATGCACGGGCAGAATACTCCATAGGCCACGAGGACGATACTTACAAACTCAACGGAGTTAATGTGCTTTCACCTCTGACAAATCCTGATTCAGGCAGCATGTGGGGCGCTGAATCGGGAATAACAGTGACTGTTAACTCTGATCCGGGCGAGGTCATGAACATCTCGATAAGCTTCAGAGGTATGTTAAAGGGATTTCCGTTATCTATTGGCGCACAGGATAATATAACTGCTGTAGACATGAACGAGGATGGGATTGACGAGCTTATAGTATCCGGTAAAGAGTCAACAAATGTGTTCGGCACAGATGGTGTTTCAGTTGGAACTATATATTCTTCAAATCATCCATCTTCAGTTTATATTGATGAAACCAACTCATACAATCTTTTTAATACTTCATCATCGCCAAATTCTGATTATTTTCTTTATCAAATGAAAGATGGCGATATTATTCCATATTCAGGAGTTGCGGTAGATGCGGCAGATGGATATTTTATTTTTGAAGGAAATACAATAACAACGGAAACAACTGAAGGTAATATCACACTTTATGCATACAGGTATATACATTACACAGGCAAAATGATATCGAGTAACATAACTTCGATACTGATTAACAATTTTGATCATTACAAAAGCGTTTCCCTGCCGGACTCTACACAAATAATTTCAATGGCGGCTGCAAACGAATATGTCGCGGCACTTGGAGATAATAACATATTGTATCTCGGTTACTTAGACGACGAGACCCTTTCGTCTTACCCTCTCGATACGGATGAAACATACGGTCCCCTCATTTTAGACATCGACCGTGATGAATCCTATGAAACAGTTGTCACTACGGGCAGTGAAATTCTGATATACAAGCAGGACGGCACTTATGAAAGCGCTTATCTCCCAGATGATCCTGTCGGTTCACCTGTTGCGGCCGACATTGATGCGGACGGTTATCCCGAGATTATTCAATGCACTGAAAAACAGATTTTCGCTTTCAGAAAAAATGGGATAATTGCTGATAATTTCCCTTTTAACCTGCCGCCCGGTGATGAAAATGAAAAAATAACATCTCCGCCGGTTATTGTGGATATGGATAACGACGGCAGGCTGGATGTGGTATGCGCAACTTCCAATATGCGGATAATGTCGTTTGATCCCGAGGGCATTTTAACGCCCGGATTTCCGCTGGCAGCTATCGGCGAAATTACTTCATCTCCCTGTATATTCAAAATATCCGATTCGGATGAAATTGGTATTGCATACATTACAACCGATGGAAGACTCATGGCTCATGACCTGATGACAACTGTCGATAATGACATGTACGCCTGGCCGATGTGGAAAGGCGGGCCGGAATTAACCTCGGCATATCTCAACAAAAAGATTCCTTTTCCCGCAGCATCTTCAGGGGATTTCGAAGCTTTCTGTTATCCGAATCCAATTACGGGCAGTACCGGAACATTCAGAATAATCCCTTCCGGCCCTACGGATTGCACAATCTCCGTTTATACAGTCGACGGCAGGAAGGTTTTCGAAAGATACGTTAGTCTCGACGATATTATCCCATTTGTGCCGAACGAGATAAGAATGAATTCCTCCGGCCTTGAAAGCGGGCTCTACATTGCACAAATTAAAACACGTCAGGAAACTATATTATACAAACTGGGGGTGTTGAAGTGAAAGTATTTAAACCATTGATATACATCCAGTTTTTGATGATTCTGTTTACTGTCACGATTTGGGCGCAGAATCCCTCGCATCTGAAATGGCGTGAATACGAAACAGAGCATTTCATCGTTTATTATCCCGAAGGGCAGGAGCTTACGGCTTATCAATCAATCGATATAGCGGAAAAAGTCTATGAACCTTTAGTCAAAATGTACGGCCCGGTGGACTCGAAGATAAGCATTGTAGTCAAGGATGACGAGGATTTTGCGAACGGCGGCGCATTCTTTTACGATAATAAAATCGAAATATCCGCCACCTCACTGGACTACGAATTCAGGAGTTATTCCGACTGGCTATGGAATGTCGTAACCCACGAACTTACACATATTTACTCTATAAAGCAATCGATGAAGGCTCCTCGAAGTATGCCGATGGCATATTATCAGCACTGGGGCTATCAGGAGGAAAAACGTGAGGATGTATTGATCGGTTATCCGAATGTTCTGGTCTCATATCCGGTTCCGATGTTCAATATACCGGCATGGCTGGCTGAAGGTGTCGCTCAGTATCAGACCCGCGACGCCCGGTTTGATTACTGGGATGCGCACCGTGACATGATTCTCAGGCAGGCTATCCTGAGTGATAATTTAATGACAATCGATGAAATGGGAATATTCAACTGGTCCGGCAGGGGCAATGAGATGGTCTATGATCACGGTTTCGGATTGATAATTTATATTGCCGAAGAATACGGCGAGGAAAAGATCACGGAACTTATGAAAGCAATGAGTGCATCTACTGCCGTTACTTTTGGTGTATCATGCCGGCGCGTTCTCGGTTTATCTGCAGACGAACTTCATAATCGATGGAAAACACATCTTGAAAAACATTATTCAGCTGTAATCGATACGCTTGGAGAGATTATAGCGGGTGAGACTTTCCGTAAGGGTGGATTTCTAAATGGTTTTCCGACATGGTCTCCCGATGGTTCAAGGCTGGCCTATATATCCAACAAAGGTCAGGATTACAGTATAAGGTCATGTTTTATAGCTAATCTTGAGCCGGGCGGATGGCAATGGGAAAAAAAGACAAAACAGGTAAAAAAACATACTGAAAAACTTGAAAAGAAAAAACTCTCCGCTGAAGGTCCCGATGAGCTTGAAAACATTTTATCCACTGCAAAAGGTGAATTTGATATCGCTTTAGCTCCCGGAATACAATCATCGCCTGTTTGGCTGGACGAGTGGAATATTCTGTATAATCGCCGTATGCCCTCAAATAAGTATGGTTCTCACTGGTGGGATATGTACCGCTATGTAATTAACACAGAGGATCCGCGTAAAGGGGAAAAAACAAGGATAACCCATAACCTGCGAGGCACTTATCCTGATTTATCCCCTGATAAAAGCAAACTGGTGTTTGTGAAGAACGATGCCGGCCTGAATAATCTGTTTATCCTTAACAGGGATGACAACTCCCGGAAACAAATTACTTTCTACACCGACAGCACCAGATTGTACAGGCCACGGTGGTCGCCTGACGGACAACATATTGTTTTTGCAATACATCAGTTTGAAAAAGTTAATATCGCCAAAATCGACAAAAACGGCGGTGATTTTAAATATATTATCACATCCGATGGCCAGGACCGTGATCCGGCATGGTCTTCTGACGGAAAGTCAATATTTTTCTCCTCGGATATTACCGGAATTCCGAACATTTACCGGATGAATCTTATCGATAATTCGGTTTACTCTATGACAAACGTAATCGGCGGAGCGTTTTCACCTGCGCCATCCCCATGCGATACTACTCTGGCATTTTCCTATTACGGCCCGGATGGATATGAAATCAGGCTTATGTCTTTGGATATAGGCAAACCTGTAAACGACAGCAGCATCTTTCATAAAGACTTCGAGTATATTTCGAATATCAACTATGTTAATTTTAATACTGAAGAATCCAGGCCATACATGATGAAAACGCTTGATTTCTCATTTATGCCGAGAATTGTTAACGATCGGGGCAATGTAAAACTCGGGACTTATTTAACGAAGAGCGAAGTTATAAATAACGGTAGTTTTATTTTTGGCGGTTCAGTTTCACCGACAAACAGAGACAGCGATCTTTATGCTCTTTTCGAGTATAAGAAGTTTATTCCCACGGTTTTTATCGAAATGTTCCGGGTAACAAGAAGCGTTGACAAAAACGAAAACTTCATGGAGGAATACGGCACAATCATCCGCAAAAGGATTTATGATTTAAATGAAGTTGACCTGGGCTTAAGGTATACATTCCGTGACAAGCATAATTTCGAGAGCCGCTTAATAT
>SDBV01011095.1_pt1 | contig 11720 bp, 11 predicted proteins | sample 2277081 | NCBI WGS metagenome assembly SDBV01 (sample SAMN10402039, study PRJNA504765) | marine sediment metagenome | isolation source: marine sediment core GS10_PC15, 223 cmbsf | place: Arctic Ocean: Southern Knipovich Ridge | collected 2010
AACGAAAATTATTTTCGAATTTGCTATTCTTAACTTTTCAGCTTCTTTAGCACATTTTTCCATCAATTCTAAAGTTTCTTCTTGTGTTCTATTAATAAATCTTGGAGAAAACCATACTTCCAAATCATTTTCAAAAGCAATTTTTGAACATTCGATTAATTTATTTATCCTTTCGCCGTAAATACGAACTGAGTTACAATTCAATTGATTTCGAATAATTTGAAATTCTTTTCTGATAGTCCTTTCATCCAGACCTTTTCGGGTAATAAAACCAAGAGTATAACCTGTCCCGATATCATAATTTATCCCTTTTGCCTTCATAGAATTATTAACTCCCTTAATACATATAAACTTTTCCAAAAATTTTTGTTCGCACTTGGAACCCTTTGTTCGCTCGACACATTTCGGACTTATCAGCTACGCTGGTAAACACGATATTGACTGCTGTGGCAACTTCCCGTATCAATAGTGTAGACAACCCCTTTTAGTTGCTTTTCAAACAGACCAAGGGCAAAAGCTATTCAAAAACGACTCTAAGAGTCTTTAGAATTCTTTTTTAGTAGACATTTTTGGCGTAACAAGGTGTAATAGTGTAGCGTTTTTTTCAGTTTTAACCTGTTGCGGAAGTCGGAGGAATCCAGTAACATCTGGATGATACCATGATAATCGGTTTCGAGAAACTGTTACAGAACAAGGATGCCAATAACTAATGTTGTGTGAAATCTTTGCGGGAATAGACCATAAAGTGCCCCACTTATTCAAAAAACTTGAAGATTCCCAACGGAGCATTAGCATATGAGAGTATTTCTCTGCCACTCGAGCAAGGACAAGAAGGCGATTCGCCGACTAGCAAAAGATCTGGGAGGTCATGGAATTGAAGTATGGCTGGACGAATACAAGATTAGCGTAGGTGATGTCATCATAGAAAAACTGCAGGAGGGTATTAGCCACTGTGACTACCTTCTTGTCTGGCTCACGAAGAAAGCTATCCTATCCAAATGGGCCCAGAGGGAGTGGTACAGCAAGTACCACGAGGAAATTGAGAGTGGCAGAGTGATGGTCATACCTCTGTTGGCTGAAGACTGCGATTTGCCAGCGTTCCTGCGAGTTAAAAGATACGCAGATTTTCGGAAGGACTATCAAGCTGGCCTTACGGAACTCTTGGCGGTTTTTAAGAAGCAACCGGCTCATAATGCAAAGATCGAAATCGATACGATCGAGCCTGTGTACTGGTCACTATTAGGTTGCCCGATCAAGATATACATTTCGTGTGAGAGCATTTCTGGGGGCAACAAAGTTATTGTGTTACTGCGGGGTACAACCGAAAAGGACAATATCTGGCACTTTCAGTTCGAACGCCGTCTTGACCAAGTCAATCAAACGGTCGTTGGGAAAGTGTGGTATGGAACAATGAAAGAAGGCAATCTTCAATACCAAGAAGTTCTCGTGGGAATCGTCCCGAAGGAGAGAAAATACAAAAGACACCCATTCAACGTGACCCTGGAATATGAAGACATTCTGAGGTTTGAAACGCGAACGATCCTCAGAGACGACCGTACTAAGAGAAAGCCTAACTAACAAATGGAACCGCTGGCCTGACAAGCTATCAGAAGAATTACTCGATGTTTTCTCTTGCAAACTCAGTGAAGTTTATTTTGCTTTACTATCTCAAGTTTTTCTTTATCGGTCAAATTCCTTGATTTTGCCATTTTTTGTCCACACTTTTTATTTGTGCGTAAAGATTGCTGCGAATATAAATCTTTCTGTTTGAGCAAGACAACCATTTCATTAAGTCGGAGTAATTTAATCTATAACAACAACCACCCCCTCATCAACCAAACATCGCTTCAAATCCCTATTCAGCCAGTACCTGCCTGTATCAATCAGTTCATGTTTCTTAAAGAAAAGAAAACGCTCTATTTCACAATTGAGCATCTCCACAGCGTCATCAACAGTTTTGCCGGCTTCTACTGAATCTTCAATCGTGTCAAGGCCATTTGTAATGCCGGGATAATAAAACGACCTGTTGACAAAGAACTGTCTTTTGGTTTTTTTCTGCGCCTTGTCCCATTTCTCCTGTATTTCGCCGCTTAACCTGACATCAAAAACGCCAACTTCATCAGTTTCAGGCATTAAGAACGGAACTTTGCAAATCCTGTAATGTTTTCTTTCAAATTTCTTCATCTCATAAAATTCCGGGCTGTGATCAAACTCCGCACCGTCAACACACTTGATATCACTTTTTCTTATAAACTCAGTCAGGTTCATTTTTAATCTGCCTCTGCCTCTTCGCCTTCGTCATCGTCTTCTTCATCACAAGGCATAGCATCTCTTGTGCATTCATAAATAATGCTCCAGTCAATATGGCCGTTAAGCAAACCTTTCTCAGCCAACTCCGCCCATGTATTGAACTCTTCTTGGTCTTTTGGTTTCCTTTTCATCGACTGCTCAAAATCGCTCTCACACAGGGTCATGGTTATTTTATAGTCTTCTATCTTCGCAGTATCCTTTTCCATTTGCATCCCCTCCAAGCCAATCTAAAGCGGCTCTTCAAATATCAAAGAGCCGCTTTTAAGCAGATGATAATGCTGCTAATAAAAACCCGGAGTTTCCAAGTGAATATGTGAAAGACAATAAAGAGCCATACAAAAATGTTGACATCTTATCTCGGATAGGCTAAATTGCCAACAAAAAGTGTTGTATATTATTATGTTAGCAGCCAATAAAATGCTTGATCTTGCAAACTATACCATACGTGCATTTAAAAAGAAAGATGGCAGAATTTCTTTTCATCTTAAATCGTTTATATTAGTCACTGCGAATGTTAATTTCAGTTTGACAGCGTATCTTCGCGATTTTCGTTGTTCATTTATAGTGCCAGGAGGCCATGAGATTGAGTTTGATAAGACTGCCATTGGGATAAGATTATCCTTTCCTTATGAATACAATACAATGGCATACTCCTTCAAGGCTTCTACTGTTAGTGATTTAAGGAATCTTAAACCCTGCCTTGTTAAACTGAGTATCATTTATAGGATAAGTTTTACCGGGCATCCTAGTGAATGTTCGGAATCCCTACAAAAGGTGGTTCCCATTGTTACCTGTTTCTAAATTATGGGACAATTGCGCAAGTTTTGGTTCGTTAACTAAATCACCCCCCAAGCTTCCCATTAACCGTCTTCAAATTATAAAGAATAATCTTCTCAAGAGCCTGACTCAACCTATCATCATCACGGCTCTTTGCCCCTTTTGTAGAACTAAGGTATTCTTCGAGTAACCCAAGCGGGATATCCAGTATCGGGATGTTCTGCGTTCGGAGCAAGTGGAATGTTATAAGCCTTGCTGTTCTGCTGTTGCCATCTTCAAACGGATGGATATGCTGAAATTCATTATGAAAATATGCTGCAAATTTTATGATCTTCTTAAGTGGGCTTCTTTTTCTGCTTATGAATTGATTGTACCTTTTAAGAATCACAGCAAGCTTTGGCTCAATCTCACTTGCCTTTGCTATTTTGAAATCAGGGTTTCCCCTTATTACAACTGCCCTGTTTCTAATCCTGCCGGCAATGCCGGGCCTATGCCCCATCGCAAGGGCATGATAATCCAGAATCGTCTCTTTTATAATCGGCTTATCCTCTTCTGCGTCCTCATTCATCTGGCTTATCGCTTTCTGGTAATTCTGAACTTCATTTACGCTCTCTACACTATAATCCGGTGGCGTTATATGATTTTTCAGCAGCATAATTGTGTCCGGCAGTGTGATCGGATTGCCTTCAAGGCTTAAGCTGTGGTGAATGAAGCGCATCTGGTATTTTCTCACAAGACGCTGGTATCCTGTCTCATTGATGTTCCTTAAGTGTCCAAAGCGTTTCAACTCTTTTTCTATCTCATCAAAATACTCATCAGGCCCGGGCTTTGCCACGAGTACTTTTTGGTCAAAGTAGGCAATCAAATCCCGCAGAAAGGAATTATAAGGAATAGTTGCTGTCAGCGGTTTTTTGGAAATAGTAATCAAAAGGCCGCTTCTCATAAGGATGTCTACATATTTGGAAAAAGTTCTGGGATTAATTGTAAAGCCTTTTACTGTAAATCTCTTTTTGAGAAATGCCCTGCTTATAAATGCAGCGAGGTTTTTGTCAAGAAGCTCGTTGTAATTGATATCATTTTTAAGACAGAAGCGGATAAGCCGGTATAGCAGGTCATTTTTTTGTGTTCGCAGCACCTGGAATCCATGCCCACTTTTGTTTACAAGCTTAAGCTTTTTCAGATTAAGCAGTATGTTATAAAGGCCATGATAATCAATCCTGCTCTTCCTGAACACAGCAGCAAGCCGGCCTGGCCGAAATACCCCGCCTTTTTTGTACATAAACTCAAACAGATCATACTTAGTGACCACTTTCCTCCTCACCTCCGAACATGTATATATCCATATAGATATATATATATCAATAAAAGCATCCAGGCTTATAAATCTTTCTATTTAGCAAGCAAATATAAGGATTGCTTGTAAAACAGTGCATTATGTAAGCAGTGTGAATTTGTGAATTGTTTGTTGAGTTGTGCTGTGTTGCGTTGTGTTGTGCCATGAGTTGTGCTATGAGATGTTATTCTGCATTGATTCATAACGAATAGTTATAATTCCATGCATTATGCACCAGCACAAAAAAAATACTGGTATGATTCTGATTAAAGATTAAAGCCAAAAGAGTCTATGCTGGACGATGAGCAGGCTCTGTAGCAATCTCTTAATGAGGCGGGACAGATAGCTATGCAGCCGATGCTTGAACAATTTGACACCGACGGCGAACCGATCCGTGTCAATGGCATCAAACATACCGTTCGGGCCCGCTCACCGCAAATTTACAAAACACCTTATGGGCCGGTTCCGGTCGAACACAATGTTTATCAGAGTTCCAGAGGTGGACGTGTTTATGTGCCGCTGTCAATACCCCATTCTTTGAACAGTTGTAATTGGAGAGTCCAACACATTTTTAGCAGTTGGATTCATCCAACATTGTCCGAAAGGTCATGTATAGTTTTTTACACATTTTATCTCTGCCGAATTGCTCTAAGATTGTTTACTGTGAACAATACCTTATTTGCAACAAAATCTATTTCTTCATTTGTATTCATACGGCCTATTCCGAATCTTATCGATGAATGTATAAGTTCATCATCAAGATTTAGAGCTTTTAAAACATGAGATGGTTCTATCAAAGTGCTTTCGCAAGCAGAGCCTGATGATACCGCTACATCTCCCATTGCTTCTATAAAATTTCTGCTCTTTACACCATTGAAGCTCAAATGCAAATTGTTTGGAAGTCTTTTTAGGCATTTAGATGCTTCGATTGCAGAATTCTGTTTTCTTAGGTCATCAATTTTTTCAATCTTAGGGCCATTGAGTAATACACCATCTAGGTGAGAGAAAATTTTATCATACAGCTCATTTCTCAATTTAAGATAATGCCAAAAATCACTCTTGAACTCCTTGCTAGCTATTTCAAGTGCTTTTCCACAACCAACTATTCCCGGTACATTTAAGGTTCCTGAACGGCATCCTCTTTCTTGGCCTCCTCCATTGATCTGCGCTGAAATCATAACTTTGGGATTCTTGCTCCTAACATATAAAAATCCTACACCTTTTGGGCCATATATTTTATGAGCTGAACCAGACAGTAGGTCTATATTATATTCATTTACATTTACAAAAACTTTCCCAATAGCCTGTGTCGCATCTGTATGAAATAAGAGCCCTTTTCTCTTGCAGAGATCCCCTATTTCTTTTATTGGATTTATGCTTCCTATTTCGTTGTTCGCAAACATAATTGATACCAAAATTGTTCTCTCAGTAATAGCTCTTTTTAGATCATCAGGATCTAATATCCCATCTTTTCTAGTAGGGAGGAAAGTAATATCGAATCCTTTCCTCCCAAGTTTTCTTAACGTTTCAATAATAGACTTATGTTCTGTGGTTGCAGTAATGATGTGGTTTCCCTTTTTTAAATATGACTCCGCAACCCCCTTTAAGGCTAGATTATTTGACTCAGTTGCACCACTTGTAAAGAGTATTTCTTTTGAAGAAGCACCTATAATACCAGCTATCTTGTTCCTCGCATTTTCTATTGGTATTTCAGCTTCCCAACCATAACGGTGACTTCGACTTGAAGCATTACCAAACTTAACTGTGAAAAAAGGAAGCATCGCATCTAATACTCTATTGTCTACAGGTGTAGTGGAATGATTATCTAAATAAATTGGTTTTGTTATAGGTGGCATATTCAAAAATCTTATTTGATTTACAGTACAAGAATGATAAATTAATGCGCTGAAGGTTCAATCATTTTTGGATGTGAGAATGTTTAAACGTTCTCACACACCCAAACAGTCCTGATAATATTCTGAGTCAAAATAATCAATTGTGTATATAGTGCCATTTTTATCTCCCAAGCAAACATTTAGGATTTCCTGTCTAGATCTATTCAATTGTTTCTTCACAAATTGTCGTAATGCAGCCTCTGCTCCACAATTCACTTTGTTGCGATCTAACATTTCCGAGATATCTATAACCATTCGAGGGTATCTGAGAGTAAATCTTTGTGCCATCATTTGGAATAAATCTGCATAGTGTTGTGCCATTATAGTTGGACATTTTACAATCCAATTATTACCTATGACTTCAGCTAGCAGAATATTGTGTCGATCCTCGCTTTTATAATAAAGTTTTTTGACATCTCCGGTTTCCTCTAATGCAAGCATTGTATTTTTTGGATTGCTTTTTAGAGAGCGTGCCATTTTTTTTAATGTGGATATACCTCGATTTCTTGCGTTTCGCTCAGAAGAAATGACAAACCTATCTCTTTTAGCAATGGGAGACCTATATAAGATATCCTCAATTTCATCGGGTAATTTGTGGGAAACATCCGGGCCGTGATGTCCTAGTTTGATACAGCAATTATTATTGTCGCAGCCTAAACCCAAATTGTCGATTAGAACTCCAAGAATAATTCGAATTTTCTTTTTGAATTCAATTATTAAATTAGTGGCAATATCGATTGCTCCTTGAAACGAATTGACACTAAAATTAGTGATTCCAAGTCTAGAGTTAAAATGTCCAGCCTCTAGGAAAATTACTAATGGTTTATTCTCAGTTATAAGCCTGTGCTCAATTTTTAAAAATAAGCTGATCTGATAATTTACAAGAGTTTTTCTTTCTATAGGCATTCCTGACCATCCTTACTTTGATAACCAGTGATTGAAGTTTTGCAAAATGTCATATATCTGTACTGGCTGCTACGGAAACCGCAAAACGACGACAACTGGACACAAGCACTCCATTATTTCTATGTAAACAAACTATAGGTGGCTGATGCATAGGTTACATTTATTCATGCAAAATTTAAACGATAGCATCTAACCACTTGCTAAACCAACCACTTATTATATCATTTATAGTTAGCGAGTACAAGCAATTCTCACACGCGATTACTCGTTTTGAGAAGAATACTTTAAATCGTTGATTTTCTGCTCGTAAAACGTATTTTTAATGGCTGCCAGGTAAACCTCCACAGACAATTCTAAAAAAACATTCAAAACTGATCAGCGACAATCATTCTTACTTTCCCTGTTGCCTCAAATAAAAATGTTACTATAAGCATTACGGTCAATCATGTTAATTCCGAGGATGGCCCCATGGGGCCAAAAACAAGCTGTGGCGGACCTCATAGTCTTTCTATTGCTCAATGCATGCATATACAAATTCTCTGGCCATAATTTTCCGCCATTCTTTTATACTGCTCCCGATTGAAAAATTCTGTGTTTTTCAATCAGAAAGCACCTTATGTCCGATAAACAGTATATATGAAAGATTGATGGCTACGTCAAAAGTATTTACACGCAAAAAACATCATAACTTATCACTACTGTCCCATTAACTTGGGACCATTTTAATATAACTATTTTAACTATATGATGTTACAACAAAAAACAACTGTTATCGATTTGAACTCGCCGTTATCCTGCGGTGATATTTTACTATCACTTGTCAGGAGGAGTACAGTCAATGAACAACGAACGAACAGTTTTTTCGCAAATCCTCGATTTTATCCCGAAACATCAATTCAGAACCTGCGTAAATCGTTACGATGGCAATTACCGAGTCAAATCTTTTTCATGTTTCGACCAATATCTGACAATGGCTTTTGCTCAATTAACATACCGAGAAAGCCTAAGAGACATCGAAACCTGCTTAAGGGCTTTAGACGAAAAACTCTATCGTTGTGGCTTCCGTGGAAAGGTTTCTCGCAACAACTTAGCCAATGCCAACGAGAAAAGAGATTGGCGAATCTATCACGACTTTGCACAAGTCCTAATCACCAAAGCCAGGCAGCTTTATGCGGACGAAGATTTCGGCGTTACATTAAAAAATACCGTCTATGCTTTAGACGCAACCGTGATCGATCTTTGCCTGTCACTGTTTCCCTGGGCTCAACATCGCAAACACAAAAGTGCCGTAAAGCTCCACACGCTAATGGACTTGAAAGGCTCTATACCTACGTTTGTATGCATTACAAGCGGTGCCGTACACGAAACTACAGTCTTTCAAACTATGCCTCTGGAGCCATTGGCCATATACGTCATGGACAAAGGTTACACAGATTTTGCAACATTATACAGTTTTTCAAAGAGCAACTGCTTCTTTGTTATTCGAGCAAAAAAGAACGCAGTTTATTATCGCAAGTGTTCTCATCCGATAGACAAAAGCACTGGCTTAAGAAGCGACCAGACAATAAAGCTGACCGGCCCGAAAACTTCAAAACTTTACCCGATACCACTGAGGCGAATCAGTTTTCGCGACGAAGAGCAAAGCCGAACTTTCGTGTATCTGACCAACAACTTTCAACTGGATGCGTTGACAGTTTGCCAGCTTTACAAACTTCGTTGGCAGATCGAATTGTTCTTCAAGTGGATCAAGCAGCACTTGCGAATAAAATCATTTTTCGGTACTTCAATCAATGCCGTCAAGACCCAGGTCTGGATCGCGATCAGTGTTTATGTGCTTGTGTCGATAATCAAAAAAGAGCTGAAGTTAGAGCGTTCACTACACGAAATACTCCAAATTCTAAGCATCTTACTTTTCGAGAAAACCTCGCTAAAACAAGCACTTACGGGAAATTTCTATAATTTTAAAGAGCAAGTAAACTATAACCAACTGTCTTTATTCGACTTATAATGGGACAGTACTGATAACTTATTGTAAATTCAGGCGTTTATGGTGATTTTAGGGTTGACAGGCCGGCATGGTCGTATATAATGTAAGCTCTTTTATCGCAAATACTTGGAGCGATTATGCATAAAATTGTAAATCCACAACAAACACTGCTTTTTGACCCGTTCGGCAGCGTCCTGACCGAAAAAACACGCAAATGTCTACTCGACGGCTGGCCCGGCGTTTTTCGCCATGTCATCCTCGAACTTATGCCAGTCGATGCCGTCAGCGGCTGCTTCGACCCGATCATGGGCAGGCCGACCAAAGAACTCTATTCCATGGCAGGACTGATATTGATCATGGAATTTATGGACTGGACACCCGAGCAGACTTTTGACGCAGGCATCAAGTTTGGCCAAATAATTATTTGCAAGATTGCGATGTTCTTCAATCTTTTTCCAATACTTGCTTAAATAAAGCTATTGGAAAATCAATAGGAGATTATGACAAAAATGACCAAAGAAGATAACATCAAAGATGCTGTTGAACGCATAAAGTATGGTTCCTATAAAATTGAGCCTGCAAATGAAAATGATATTGATTGGATAGCAAACAAATGTTCTCAAATATACAAAAAAGATGACGATGAGTCTGCACCGGAAATTGCTCTTCCCAAACAAATAAAATTGTCTTGGTTTAAAAAAAATCCAAAGGCTTTCTGGATTATCAAAAGACCTAATGGCAACAAATGTGGAAGCTTTGAGATTCTCCCCCTCAAGAGGTTTACACTTGACAGAATGATAAGCGGTGAGATTGAAGAAAGAGAAATAACCCCAGATGACATTTATTCACCGCAAAACACCGCTAGGGCTGACAGCCTCTATCTCGAAAATGTTATGGTTCTTAATGACGACAACACTGCCAATGACCGAGCCTTTACAGATCTTTTGATGAAAATCCCAGACATCTTTAGATTTATGAAACTCCATTGTAATAACATCATAATTTACGCAATGCCAATTAAGGAGTATCGCACTGCTTATGGAAAATGTCTATCTAAAAGTGAGAGATTATTGCAAGAACTCGGGTTTTCGAAAGTAGCTGAAGCAACAAAACAAGGTTTCCCTTTCTACTATGCGGAGCTTGAAGAAATACTTAAGGGAATGCCATTTTATACAGCCAGATTTGCGAGAGCATATAAAAAGTTGATCTTTACACCATCAAGCAATAATAAAGGTTATTCTTTGAACGATCTACATAAGAATTTACCACCCGCTCCTTCTAAAACTCTGAAAAGTTATGTTTGGGCGGTAACCAGTGGTTGTAATTACAATGATCACTTTAAAGACATCCATGTGTTTATTCGTAATTCTTTTGATAGTCCTGAAATTGTCCAAGGCGACAAAGAGCCGTGTCCTACATATGACAATTTAAATGATGTGCCCAGCTTCGAGACATGGGCTCGAAATTGCCGAAGAATCGCCACATTTGCAAAAACCAAATTTGGCGAACCAATAGTAAGCAACCTACAAGAGATAGGTCTTATTCGAAACCGACCTGTTCGTGGCCGAACATCACGAAGTGCCATCAAATGGGATCAAACGCAATAATCTTGTCACACAAAACCGGACAAAAACGGCGATAAGCGGACAGTTACTCAAATAAAAAGTTTTTTTATTTTTTGTAAGTCCTTAGTATAACTAATCTTCACTCCCACCCTCTCGTCTTCACACCCTCACAGTTTGTCCGTTTACCGTATAGATGGTTTTGGTACACTGCATAAATTGCACATAGCAAAGCAATGGCTTTACAATTTTGCTAGTAGCTTTGTTGTGAAAAAACGTGAAATACTATGAAAAACCGAAACATTTATAAATGTACATCTATTCTATCGTAAAGCATAAGATGATTCTATCGACTATCAAATGGTAGCTGAATTAAAGTTGATAAGATATAAAACATGATGTGTAGAAGAAGAAAAATACAGAAAGCGGACATTTGTCAATCTTTGCTCCCATGTCCAGAGCAGTTGGACAATAGGTCTACATCCGTTCCCCAAAACATGTCTCTTAAAATAGGTGGTGATAGTGGTCCTAACATGCGATACTCCCACTATAATTATAGAGGTGATATGGTTTTGCATGATCATTATAGCCTTACAGATCCTTGGTGGGGTCTAAGTAACCCCGGATACCAAAAGCAACCGGTTGTTGTTGGAAGAACAAGCATAATGCTCAAAACATTCGACCTTATACAAAAAGTAACAAATACTGATGTGGCAGTCCTTATTGAGGGTCCAACCGGTACCGGAAAAGAGCTAATCGCGAGGGCTCTTGGAAGTTCCAGAGGAGAACCATTCTTACCAGCAAATTGTGCAAGCTTATGTGAAACTTTGGTGGAAAGCGAGCTATTCGGTCATGTTAAAGGGGCTTTCACTGGTGCCGTAACTGATAGGGAAGGACTCTTTAGAAGTGCTGACAAAGGGACTTTATTTCTTGATGAGATTGGCGAACTT
>SDBV01011096.1_pt1 | contig 11720 bp, 12 predicted proteins | sample 2277081 | NCBI WGS metagenome assembly SDBV01 (sample SAMN10402039, study PRJNA504765) | marine sediment metagenome | isolation source: marine sediment core GS10_PC15, 223 cmbsf | place: Arctic Ocean: Southern Knipovich Ridge | collected 2010
CCCTCTCTATATTTTATGGCTTCCGAGACGGTAGCCTTCCCGCAAATCAGTTTGGTGCAGCCTATCAAAACATAATCCTTTCCATCAATGTTGCTCCAGAGCTAGTTTTTCTTCTTTTTATGGCTTTCCTTGAGAGCAGCGAGTATCTTTTCCAGTCTTTTGGTTTTACGTGAAAGACTGAAAATGTACAGAAATAGGCCTACCCATATTACAGTGTAGGCGGCAAAAAGATAAGTAAGATTTGTCATCTTAGTTGTCTCCCTTCTTAAAATATTCTATCTCATCTCTAATCGTCGCCAGCTTTATTCTTAAAAGAAGCAAATAGATAAAGAGCAAAGTAAAGGCAGCCAGAGACACAAGTAGGGTATAGAGCATAGCAGGGGGCAATCCTGCTCCTTCTCCTCCCCCCATTACCGGGCCCGGATGCTGGGTCCTCCACCATCGAATGGCCATAAAGACGATGGGAACATCAACAAATCCTAATATGGCAAAGACGGCGGCAAAATTGGATCCCCGCGAGCCCTCACTGTAAGATCTCAACATCAGATAGGCAACATAGATTAACCACAACACCAAAGTCGTAGTCAGACGAGCATCCCAGGTCCACCAGGTGTACCAGATGGGCTTAGCCCAGATAGGACCGGTTATGAGAACCAAGCTGGTGAGGAGCACGCCTATCTCAGCCGAAGAAAGAGCAAGGATATCCCATTTGCGAGTTTTCTTTTTCAAATAAAGGATGCTAGCTAAAAACACTAGAAAAAAAGCGAGAAAAGCTATCCAGGCAGAAGAGACATGAAAATAGAATATCCTCTGCACATCTCCCAAGTTCTTGTCTGTGGGAGCATACACGAATACCATATAAATCGAGGCCAGCATAAAAACAAAAGTTAGCCAACCTATGACTTCTCTATTTCTTAGCAGCTTCATCTTTGTTCTCTCCTCTTAACTAACGCCTCCATAATTCTGACTAATTTTTCCTTAAACTCTTTCCGCATCTCTCGATAGAGATGCTCTGGTATCTCTTTTGCCTCAAATTGATCATCCAGATGAGCAAGGAGCGAATGTAAGGTCTTTCTTTCTGCCTCTAAATCTTCCTTAGTTTCAGTAGGTTTTATTCTTTTCTGACTTGCCCGCTTCTTGGAAACCTTACTTTTCTTGAACAGAGGATAAGCCAGACCCAGGACAACGAAGAATGCGACTAAACCAAATATAGCGGCATACATAAATCTCCATCCCCCAGAAGGTAAGTCGCTTATTTGTACCGTTACCCTGCTATTGACCGCCATCTCTCTCTCTAGTCCCAGAGCAGTATAAGACGTTCCTTCTATCTCCACAGGACCCTGTGAGGTCATACCGTCACCGGCAACCTTAATACCCGCTGGTGCAAGTAGATAAAAATTATTGGTCACATAGTCAAAAGGTTTTACGAATGAATAGCTTCCGGAGGAATAGTTGAGTTTATATGTAATGGTTATTGTTCTTGGACCTGGCTTAACATCCATGCTATCCATGATTCCATCTTTGGTTTGGCTGGCACAGCAAGCCATTAATCCTCGAACGTATTCCAGGTCATAAAACCCGTCTGGCAGAGATATTCTCAGGGTCTGCTTCACGCCTGATATGTCGTCTTTGTCTCCAATATAGGTCTTGTCACCGATGTTATCAAATACCAGGGCCTCACTGATGAAAAGAGACCCCTCCTCGGCTTTTATAACAATTACGTGGTCTATATTTAGTTTAATATCCGCGTCGCTTGAGGTGGAATCGTAAACGATAAGATCGAGGACCAAGTAGCTCTTTTCTGCTTCAAAACGGACAGTATCGCTGAGGTAGTCCCCTCCCTGGTAATCCAGGGAAACGTAGTAGCTGTAGTCTTCATCGGTGAACAAGTCTGGGAATTCAAAACCACCGGAAGAGCTGGTCCGGGTAGACAATGTCTCGATTTCAGAGCCATCTTTGCTAACATGAAGGATTATTTCCTGATTCTCGACCTCACCCCCAGCGGGAGTCTTGTTGGCAATGGCTCCTTCAATCATTCCCTGAGCGGGATCTTGAGTTTGGGCTGCTAAACCCTGCCCACAGAGGACCAATAATACTAGCCAGCTCCCCACAAGAAGAGCAAATCTCTTACTCTTTTCGGTCATTGTTCAGGCCTCCCGCGGTCTCCTCTTTGGTATCCCGTTTGCCCCCTCCTCTTTCCTTATGGGAAGACAAACCTTTCTTCTTGCGCACTTTAAGCACCTCCAATTCAATCTCCTCTCCTATCGTCTTATGCTTATCTTTTTCTTCCTTTGTTCGGTCAGCTTTTTTGAGAAGGGAAAGTGCCATACTTTCCAGGTCAGAACGTAGTTCTTCGTAATCCTCCCGGGAAAGTTTACCAGTCTGGTAATCAAATTCAACCTCCTTAAGGCCTGCATAAACAGATTCCTTTCCCAACACAATATCTCCTAACCCATCCTCAGCTTCCTTTTCCTCCACAATACTATTTTCCCCTTTCAGAAACGGATAGATAACAAATGCCACCGCAGCCAAACCAATCAAAGCCATAGTCATCCAGATCATTTCAAAACCTTCTTATTCAAAAGTCAAATTCTTTCAATTCTTTCTTGAGTTTCCTGGTATACTTATCTTCTTCTGGGCCGGGGTGATTCTTCTTCCCCCGCTTTTTCCGGGTCTTTCCTTTGAGGACCCATTTGGCCATAACAAAATAGACGACCCCCATGGCGATACCCATGACCACAAAAGGAATAACCCAAGCCATCAGGTTGAACCCACTCTTAGTAGGAGCAGCTAGAACACTTTCCCCGTATTGCCCAACGAAATAACTTAGGATCTGGTTTCTATCCTGGCCCTGATCAATCATTCCCCTTATGGGCGCTACCATCCGCGTGGCTGTGTCACAATCACACTCACCCAATATTTTGCCACAACCGCAGGTACAAATAAGGTCTTTGGTGACCTCACCTACGGTAAGACCCAGGGCCGGAGTAATCACAAAAAACCCACTCAAGAAAAAGCACAGTAAAAGTATGGTTATTATCTTCTTAGATCTCATCTCTTATCATCTCCTGCCGGACATAGGAGAAAGCTAATCGCCGTTTTTCCCCTTTATCAGGCCACATAACAATAATAGCTCCTGCGGTAAGCACGAACCCGCCAATCCACATCCACATGACCAGAGGAATGACCAGCACTTTAAAAGTAACACGGCCGTCCTGATCATACTGGGACAGAATAACGTACAGATCCTCCCGCAGAGTGGAACGAATAGCAACCTCAGTGGTAGGCTGTTCCTGATTACGGTAAAGGTTCTTCTCCGGTCTCAAGGTACCAATCTTTTTCCCTTCTCGGTACACCGAGAGAGTAACCATGGTGACCTCCTTGCTCTCAGTTGGATAAGTGGATAGGTTCTCATACTCTAGTCGATAGTTTTGAATAGTGAGTGACTCCCCTTTTGCCAGAGTCTCTATCTTTTCCACTTTGAAGGCAGATGATCCGGTGATTCCCACAAAAAGGAGGACTATCCCAATATGAATTATGTATCCTCCGTATCTTCTTTTATTACCCCTGGTTAAATTAAAAAAGGCTTTCAGGTGTCCCTCTCCTCTCATCTTTCTTCGCGCTTTAGTTCCTCTAACGAATTCAATAACTATAGTGGCAGCAACAAAAATGGATAGAATAAAGGAAATGAGAGCGTAGGGATGTCGAACTCCCCAGGCAAGAATCACTATCCCACCGATAGCAGCAACAATAAGAGGAAAGAGAAAATTCCTTCTCAGGTTCTTACCGGAAGCCCTTCGCCAGCTAATCAAAGGACAGATGCCGGTCAGCAAGAGGAGTACCAGTCCAATGGGAACCATAACCTGGTTGTAAAAGGGAGGGCCCACGGTAATCTTTACCCCCCGTACTGCTTCGGAAACTAGAGGAAAAATCGTTCCCCAGAATATGGCAAAAGTAGCACCAAGCAAGATTAGATTATTGAATAGAAAAGTGCTTTCCCGGGAAAGAAGCGAATCGAGTTCATTGTCACCCTTCAATGAGCTGAGTCGATTCACCAACAAAACGAAAGAAACAATAAGGACTCCCGCAATGAAGGATAGGAAAAGGCCACCCAATAGAGGAGACACAGCAAAACTGTGCACCGAAGTGAGTATTCCACTTCGCACCAGAAAGGTACCGAAAATGGTCAATGCAAAGGTTAGTATGATCAGCACCATGTTCCAGACCTTGAGCATACCGCGCCTTTCCTGAATCATCACTGAATGAAGATAGGCCGTAGCCACAAGCCAGGGCAGAAGAGATGCATTTTCCACGGGATCCCAGGCCCAATATCCACCCCATCCCAACTCCACGTAGGCCCACTGGGCACCTAAGAGGTTGCCTATACCCAGAAAAAACCAGGAAAACAATGTCCATCTTCGGGTACTTTTGATCCAGATGTCTCCCAGTCGACCGGTCAAGAGCGCTGCCAGAGCGAAAGCAAAGGGAACAGTAAAACCGACATATCCTAGATACAAGGTGGGAGGATGAAGAATCATCCCGGGGTTCTGTAAGAGAGGATTTAGACCCATGCCATCGGCGGGAAGAAAAGCAAGTTCCTGAAAGGGCCTATCAACAAAGACTAATAGACCAAGGAAGAACAGAGATACCCCCATCATTACTGCCAACACATAGGGGATAAGTTCCCGATTTCTGCGTCGATTCTGAAGGAGAACAAGAGAGGCAAAAACCGCCAGCAGCCATCCCCACAAGAGAAGGGAGCCCTCCTGGCCGGCCCAAAAAGCGGACAGGCGATAAAGAATGGGTAAGCTCTTGCTCGAATGCTCGGCCACATATTGAATCTGAAAATTATGGACTATAAAAGCATAGATCAGGACTATCACCGCCAGGCTCAAAAGTCCGGTTATGGCAAAAACCGTATTCTGACCACTCTTGATCCATTTCCGGCTTTTGCTCTTCACTCCTAGCACGAAAGCTATCACGGTATAGGCTGAGAGAATGAAGGCCAACAACAGACAAAACGATCCCAGGGTGCTCATCTATAAATAACCTCTTATCACTAAATTTTTTCTATAATCTCTCGCCAGACTTGCTTACGTTTTTGCAAATCAGGATATTTCTTTCTGATCCTCTCCCGTGCCGCGGCAACCATATCAACCAAATCACCGTATTCATCCGTGTATATCAAAGCCAGATCCTCTTTGATTTTCCGGGACAAGGCTGGTGACCTACCGGCAGTGGAGACAGCAATTGTTAAATCACCTCGACTGAGGATGGCCGGTAGAATAAAACTGCATTCAGCTGGGGAATCAACCACATTAACCAATATTCCCAATTGGTTGGCATCCTCAGATACGCGAGAATTTATGGTACGGTCATCAGTAGCAGCTATTACTAGGAAGGCATCCTTTAAAGAAGAAGAAAAGTAAGCAACTGCCAGATGACCTATTCTAGCTTCCCGCTGAAGTTTGTCAAGGCCAGAGGTAATCTTGGGGCCAACTACGGTAACGGAAGCGCCTTTTTCCAGCAAGAGATTGACCTTTCTCTCTGCTACCTTCCCTCCTCCCACCACCACACATTTCTTGTTCTTTATTTTTAAGTTTACCGGATAATATCCGCTCATCTTAAAGTCCTCAGAGTCTCATAATTTGCTTTTATCGTTTTTCTTATGTCCTCCTCAGTATGGACTAAGGAAAGAAAATTTGTCTCAAATTGAGAACAGGGTAGATAAATCCCTCTTCTCAACATACCCTGAAAGTACAGAGCAAATTTTTTCTCATTTGATCTCTTTGCTGACTTGTAGTCATAGACTTCATCAGAGGAGAAGAACAAGGTAAACATAGAACCAATCTGATTAATATGCATATCCACCTTCAGCTTTCTAGCATTTTCCCTCAGACTCTCAACTAAATTTCTTGTTCTCTCTTCAATCTTTTCATAAATCCCTGGCTGAGACAGGAGCTTCAGAGTTTGAACTCCGGCAGCTACAGCTATAGGATTGCCAGAGAGAGTCCCCGCTTGATAAACTGGACCCAAAGGTGATAGGTAGTCCGTGATCTCTTTTTTCCCACCATAGGCGCCCACCGGGAGACCTCCTCCTATGATCTTCCCCAGGCAAGTCAAATCAGGAATAACTCCGAAAGACTGTTGCGCTCCACCATAGGAAATTCTGAATCCAGTAATAACCTCATCAAAAATTAAGATTATCCCGTATTCTTCTGTAATCTCACGCAGCTTCTGCAAAAAACCAACTCGAGGAAGGACCACTCCCATGTTTCCTGCCACTGGTTCAATAATAACAGCGGCAATTTCTGAATGGTTTTGTTTAATTACCCTTTGCATGGCCGGCATATCATTGTAAGGAAGGAGAATGGTATTTCGGGTAAAATCATGGGGAACACCGGCACTATCAGGAAATCCAAAAGTGGTAGCTCCTGAACCAGCTTTCACCAGGAGATAATCTGCATGTCCGTGGTAACATCCCTCAAACTTAACAATCTTGTCTCGTCCAGTATATCCCCGGGCCAGTCTGACGGCGCTCATAGTGGCTTCGGTTCCGGAGTTGACCAATCGTATTTTGTCCACTCCTGGGACAGCTTCCACAATCATCCTGGCTAGCTCCGTTTCCCCGCAAGTCGGGGCTCCAAAGCTTGTACCCTTCTCCAGGGACTCTCTTACTTTTCTTATCACCTGAGGGTGACTGTGCCCAAGAATCAAAGGTCCCCAGCTTAGGACATAGTCAAGGTATTCATGCCCTTCAGCATCATAGATTCTTGAACCCCTACCTTTTTCGATAAAGAGAGGCTCTCCGCCCACTGCCTTAAAAGCCCTCACCGGACTATTTACCCCGCCGGGAATGTACTTCTGTGCCTGCTCGTATAATCTAGACATCATTTTTTTCCCAATTTCACCAGCATCCTGTTTCATTATCTGGCCAACCATTTTGCGACCTCTTTGGCGAAGTAAGTCAGGATTATGTCCGCTCCTGCCCTCTTAATACTCGTCAATACCTCCAAAACTACTCTCTTTTCATCCACCCATTTTTTTGCCGCAGCTGCTTTTATCATGGCATACTCACCGCTGACATTATAAGCAGCCACAGGAATGTTAAACTGGCGCTTCACCCTGGATATTACGTCAAGGTAGGCCAGAGCCGGTTTGACCATTATGATATCGGCTCCTTCCTCCAGGTCGAGCTTCGCCTCCCTCAGGGCTTCCTCCACGTTAGCCGGGTCCATTTGATAAGATCTGCGGTCTCCCAATTGAGGAGCGCAGTTTGCTGCCTCTCTAAAGGGGCCATAAAAACTGGAAGCATATTTAGCCGAATAAGCCATGATGGGAATGCTACTATATCCGTTCTGATCCATAGTTTGGCGAATAACCTTCACCTGCCCGTCCATCATAGCCGAGGGGGCGACTACGTCTGATCCTGATTTAACCTGTGATAGGGCAGTTTTCGCCAATAGCTCCAGAGTGAGATCATTGAGTAGTTCCCCATTCTTTACCACCCCACAATGTCCATGAGAAGTGTACTGGCACAAACAAACATCGGTGATGACCGTAAAATCGGGTAGAGCATCTTTGATGGCCCTCACTGCGTGCTGGATGATCCCGTCCTTAGCATAGGCCTGACTTCCCTCTTCATCTTTGCTTTTCGGTAGACCGAAGAGCATAATCGCCGGAATGCCTAGATTTTTTGTCTCCTTGATTTCCTTTAGCAGGTTATCCACAGAAAAATGAAAGTTTCCGGGCAAAGATCGAATTTCCTCTTTAATCCCTTTGCCCGGGACCACAAATAAAGGATAAACCAGGTCATTCACATCTAACCTGGTTTCCCTTACCATTCTCCTCAAGTTATTGCCTAGTCTAAGCCTTCTCAATCGTTCGCTTGGATAGGACATTTATTATTTCCTCTGCCAGGCCTTCTATAGTATAGTCTAAAGGGACAATATCTGGATTCATTCCTGCCTTTTCTGCTTCACTGGCTGTTATGGGGCCGATACAAGCAACCTCAGCACTGCTCAGATCGATACCACCCATCAGCTTAACAAAATTCCTCACAGTGGACGAGCTGGTAAAAACAACGATATCGATCTCCCCATTTTTCAACCTATTCCTCACCATTACCAGGTCCTCTTCACTGGCCAACTGAGTCCTATAGGCGACCACCTCTTCCACTCTTGCCCCCAGTTTCTTCAAGCCTTCTGGCAGAGATGAAGGGGCAATATCAGCCCGGGGGAGAAGAATCTTTCTACCCTTGATTCTGAAATCCCCAATTCGTCTTATTATTCCCTGGCTGGAGTATTCATCCGGCAAAAAATCAGCAATGATACCAATATTCTCTAGTTTTAAGGCTGTCTTGGGGCCTATTGCCCCTATTTTCAACCTGGATAAAGATCTTGCATCTCTTCCCTTCATCTTCAACCTTCGCCAGAAATGATCTACCCCATTGGGACTGGCAAAAATGATCCAATCATAGTCCACCAGTCTCTCTATGGCCAGGTCAAGTTTTCGGTAGTCATCCAAAGAAGATATTCTTACGGTAGGAAATTCTATCACCTCTGCCCCTTGATCTTCTAATAGTCTAACCAGATTTTTCGCCTGTGCCGCGGGACGGGTAGTAAGGACCTTTTTCCCCAAGAGAGGTTTTTTTTCAAACCAATTCAACTTCTCTCTGAGACTCACCACCTCTCCTATTACGATTATGCCGGGAGGTTTGGCCATTCTTGCTTTTTCCACTATCTCACCCAGGACCCCTTGGGCCACTTTTTGAGCGGGGGTCGTCCCCCAGCTAATTACTGCGCAAGGGGTGTTTCTATTTCTTCCTGCTGAGATTAGTTTCTTAACGATTTGGGCAAGATTAACCAGACCCATCAAGACTACCAGGGTACCATTCCCCCTGGCAAGATTAGTCCAATCAAGAGCCGATTCCTTTTTCAAAGGATCTTCATGTCCGGTAATTATAGTTAGGGAAGAGCTAAACCGGCGATGAGTTAAGGGAATGCCGGCACACGCAGGACCAGCCAGGGCAGAGCTAACGCCCGAAATGACCTCAAAGTCAATCTGGTTGTCAGCGAGAAATTCTACCTCTTCTCCACCTCGGCCAAAGAGGAAAGGATCTCCTCCTTTAAGGCGAACAACAATCTTACCCGTCCCTGCTTCTCTTACCATCATTTCGTTAATTTGGCTTTGTGATGAACTTTCACCGGGGAGCTTACCCATATAAACGAATTTACAGTTATTCCTGGCATGCTCCAGAAACCTCTTATTAACCAGACGGTCGTAAATAATAAGGTCGGCTCTCTTGATGCACTCTACTCCTTTTAAAGTAATCAATCCCGCGTCTCCCGGCCCTGCGCCCACCAAGTAGACCCGACCATTAACATCAGGTCTCCGGAAAACGAAACCTGATGCGGCTTTTTTCAATCCTTTAGCAAACATTTTTTGGGCAAGTTGTAGACCCAATTCTTCCGGATTCTCAGGAGAACCCTCCACTTCTTGACGCAAAATTTCTTTCCCCTGGAAGCTGGAAACTAATGCCTCCAGAATGAGTTTCTTCTCCCGCAGCCTACTCAACGCAGCCACCGGCGCCTGACATCCAGCACCTAACCGGTGAAGAAAACTCCTTTCAGCAGTTATGACTACCCTGGAATCGTCATCGTTTAAAGGTTTGAGCATTCTTCTGATCTCCTCATTATCGTGCCGAATCTCAATTCCCAGAGCGCCTTGTCCTCCGGCAGGAAGCATTATCTCATAGGACAGGTATTGAGTAATTCTACTCTGCCAGCCTAACCGGATCAACCCCGCCGCAGCCACTACGATAGCATCTACCTCTTCCTTTTCCAGTTTCCTTAATCTGGTATCCAGGTTTCCCCTTAAGGGTACTATTTGTAAATCCCTTCGATAGGAAACTAACTGCAACTTTCTTCTCAAGCTGCTGGTTCCGATTCTGGCCTCCCGGGGAAGCCTATCTAAAGAAAGGCCGCTTCGGGAGATAAGAACATCTCTGGGATCTTCTCTTTTAGTAACAGCAGCAATAATTAGTCCCTTGGGAAGCTGGGTGGGAACATCCTTCATAGAATGTACGGCTAAATCAATTTCGCCAGACAAAAGAGCGTCTTCTATCTCTTTGACAAAAAGACCTTTGCCCGCCTGATTTCGTGCCGGTTTCCAGCTTTTAAGTACGTCTCCCCTGGTTTTTATTCTTTTAAGAATTACTTCCAAGTGAGGACCTAACTTTTCCAGGGCAATTTTTACTTCTTCGGCTTGCCTAAGGGCTAATTTGCTAGCCCGCGTGCCTATAATAATCTTTTTCACAGTTTGCCTATCTCAGAATTTTCTCTTTATTCCAACCGTTTTTCTTCATTTTCTTGATAAACTCTTTGGTCTCTTCTTTGACAATCCCTTCTGCCTTTTCTGCCTTCTTTCTCCGTCTTACCATGTTCCCCTGAATTACCAGGTCCAGATCCTCCATGTTGTATAGAGTTACCCCGGGCAGACTGGCTACGGTTGGTTCGACATCCCGAGGTAGAGCAAGATCAATGAAGAGCAAGGACTTATCTCGCCCGTTCATTATCTTCTTAAGCATGGACTTTTTGATTAGGTAATGAGGAGCAGTAGTAGAACTTATCACCATATCTGCTTCCTTGAGGCCTTCCTCAAGTCTATCAAATCTAATCGCTTTACCTTCAAAAACCTGAGCCAGATCACAAGCTTTCTGATAAGTCCGATTGGAAATAATGAGGGTCTTCACTCCTTCCCTGGCTAAACTAGCCACTACCAACTCACTTATCTTTCCCGCTCCCATAATTAAGACAGTTTTATCTTTCAAATTGGTCAATGTTCTTTTGGCAAGTTCTACTCCCACACTACCTACTGATACTCTTCCTGAGGAAATTTCGGTTTTCTCCCTTACTCTTTTTCCAACACTAATAGAGCGATGGAACAGAAGTTTAAGGAAACCATTGGTATTATTTTCCTCTAAAGCCAACTGATAGGCTCTCTTTACCTGACCCAGGATTTGATTTTCTCCCAACACCTGAGAATCAAGACCGGCGGATACTCTAAATAGATGGGTAATTGCCTTCTCGTCTGTAAGAGTATACAAAAAAGAATCGAGTCTATCGCCTCCCCGATAACTCTTAGCTATGAAATCTTTTATAGAGGCCATCCCCGCTTCAAGCTGTTTGACCCAGGCGTAAATCTCCATTCGATTACAGGTACAAAGAATGACCGTTTCCTGAATACCTTTACAGGCAGCAAGTAGAGGAAGGAATCTGCCTAGATTATCCTCGCTGAATCCTATCCTCTCCCTAACTCTAAGAGGAGCAGTTTTATAATTCATGCCTACCAGTAGCAACATTATTCTATTCGCCCTTTCTCCTTATTCCCACAACTCCTCTGTCACCATGCGGTCTCTCCACGCGCAAACACCCTACGCCGTTCATACATACCGGCCTCACTCCTAAAACAAATAATACTCCAATATGAACGTCAGCAGAATTATCTGTCATACCTCTGCGTTCTGGATGGTTAACTCTCCCGTCTCTTTGTTCAATGTGTGGCACTGGACACACTGGCCTTCATACTCGGTAATAAACTCATTCTCCTCTCCTCCAGAAAAATGGATTAGATGCATTAATCTTGCCAATTCCGGGGCGTTAATAGCTTTTGACATTTTTTCGCTGTGACAAGTTAGGCAATCCATAGGGACATTGGCA
>SDBV01011097.1_pt1 | contig 11718 bp, 11 predicted proteins | sample 2277081 | NCBI WGS metagenome assembly SDBV01 (sample SAMN10402039, study PRJNA504765) | marine sediment metagenome | isolation source: marine sediment core GS10_PC15, 223 cmbsf | place: Arctic Ocean: Southern Knipovich Ridge | collected 2010
GGAAACTCCGGTCATCAAGATGGAAGGGCAGGCCCCCCAGGACGTTTGTGAACGCCGCGATGCCGACGACGGCGATGAGGAGGGCGCCAAAAGCGATCTGCGCCCTGTCGAGGCCGCGCAGGCCCGCGATCAGACCGGTCGCCGGACGTGCTTCGCTCTCGGTGGCTTCGGATGGGGCGGTGCCCTCTGGCTCTTTAGCGTCGACCATCGCGTCTCTTCCTGCTTCCTAGCGCCGTCACAGAGTTGGTGCGTCTGGGAATTATAGGCATCGCCGTGTGCCGCATCAATGCCGCCGCCTAGAAGCGGGCCGCATTAATGTGGGCGGCGACGCGCGAGAAGAAGGCCCATCACGGCGACCGCGAGGATGAGGGCGCCAATTTGTAGACGGACGGGGAGCATGACACCTTCCGGGCGGAGCGTGAGGCCGCTCCCGGGATGGACATCTTCGTGCTTGAGCGAAAAGCTCCCATAAGCGGTTGAAAATGAGAACGGCGTGTCGGGTGTGAGTGCAAAGCGTATCTGGTTTCCAGAAGAGCTTGCCAGTGTCATGCCGTAATGCGCGAAGAGCGGCCCTTCTTGGATGTTGAAGCGGAGGAGGGCGTCGCCCACTCGCACGGCTTCGCCCTGGCGGACGCGCACGCGCGACGAACCGACCTGCAACAGGGCCTCGAAGATGGCCGACTGCCCTGCCTCGACCGGAACGGCGGCGCGCGAGACCTGTTCCAGCCGCACCGCGATACCGCCTGCCTCGGGCGCCCACTCTTCGCCGGCCGCCAGTTGCACATGGGCCGAATCGCCATCTTTAGGCAGGTAAGCCGCAAGGGCCCCTCCGTCCTCCCAGGCGTAGAGCAGCAGGAGGTCCGCGTTGAAGGCAGGATACTCAAGAACCGCGAGAGGGTCATCGGTGTTCGCCTGAATCCGCCGCCGGGTCGCGCCGGCCGGCCCCGATACATCCAATTCGATTGCGGCCTCGTCAAGAGCGACTAGAGTCACGATCGTCCCATCGGACAGTTCAACACCCGCCCCCGGGACGAATGAGCCAAACCAGTGCGTCCTTCCTCCATCGTGGACCCCCCACCGCGCCGACTCGATACCTGGACGCCCTGCCGCAACGTGCCGCCTGGCCTCCTCCTCATTGCCGCACCAAAGAAAGCGGACCGCGGGGCCGTCCTCAAGGCGAAGCCACTGCTTCGATTGCACCAATAGATTCTCAATCCACAAATCCCGCAGCCGTACCGACACGCCCGCCATCGGAACCCCCGTGGGATCCGGCCACAGCCCAACGTAGAGACGAAGTGCGAGGGCCGTCACCGTCGTGCCGTCCAAGGAAAACGTCCTGCCCGGAGAAAGCGCGATTTCAGTGTCCTCGCCGTATTGGGAGATTGTCAACGTGCCGGTGGGAGTACCCGCGTCCTCGAACCGAATTTCGTCGAGAGTGACGCGGAAACTGCCCGAACCAAAGGCAGGGAGCGTGCGAAGCCACGCGATGCCGCAATAGGGCCGGCCCGAAAAGGTCGCCGTTGCCGGCGTGGGCGGCCGTTCCGCGCCATCGATTGCAGGCTCGATGGCAAAATCGCGCAGCCACCGCCCGGACGAGACCTTCAAGTCTCGCAGACCCGCAGCCGTCACGACGATTCCAACGACAAAGAAGAGCGCGCAGACAAGCGCTTTAACGGGCCGATATCGCATAGTGATCGTCCGAGGCCATGCTGCGCCCCAGAATTCCGTTACCGGGCTGGATGACTGTGCGACCTACTTTACACCGGATTGTGCACCAACGCCCAATCGAAGGTCCGTCTCGCTTAGAGCTCCTTCGGCAATCTGTGCAGAATTCGCCCAGTTCGGACTTCATCCATCGCGCGTGTCCCGGCCGAACTAGAGCGCAGGACCGAACACCTGTGTGGTCCACTGAACGTCCGCCTGCCAGGGATGGCCGTAGCATTGCCATCCTGAGTATATCGAGACGGCGAGCATGAGTCCGACTGCGGCCCATTGCCACCGCTTGGTGCATTGGGCGATGGACTGCGTGCCTATGAGCAAGAGGACGGGCATGGCGATGATGTACCAGCGGAACCCATAGGCGGCGCCGCCGTAGTTGTTGGTGTTGAGGCAGTAGTAGGCCGTGAGCGTTGCGAAACCAACGAGGCCGATGATGAGCAGGGGACGGAGCCCTGGGTCCTTTCGTGACGCGGAGATAAACGCGGGCAGCAGGCCGAGCAGGATCACCGGGAAGAGCGCGAAGATGCCCGCCCTGCCGAAGGTCATGTGGAACAGATAGGCGCCCTTCGGCTCGTTGAGCGCATCGACGCCTCTTGGATTGCGCCAATACGAGTTTTCGAACAGGTACATCTCCTCGTGCATCTGGACCGGCAAGGGGCTTCCGGTAACGGCAATCGTCACGCCGAAGTGGACGGCGAGTGGAGGGATTGCGCCGAGGGCCACCCAGGTAAGCGTCTGCCTGGGAAAACGCGCCAGCAGGTACAACCCCGCGAGTGCGACGAAAGCGCCCGAGGGCATGTCGACGGCGATGGCCAGCGCCCCGCACAGACCGAAGGCGGCGAAGCGCCATGGCGCGGGGCTCAGCTTGCCGGAGACCAATCCTATCGCGAAATAAAGGGCGATCATGAGGAGGCACGCAGCGGGCACGTGGTTGTTGATATGCGTGGCGTAGCCCAGCAACTGCGTCCCAAACGCCACGCCAGCGAGACCCACGCACCGGCCGGCCATGCTGGACACGAGCATTGCGGCCGTCCTATCGAAGAACAGGAGCGCTACGAGGTAGGGAATCCCTGCGAACGTCAACGCCATGACCGCGACGATTCGCTCGAGGTCTTCGTCGTCGTCGAGGCGCCAGCCCAGCGTTGCCTTGAGGACAATGTACTCAGCCGTCATCGCGAGCGGCAGGACAGGCGGTTTGCTCGAGATCAGATGCTCCCCCACTCTGACCTTGTCGATGCTGCGCTTCTCGAAGGATATCGGCACTTCCCCCGGAGGGCGGTCGATGTGCCACGTCCCATGGTGGGCGAGTGCGACGACGGTCGCGAGACGGCTCCGGGCGGTTTCGGCCGGAGGGCCCGAACTAAACGTGCCGATGAGCACAGCGGATACGGCAAGCGCGGCAATCAGTACGCGCAGGATCGCCCATGCCGCCGTTGGCCTGCTCGGCGGGCCGGCCATCGCGGCCGCGCCATCCCTAGGGCTGCCGCCCACCGTTCAGCGCCAGAACATAAGCCGCTGCCACCAGCGCGTGGGCTCTTCTTCTTCCATCACGCGGCGCGAAGGCGTATCTCGGAAGGGGCGCCATTCACCGTCGGAAAACACTTCGGTCGTCTCAGCGACGAATAGGCTTCCGAGCCGCCGCCACGTGCCATTACGCAACTCGTAGGAAATGGTTTCCTTACCCGTGCCGCGCATGAAGGTCTCATCGAGGCGCGCATCATCCTTCTTGCTGTGCAGGCGCGTTGCGAAGCGTACCTTGTCGACGCTTACTTCGGCGCTCAGTGGCGTTGTGCGCGATTCCCTTTCAGTTATTTCGAGCCTAAGATCGTCCTCGCCATTCGGATAGACGAAATACTCCTTGTAGAAGTGGGGCTTCTTGAGAATGACCCTCGTGCTGGGCCGGTCCGCCTGGCGGCCCGCGGAGCGAAGCTCGCCTCGCACAAGGGTGCGCAGGCGGGCCTCGAATTCGTCCGGCTCTTCAGATTCAGCCTCAATTTCGCCAGCGGCTTCGGACGCCGATGGTGCCTTCGGCGCTCTAGACCCGAAAATGGCGCAACCAGACAGGAACATCGTGGAAACTATCAGAACGTAGGAAAAAACTCTGGTACTTGGTGACATCTGCCTGGATCACTCCCTTGAAATGAGGTAGCTGGGACCCGCCCCCTGCGGCCTAAGCATAACACAACAAGAGCGGCGGACCGAGGGCCCTTAACGGGAAACTGGGCCGACCCCCACTTTGAACCTGACAGTCCGATTCCCGCGAAGCGTGTCATTAAGCCTAACGGACTGGGGATCCACCAGGCGCACGCGGAATCTCCCGGCCAGGACATCACCCACTTTAACTTCCATCAATTCGGAATCGTTCGACATGAAGGTGGCTACCTTCGTCTCCCTATCGACATTAATGAGACTCATCTTGTAGATCTCATTGTCGTTCTGTACCTTCTTGTAGATTTCCTTTGCCCTGTCCGTTGGATGTAGGAACACGGCCTCTGTCATCAGGCGCGATGCTTTCGTCAGATTCTCTTGGCCGAAAGGCTTCGCGTTGAGTAAGCCTTCCACCTGCTCCATAAGCTTCGCCAGAGACTTGTCGCGACTGCTTTGGTGCTGAGCGCTGTTTTCGATTCCAATCGCCTCGGCCGCCGCTCTGAGTGCCTCAATGGGCGGGCCGCCCCTTTCGAGAATACCGGGTGCCTTGTTGACAAAAGGTGGCGGGACGGCGCCTGCGTGCGACAAGCGATAGTCCTCGATCCAACCGGGGGCCTTAACGCCACAGAACGCGAGAAGCGCTATCACGCCGACGGCAAGGCCCACAGTCTTGATACGCTCTTGAACGGTCGGCGGCCTGCGTTTATGCACGCTCGTGATCGAGCTGTTCCAACCGGATCCAGACTGCTCACCGAGAGGGTCGTCGTCCAATACCGGCATACCGTCCGGTCCGACGCCAATTCCGGAGCCACCGGCGTCCGCGCTCGCGTCAGGCGATTGGTCGCCATCGCCCGCCTCCAAACCGGCTTCGACGCGGAACGCTTCTAAGGCTTCTATCACGCTGCCGGCAGGTGCCCGGTGGTACACGCTCTCGCCGCCAAGGTCGTCAATAGATAATGTGCGCTGCTCGAGTTTCGGCTTGCCGACTTCTTCACCGCAATATCGGCACTTTACAGCAAGCGAACTAATCTCCATGCGACAGCTCGGGCAGAGCCGTAATTTGTCTTCTCTCGGCAGATCTTCGCCGGCCATCACCCACTATCTCCCTGTGCCACACGCCCCTGAGCAAGACGCTACACGGGCCACCGGCGCACGACGCCCGCACACCAGCCCCACTAATTTATCACATTTACCACGCAATCCGGTCGGCATTCACGCGTCCCTCCCCAAAAAACTCTGGGCTGAGATGGACCATCGTCCCTGTGCCGCATTGCCGCCTCAAGCATAAGTGATTATAGCATAATGCCTTAGGCTATACAGCGTGCCCCGTGCTCTCACAATGGTAGCATACTCGTCGGCATCTCCCAAAAACCAGGATAAACGGAATATGCGGAGGAACTCAGGCGAATCCTGCGTCCAGAACCGCATTGACTGGCGCAGGTCTGAACTACCCACCAGCGGCCTCCCCCCTTCCCTGGGCGCGCCTTCATGTCCTGCGCTTGAAGAACTTCCCACCAACCCCGTACTCGGCCCTGGCCTTGAGCAGGCCTTCCATCTTCGCGTTGTCGAGCGTCCGCACCTCACCCAAGAGATGCGCTGCGAACAATGATTCCGCGGAATGCTGAATTTTCTCCATTCTGCGATAGGCGTCAAGAATAGTGTCCCCCACCGTGAGCGCGCCGTTACGGTCGAGCAACATCGCGTCGCAATCGCGAATCAGACCACGAATCGCATCCGCGAAGATCCGATTCAGAATTCATCCATCGCACCATCTCGACGCTTGTTCAACATGCGGATCTAGAGGACAGCTACTTCAGCGCCGTGCACCAGTGGCGGTATTTGTCGTTCTTCCCTTGGACGACATCGAAGTACAGCGCCTGCAACTCTTTGGAAATCGGGCCCGGCTCGCCACTGCCAACGAGGCGCCGGTCGACCGAGCGGACAGGCGCCACCTGAGCGCCGGTGCCCGTGAAGAAGATCTCGTCGCAGACGTAGAGCTCCGTACGCGCCACGGGCCGCTCGATGACCTCGAGGCCCAACTCCTTCTGCGCAAGTTCCATGACGGTGTTGCGCGTAATGCCGATCAGGATGTCGGCGGTTTGGGGCGGCGTGATCAGTTTCCCGTCCAGAACCAGGAAGATGTTCATCGCGCTGCCTTCGGAAACGGTGCCATCTTCGCGAAGGACAATCGCCTCGTCAAAGCCTGCCAGGTCGGCTTCGCTGCGGGCGAGCGCCGAGTTGATATAGCTTCCGGTCGTTTTGGCGCGCGAGGGGATGGCATTGTCCGAGAGACGGCGCCAGGAAGAAACGGCGACGTCGAGTCCGGCGTTGATCTCGATATAGTCGCCGAGCTTGATGACCCAACAGCAAAAGCTCGACGCCACGTCCTTAACTTTGGGCCCCAGCGAGAGCTCGCTCTTGTAGGCGACTGGGCGGATATAGACGTCCTCGCGGAACCCACTGCGTTTGACGAGCTCGATGCAGATCCCCTCAAGGTCTTCCCGGGTCTCGGGCAGGTCCATGAAAAGCAGGTTGCAGTTACGCAGGAAACGGTCGACGTGTTCCTGCAAGCGGAATATCAGGATATCGTCCTCGTCCTCGCTGTAATAGCCCCGGATCCCCTCGAACAGCCCCGTGCCGTAATTGAAGGCGTGCGTCAGGATACTGACCTTCGCGTCTTCGGTCGGAACGTACTTGCCTTCAAAGTAGGCCGTCGAGGCCGCTTCCATTTCCGCCATCAAATTTCCTCCGGAGATAGATCTGGGCGAAGCCACTCGCACAAACGGCCTACCACTCTACCCGCATCAAAGACGCGGATCAATCGCCGCAACCACAACAAAACGCAAACTATGCGCATACGAAAGCCGCCTCGCAAAATACCCGCCAAGTATGTGTATAGATGCACCATCGATGCAAGTGCGCCGCCGCGCACACTCTGATATACTTGCGCTGGGACACCATGGGGGACCCGGGGGCCGTGACGACACTTCAGGAAATCTTGAGCTACGCCGTCAAGCACGGCGCATCGGACATCCACCTCAGCGTCGGCAGCCCGGCCGCGTGCCGCATCGACGGCCGAATCCGCTTCTTCAGCAACGACAACCTGACGCCCCCGGACACGTCGAAATTCCTGGATAAAATCCTGACGCCTGAACAGCGTGAGGCCTACGAGGAGTCGGGCGACGCCGACGTGGCGATGGGCGTCCCGGGGCTGGGGCGCTTCCGCGTCAACGTCCTGCGCCAGCGGGGTTCCATCGGCATCGTGCTACGCCACGTCCGCGGGGTCATTCAGAGCTTCACAGACCTTCACCTTCCAGAAGCGATCGGGCGGATCGCGGAGCTGCGCCGCGGGCTGGTGCTCATCACGGGGACCACCGGCAGCGGGAAATCGACCACACTCGCGTCTATGATCGACAAGATCAACGCGACGCGGCGCGAACACATCCTGACGCTCGAGGACCCCATCGAGTTCCTGCACAAGAACAAGAAGAGCGTCGTTACGCAGCGCGAGATTTCAATCGACACGAAAGATTTTTCGACCGCGCTCCGGGCCGCGATGCGCGAGGACCCCGACGTCATCCTGATCGGCGAGATGCGCGACGCGGAGACTTTCGCCGCCGCGATGGCGGCCTCCGAGACCGGGCACATGGTCTTCAGCACACTTCACACGACCAACGCCATGCTGACCATCGACCGCATCCTGGACATGTTCCCCTCAAACCAGCACGACCAGATCCGATCGCAACTCTCGCTCCAGCTCAAAGCCTGCGTCGCGCAACGCCTCGTGCCCTCCGCCGACGGCAGCGGCCGCGTACCCGCCGTCGAGATCATGTTCAACTCGCCCGCCATCGCGCAACTCATCCGGGAAAACGAAATCAAGCAAATCCCAACCGCCATCGCTGCCGGCCAAGAAGACGGCATGCAGAGCTTCAACACCAGCCTCGTCGACCTCATCAAACAAGAACTCATCGGCAAAGACGACGCCCTCGACTACTCAGACAACCCCGAAGAACTCGAAATGAACCTAAAAGGCATCTACCTAAGCTCCTCCCGAGGCGGCATCCTCAAGAAATAGCCGGGAGGGCCAAGTTCCACCTTGCCTGCATCTCAAGAAACACCCGGGAGGGCCAAGTTCCACCTTGGCCGCATCTGAGAGATACCCGGGAGGGCCAAGTTCCACCTTGGCCGAATCCCCGAAACCCGCCCGCCATGGAAGTCGGCCCTCCCCCACACCTCCTCGGCATCCCAAGAAACCCGATCCCTCCGCCATCCTGATCGTCCCGCCAAATCCCTCAGCCGTAGCGTGGGGCTTGCCCCACCAATCAAAGCCCACTTCCCCCCTCCGAGCACGGAATCCATCATTACCGCCCAAGCCTCCCCCCAAATGTCATTCCCGCGCAGGCGGGAATCTCTAGAATCGCCGATCACCTCACGAACCGCTGGTTCAAAACCCACCCTACAACTCAAGAATCAACCGGGAGGGCCAAGTTCCACCTTGGCCGCGTCACCCGGACCCCGACCGACGTGGAAGTCGGCCCGCCCGCCATGCGGTCAGCCCAACGTCCCCGCACACCTCAGTGGCGCGGGCCGCCCGGAGGCTCGGGCCTCCAGCCCGCGTGCCCACCAACATCCCCTATAAGAACGCACAAAGCGTTGCACTCCCAAGCCAAACCCACAACCCAAATACGAGAAACAAGGGCAATAACATACAAAGCGCATCAGTTCCGTTTTGGAACTATAGAATGCCTGGAAAGGGGCCGATGTTGAGTTCGGAGGATCAGAGCTGCTATGAAGGGGACTGGTATAGCAATTGCTTAGAAGGTGTGTATGATCTACAATCTACAGTTCGGTTTCCGTGGAGGGAAAGAATGTCAAGCGGATCGCAAAAGCTTTTTCCGAAGATTCTGGAAGAAACAGAACAAACGCATGAGGTTAGGCGACCACAGATCTTGCAGATCGAGAAGCATTTCAAAAAGCGTGTTGTAACATTTCAGACTTCTGGCGCAGGGCATGTTCCAAATTCGAGCATTATAGATAGCGACGTGAACATGTTAGAAGAAGCCCTTCTTGGAAGCAATATTCGAGAAAATCTTCTACTGATTATAGACTCTCATGGAGGCAGCGGACTTGCCGCAGAGAGGATTATAAGGGTATGTCAGAAATATTCAAAAGGATCATTTGATGTCCTTGTTCCCTATATTGCGAAATCCGCAGCAACACTCATATGCTTTGGGGCAAAGAAAATATGGCTTGGCGAAACCTCCGAGTTGGGGCCGATTGATCCTCAATGCCAAATTGGGGATTTGTATATATCTGCCTATAATTATGTCAAGAGCTATGAGGGATTGATGAGAAAAGCCAGCACGACTAAAGGGAGAGTAGAACCGTATTTGCAGCAGCTTGCGGAATACAACGATGCGCTTATTGTTGATCTAAAGCAGGAGACTAAATTATCGGAAGAAATGGCGATTCAGTGTCTAAAATCCGGTATGATGAAAAAGTTCACAAAAGCACAGATTCGTCGGAAAATAAAGAAATTCACAGATCCATCACAAACCCTGCAACACGGAAGACCAATATTCTATGAAGATGCAAAGAAATGTGGTCTACTGGTTGGTTTAGTGCGCATATCCGACCCAATATGGGATACTATCTGGGAACTTCATCTTAGGTACCAACACATTCTCTCTAGCCAATGTGCCAAAGTCATCGAAACAAGAGATATTCAATATTCGGTACCAATCGCCAGAAGGAGTTCTGAATAATGAAGAATCGAAAAAAGCAGCCGTCTTTTAAGCATGCGATGAAGACGATCGAGAAATTTCCACTGAAGAGAAAAGCGGTTATAAGAGAAGTGTCCTCAGTAACCTGGTGGACAAAATTGAACGACACACAAAGGGATAGTAGAGAGAACGAGGCTAGGTAGTTCTGTCTCGATCCTTCTGATCGTTCTTAGCCGAATAGTCCACGCTAGTTTTTTCGACCTTCATTAAGAGTTTTGCCAGCCTCCTAAACCGTAAGAAACCGCTATTCTCTTCGGGCTTCTCTTCTTCGTTGTGGTCTTTTTCCTCTTCCATTTGAGCACTCCGCTATTCATATCGTTTGCGCTTCCCCAATCAATCTATCATAAGTGAGCCGTCTGTTAATAACGCCTTTCAGCACGCCCCGAAAACGTTCTCCGTCTGTGCGCTTAGATCCGTCGGCTGTTAGGCTCCTGCTTCGAAGATGGTCGCGAGACTTGCGGAGACGGCTTCTAGATTCTTCAGTTGGTACTGCTTGTATTTGTCCTTGGTATCAAGGCTTTTGCTGGCCCGCATGATGTATTTGTTCTGTGTGCCTTTCTTGTTCAGGGTGTCGGCGATGTCGGACATCGGGATTAGCCAGGCGCGTTCTACGTTTCGCAGGTCTTTGGTGAGGAGTATGGCGAGGAGGTAGGCGTGGCGCTCGCTTCGGACGGAGACGGCGCGGATCTCGAAGTGGACGGTGTTGCCACGTTCGGATTTCCCGGGCTTTTTGATGGCGGTGAGGCGTGATTTCACCTGTATCGGCAGCGATTTGCCCGTAATCTTGTCGTAAATGAGCAGGTCGATGCCGTCGTCATCGGCGACGGGCTTAAAGGGCGACAGCCGCCCGTCCGAAGCGATCATGAGCCCGCTCGCGACGATGTCTTCCCCAATCGCGCCTATCTGAGTGCTTGTCAGGTGCATCGGCTGCCTTTCATCGTTACCCCCGGCGTATACGCACTACATATGGTCCATACACTCTGAGGACGATACAGCAAAAAATCAATTGCCACAAACAGCTCCGCGAATCGGTGTTCATCTTCATCCATCGGTGGCTAAAGTCTTGCTGTTCGTAGGGCGCGGCTTGTCCTTGGCGCGACGGTGGGCCAATCCGTGTGGTCCGTCCAATCCGAGGCCAAGCGGTTTTTCCTCCCTGCGAATACCGTGAAAAATCGTCCGATAGTGCAACATTGTCAACCAAACACCCTTTGTTTCCTTTGCGAATTCAACCTCCAAGTGCAACAGAAACTGCATATATATAGAGGCAGTTGGTCGCCGCTTCAGTGAGCGGCTCGGACCAGGGGTGGCCGAGTCCCTCGGGTTGGTGAAGTGGTATTGCGTCCGACCCCGCGCCTGGGCAGCGCGCGGGTCAACGCAAAGCCGGGCGAGATCCGTCCGGTCAACAGATGGTTACGTAGGCACAACGGAGGGCCGTGGGAACGAACAAGGACCTTGCTTCTCTATCCCCCCTGCGAGGGCATCAGGAATCAGATATCTTTGAGCAGCCGCATGAGGACTTGGATGTTTTCGTAGGGGGTCTCGCGTAAGAGGCCGTGATCGAGGTTGAAGATGTGGCCGTGGCGGCCGCCGGATTCGACAACGTCGCGTGCGGCGCGCTCGATTTCCTCGGGCGTGCCGTCGCACAGCAGGCGGTTGCTGAGGTTGCCTTGGATTACGCGTGATTCGCCGACGATCGCGCGCGCCTCGGCGATGGTGATCGAGCTGTCGATGCTCAGAATGTCGGCGCCGGACGCGTCGAGGTCGCTGACCTTGGACCAGCCGCGCGCGAAGACGATGGTGGGCGCCAAGCCGCGGAGGGCTTCGAAGAGCTGGACGGCGGAGGCCCCGGATTCGATCTGGTATTTGAGATAGTCGATGGTCATGTCCGTGAGCTTGTCCAGAAGAGAATGCATCGCCTTCGGCTCATCGTCCATGAACCGCAGCGCCGTGTCCACCGAGTTCGCGAAGCTTTTCCCTTCGATCATGAATACCGCGAGCGTCAGCGGCGCGCCCGCAAACCCCAGCACAGGCATTTCGCCGTCCAGCTCCTCCTGGACCATGCGAAGCG
>SDBV01011098.1_pt1 | contig 11717 bp, 11 predicted proteins | sample 2277081 | NCBI WGS metagenome assembly SDBV01 (sample SAMN10402039, study PRJNA504765) | marine sediment metagenome | isolation source: marine sediment core GS10_PC15, 223 cmbsf | place: Arctic Ocean: Southern Knipovich Ridge | collected 2010
AAGATGGTTTAGTATATACAGCCGAATTTCTAATTTCCAATTTTTTGATGATTTTTTAATGAACAAAATTTAGATAAGTTCAACCTGTTAAAGGTAAATGCTCGTTTAATGGTGGTTATCTTTAAAGTTTTAAATTATTTTTGTAACTGTTCACAAAGTACAATAAACATTGAAATTCCGATACAATAAAGATTAGACTGTTTGAATAAACTTAACTTTCACTGTTCCAATTTTCTTCAATCTCTCAATAATCCTTTCTGTGTGACTTTTTCTGATACTTAAAGAAACACAACAACCCATGCCATCTTGTTTAATGATATGTTCAAGCTTTTCATCCTTTATTATTTTCATTACATCATTCATTGCAGCGTAATCATAAGTTATTTCAAATTGAGTGTCTTCAGTTTTAGTGATTATTTCTGCATTATTCAAAGCATCGGCGGCAGCCGAACGATAAGCATTAATTAAACCTCCAACTCCTAATAAAGTTCCACCGAAATATCTGACAACTACAATTAATATATTCGTTAGGTCTTTTGATTGAATTTGACCTAATATTGGTTTCCCTGCTGAATTTGAAGGTTCGCCATCGTCATTGGCTCTATATGTTTTTTTGTCTATACCAAGCCGGTAAGCATAACAATGATGACGGGCATCATGATATTCTTTACGCAATATTTTTAGTATTTCTTTTACTTCTTCTTCAGAATAAACACTATAGGCAAATGCAAGAAACTTACTGCCTTTGTCTTTAAAAATTTCTTCTGATGGCTTTGTTATTGTCAGGTATGTATCTTTTTGCATATATTAATTTTGATAAAATGTCAAATTTCAACAAATATCTAAAATTAGCAAGTCTGAATTGAATAAGAATTTCTCGCAAAGAACGCAAAGAAAGAAAACATAACAAAACAATATAACCATTTAACCATTTAACCATTATTCCATTGTTATTGTCATTAGTCGTTGGTAATTAGTGTCCGTTCATAAAGTCCGTCATTGCGAACGAAGTGAAGCAATCTCAATCGCATATCTTGCTGATAATGAGATTGCTTCGTCGCTCCGCTTCTCGCAATGACGCATTTGTTAATAGTTTATGAACAGACTCTAATTAGTCATTGTTTTTTACATTTAATTTTTAATTTTGCACAATATTAATACTTTGCGTTCTTTGCGTCTTTGCGAGATATTTTTATATTTTAATTTTTAATTGAACCTTGGAAAGTATATATAAAAAAATATCAGAAATAGAAAACAGTGCTCAAAACGCTGCATTATGTATTATAATTAATACACAGGGCTCTACTTCCCGGAAGTCCGGAACAAAAATGCTTGTGTTTGACGATAAGCAAATATACGGGACTATTGGTGGTGGAAATCTTGAAATAAAAGTTATTAACGATGCACTTGCTGTAATGAAAAAAAACACACCGCAAACATTTAATTATGTACTTGAGAAAGACCTTGGGATGACGTGCGGCGGAACAGTTGAAATATATTTGGAACCTGTTATGAACAGAAAAAAACTCTACATCTTTGGTGCAGGGCATATTGGCAGGGTTTTAGCCACATTTGCCAACCGGTTAGATTTTAATGTTACTTTAATAGATGAGCGTAACGGAATATTTGATGACTGGAATACAGATAAATTTACCATTATTAATAAAGCTCACAAAGCTGCATTAAAAGAGCTGCTCTTTGATAAAAACACCTTTGTTACTGTCGTTACTCATACACATAATTATGATAAGGAAATAGTCGCCTTTTGTGCAAAACAACCCTATGCCTATTTAGGAATGATTGGAAGCAAACGAAAAATTGAGAAAATAAAAAATAATTACATTAAAGAAAAGATTTTAATGCAGGATGAAATGAAAAACATAGACTGGCCTATGGGAATTAAAATTGAATGTCAGACTCCGGAAGAGATTGCAATCTCTATTCTGGCTAAGCTTATTGATGTGAGAGGGAAACTTGCTAATAAAAATGTGTAATTGCTAAATTGCTAAATTGTTATATTGTTAAATTGTTAAATTGTTATATTGTTATATGGTTATATGGTTAAAATGTTCTACTGCCAATGAATATTGGTTGCTGTATGTTGATGTTTAGAGTTTAGTGTTAAACCTTAGCCTTTGCCTTAGCCTTAGCCTTAGCCTTTGCCTTTCTCTATTGATATATTATTTTCTCAACAAAAACCTTATCGCCTAAAAATGCTTTTACAATGTAGATTCCTTTGGGGTGGGAGGGGGAAATTTTAATACTATATATTTACAACTTAACAATTTTAATTAGCCGCCTGTAATCCTTCGTCTCAAGTATGCAGTAATAAATACCCGGAGATAAATCTGAACCGCTAATATTTGCTTTATGCAAACCTTCAGAAACCCTCTTGTTAAATAATTCTAATACAGTTATACCAAAAGTATTAGTTACGTATAATTTAACATTAGCATCTTTTTCTATGCTAAATATTATTTGTAACGAGTTATCAAATGGGTTGGGATGGCATATTAATATGGTATTATCATCAGATAAATTATCATTATTTATATTACTTTGAATATCTAATTCTGATTTTTTTTCTATGTTATCTGCATTAGTTGAGTCTGAATGTTGTGTACTACTTTTACCAGTATAATCTGTATAAAAAGCGACATATCCTTCAAAATCTTTAGAATCTCCCAGACAGCCATTTATAGTTAAGAAGTAGATAAAAGATACTGAAAAAATATAATTTTCATCTTCAGAGAGCATGTACCAATAATAATCATAATTAGATCCTTGCTGACCGTCCCAGAATTCAGTCCAGCCATTAGAATATATATTATCATTATTAGAATATATTTGGTTCCAATTACCAAGAATATTTTGAAAAATAACTACTTCATACCAAACTGCGTTTGCAAGCATCCATCTAAATCCTTCAATTGGTAAATAAAATAAAGTGCGTTGAACAGGATCACAAAGATTCTGGCAATCGCGATTTAATTCTGTACCGGTTTTAGCAATTTTTGCATGAAATATTGAACCTTCCTTTACATGAAAGTCGTAACTTAGATGTATAGTATTTCCTGAAATAAATGTTACATTCTGACCCGGCTCAACTGTAATATATACATCCGGGACCCCGCCGACTGTAATTTCGTTTTGTGCAAGAGTAACAGCAGGCAGAGAACTTGTACTTGTTATATATGCTTTTTTATTAGAAGCATCTTCGCAAGGCAGACAAGAGCCACCACAATCCATTTCTGTCTCGTCAAAATTTAATACGCAATCGGTACAATGACCAGGGATAATATGATAAAAATCTACCTCATTTTCAGGAGAATCTGATGGCATAAGATAAGATAATTGTCTATCACATTCGTTTGATGTATGATAAGCATAATGAATAGGATTAGATGGCTCTGATGCATTGCCTGCCCAGGCAAAAACAGAATGATACCTATTCCATTCATTATAAAATTCATTCCATAAACTAAATATAGCAACATCACCCATTCTCATCCAAGAAGGATGAACTGGTTCAGTATTACGCTCATATATTATATTTTGATAATCATATTCTCCATTAGCATCTGTATGAGTTAAATGACTATGTAAAGCTTCAATATTGGGTATGCAACCATAAGGATCTACGCCATTACCACCTACTGTAGGGTCACCAGGAGGTAAATTTTCATCAATTCCCTTCAATAATTCTAAACCCCCTGCTTTTAAGCACTGTGAAATAAAATTTGCACAATCCCCTCCTAAATCAGTATAATTATTATATTCGGGATTAGGTATTTCACAGTATTGTTGTGCATAAGTAGCTGCTGCTTCTGGATCATATCCATTTTGTCCCATAGCGGGAAAATTTATAGACCAAAGCAAAAAAAATAAAAAGAATATTGATATATTATTTTTCATTACTTTTTTATTTAAGGCTCAATGCCAAATTTTTTTAAATGAAATTCAGAACGCCTTCTTACATATGGTTCTTTATCATTCATCATCTTTAATATTAAATTTAATGATTTTTTATCTCCTATAAATGCTAATCCCGTAATAGCAGCACTACGAATATATTTATCTTCATGTGATAAAAAATCTTTTAATAAAGGAAAGGCGTCATCATAGTATTCTAATTTAGCCAGCGCAATAGCTGCTCCTACGGCAGTATTTGGTATATGAAATTTTGCAGCTTTACGTAAATTTTCAACAGCTCTTGGTGTAGCAATATTTGTAAAACCAAATACACAATATATTGTTGTATAAGCATCACCCAACTTCCAAAGTTCTTCTAATGCTTCTAAACTTTTCTCTTTTTCTCTCAATCCAGCAAGGGCCCTTGCAGCAGTTAATTTAACCTTGTTATCAGGATCATCCAGGGCTTTTATTAATACAGGTATGGAACTATAAGATTTAAGCCATGTTAATGACAATGCACATTGTTCTCTTACTTCACTTGAAGGGTCGGTTAACAGCATATTTTCTAAAACAGGAATTTGTACTTTACTGTCTATTCTACCCAAAGAAATAGCAGTTTGAATTCTTGCATATTCATCTTCATCGTACAAATTACTAATTTTTTTTTCTATATAAGAATCAGGCACATATCGTAAATTTGACTTTCTTAAAGCTTCTTTAAACTGCTTATCCTTTTCTAAAGAATAAGGTTTTTCTTTTGTATTGTTCTGTCCTGATAAATTAGGACTTAAAGCAAATAATAATACTAAAAAGCTTATAAATATTAATTTTTTTGTTTTCATTTTTAATTTATTTTATTTAATTTATTTTTATTTTTCAATTGTATATTCAATACCATAATTTTTTAAAATTGTTTTTGCTCTATATCTAACTATATGTTCATCATCATTTAACATTTTACGAATTAATTCTAATGATGTTTTGTCCCCAATATATGCTAAACCCGTTATAGATGTTACACGAACTTCTTTATTATCGTTATTTAAAAATTCTTTTAATACTGGAAAAGCATCATTGTAATATCCTAATTTAGCTAATGCAAATGCTGCATGTGTAGCGACACGAGGATTAGTGTTATTAATTTCATTTCGTATAAATTCAATAGCTTCATTTGTCCCAATATCCACAAAAATATGAAGAATATTAGATTTCGTAACTGGTTCAGATTCATCCCATATATCTAATAATGTATTATAACATGAATCCTTTTCACCTAAACGAGCCAAAGCCTTTGATGAGCAGAACTTAACTGTATTATCATTATCATTTAATGCTTTTATTAATACAGGAATTGAATTAGATGATCTACATAGTAATTGTGCACAATTCCATCTAACTTCACTTGATGAAGACTCTAATAATAGCTTTTCTGCTATATGAATAATTCTATCATCCCTTACTTTAAATGCAAGGGTCATCACTTGTAGTTGTTTATCTTCATTGTTACTGCTTAATCCATCAATAATTTTTAATATTAATTCTTCTGATGGATTTTGCATCATATTTTGTCTGCCAAATTTTTTTCTTTGTTGCTTATCTTTTTCCAAAGAATAAGGTTTTTCTTTTGTTTTGTTTTGTCCTGATAAATAAGAACTAAAAGCAAATAATAAGACTAAAAAGCTTATAAATATTAAATTTTTTGTTTTCATTTTTTAATTATTTTTTATTTTACTACAAATTTTACAGTATATCCTTCTGGTAATTTTGGAACTAAAACCCAATTCATATTTGTATATCCTTTTGAATGATATATACTTTTTTTTTTCTTAATTTTATAAATATATTGTAAATTATCTTTGTCATCTATAACTTCTCTACTTTTAACAAGGTCACAACAAACATATTTACCAAGTAAGCTATACTTTGAAAAATCAACTGGAACCCTTTGAGGATTATCTAAACATTGAGATTTAGCATTATATATACTTAATTCAATAGCTTGATATGAACTATCATATTCTATTACAAAATCTTTTTCAAAATCACCACGAGGACGACTATGAAAACAATCACCAAAGTCATGCTCTTGAATAATTAAACCTAAATTTTTAACTTCTTTTTCGCAGCTAAATAAAAAAAGAAAGCTTATTAAAAATATTAATATTAATTTAATTTTATTTTTCATAGACAAATAACGATAATAATAATTTGAATTTTTCATTATAATATATTTTAAAATTTAAAATTATATTAAGCACTTTTGTTACTTTACTTCAAATTTTACAGTATATCCTTGTGGTAATTTTGGAACTAAAACCCAGTTCATCTTAACCATATATACACCACCACTATAAAATTTATGATCACCTTTTACCTTAATTGTATAAATATATCGTGAATTGCTTTTATCATCTATAACTTCTCTAATAACTCTAAGATAACGTCCACCACCAACATTTTTACCAAGTAAGCTATACTTTGAAAAATCAATAGCAGTTCTTTGAGGATTATTTTCACAACCGGATATATTTTTAATTATATGGATTTTAATATCTTGATATGCGCTATCATCTGTTATTATGTGTTCTTTTTCTTCTGCAAAGTCATTATCAAAACACTCCCCAAAGTCATGCTCTTTAATAATTAGCCCTGAATTTATATCTTCTTTTTCGCAGCTAAATAAAAAAAGAAAGCTTATTAAAAATATTAATATTAATTTAATTTTATTTTTCATTATGATTAAGGTTTTTATGAATTTTTATTAATGTAATTATTTTACTTGCAAAAAATTGAAGATTCTACTTCAAATCTTACAGTATATCCAGGTGGTAGTTTAGGTACTAAAACCCAATTCATATCACACCCTAGTTTTAAACTATACAAACTACATCCCTTTACCTTAATTTTATAAATATATCGTAAATTACTTTTGTCATCTATAACTTCTCTTTTCATTCTTACATTACCAGCACCATCTGCATATTTACCAAGTAAGCTATACTTTGAAAAATCAACAAAAGGTCTTATAGGATTTAAACACTGAGATTTAGAAGTATATATACTTAATTCAAGAGCTTGATATGAGCTATCATCTGTTATTACATATTTTTTTCCCAATCCTCCTCCTTTTGGTATTGGATCAAAACACTCACCAAAGTCGTGCTCACAAATAATTAATCCTGAATTTATATCTTCTTTTTCGCAGCTAAATAGAAAAAGAAAGACTACTAAAAATCCAATTATATATTTAATAAAATAGAAATTTAATTTTACCATAATAAATTAATTATTTTTATTCTTTAATTTCTTTTTCAAATTTTCAATTTCCTTCCTGAAAAATTCCAAAGTAAGGTAGAGTATTTTTATGAACTTTGCAATCTATAATGTCTTTATAAAATGGACATTTATCTCTACAACTACTTATATTATAAAATATGTAAATATGATTAATACTAAAATTTTGTATTTTCTAATCATTTTATTTATAATTTTATAATTTTTATTTAATTTTTATTACTAAACTTAATTTTCTTTTCCAATACGATATTTTAAATTTAATATTATTTGTAAACGTGTAGTATTAGGATTTAATCCCTCCCATCCCATACCTGGTTGATAATTATGACTATATGTACCTATAAAATCATTTCTTTTTTGTGAAATTGATAACTGTGCCCCAATATCCAACTCTAATCTTTTTTTTAATCTTAATTTATATCCTGTTATGTATGCAATGCCCCAAATAAATCCACTTGATTTAATTATATTTCCATCTTTTTCAATTCCACTGCTTTTATATTCAGAACCAATTATTGAAATACCTACAAAAATGTCGTCTTTTTTTTTATAAAATAAATTTAAAATATATAATTTACCACCAATTTTAAAAAATTTACCGGAATTTTTTTTATTTTCAATGTTATCATCTTTTAAACTTATAACCCTTAAACCTTTATCTTGAACATAACCAACATTTGCAATAATTGAGTAAATACTTTTATTTGTAGTTTCTGTTGTTAGTTCATAACTTCCTGCCAATATTGATATAGTATTTACTCCGATTTTAGTATTCCAATTTTGAGCATTTATTGTATTTATAAGAAAAAATAAAACAATTATATTATAAAAGATTATTTTCAAATTTTTAATTATTTATTTGAATAGAATCAAAAAATAGGTTTTTATAACTTTTTAGTTATTTATTTACACTGCACTTGCGTACAATGTTGCAAATAGATTGTCCCTATGAGACAAATTTAATAAATTTTTTCTTCTTAAAAATTATTTCACAGTGTAAATATAATAAAACTATTTCAAAATATTTTTTACTTTCTAATTTTAATTTCTACTTTTGCACAATTTTAATACTTTGCGTTCTTTGCGTCTTTGCGAGAAATTATTATTAACACTTTCAAAATATAAATTATAAAAGTTACAAATGTCATTACTAAAAGACAAAATAATTTCCGAGGGTTTAACTTTTGATGATGTATTATTAATACCTTCATACTCGGAAGTTTTACCGCGAGATGTTGATATATCTACAAAATTTACAAAAAATATATCTTTAAAAGCTCCGGTTGTTTCATCTGCAATGGATACTGTTACTGATTCTGCACTTGCTATTGCTATTGCGCGGGAAGGTGGTATTGGTGTAATTCACAAAAATATGAGCATTACGGAGCAGGCAAAACATGTAAAAAGTGTAAAACGTGCTGAAAATGTGATGATTGTTGAGCCGATTACTATTGAGAAAGAAGGAACAGTTGCAGATGCATTAAAAATAATGAAAGAGTTTAAAATTGGCGGAATACCTGTTGTTGATAAAAAGAAAATACTTATAGGCATTGTTACAAACAGAGATTTACGTTTTGAGCGGAACATGATTCGCCCCATTAGTGAAGTAATGACCATTAAAAATTTAGTAACAACCTCAGAAGATACTAATTTAGAAAAAGCTTCTGAAATCCTCCAGAAGTATAAAATTGAGAAACTTCCTATTGTTGACAGTAATAAAAAATTAATTGGTTTGCTTACATATAAAGATATCACTAAGGCAAAAGATAAGCCAAATGCCTGCAAAGATGAAAAAGGGCGTTTAAGAGTTGCTGCTGCAGTAGGTATTACAGCCGATACATTTGAGAGAATTGATGCACTGATAAATGCAGGTGTTGATGCAATTGTAATTGACACTGCACACGGTCATTCAAAATATGTGATTGATACTCTAAAAAAAGCAAAGAATCAATCACGTTACCAGGGTATTGACTTTATTGCCGGAAATATAGGAACTGCTGAAGCTGCTATTGCTCTGGTAAATGCCGGTGCTGATGCTGTAAAAGTTGGTATTGGTCCGGGAACAATTTGCACTTCACGCATTGTAGCAGGTATTGGTATTCCTCAATTATCTGCAGTTTTCAATGTAGCTGAAGCTATAAAACATACTGACATACCTGTAATTGCTGATGGCGGAATAAGATATTCGGGAGATATAGTAAAAGCAATTGCTGCAGGTGCCAGCTCTATTATGGCGGGTTCTTTATTTGCAGGTGTTGAAGAATCACCCGGCGATACTATTATTTACCAGGGACGTAAGTTCAAATCTTATCGTGGAATGGGCTCAATTGAAGCTATGCAGAAAGGCTCAAAAGACAGATATTTCCAGGATGCTGAAGATAATATTAAAAAGCTCGTCCCGGAAGGTATTACTGCAAGAGTTCCATATAAAGGCACGCTTGCTGAAGTAGTTTATCAGTTGCTCGGTGGCTTAAGAGCCGGCATGGGATATTGCGGCACTGAAAATATTAACAAACTTAAACAAGCTAAATTCATTAGAATTACACAATCAGGAGTTGTAGAAAGTCACCCGCACGATGTAACAATAACAAGCGAGGCGCCTAATTATAGTCCCGAGTACTCGGGGGATAATGGATGAGTGAATGATTGAATGAGTGAATGGTTGGATACTGAATACTGAATACAAGATAAAAGTTGGCAGTTGGCAGTCGGCAATAGGTAAGAGGTAAGAGGTAAGAGGTAAAAGGTAAGTAGTAAACGGTAATCGGTAATCAGTAATCGGTAATCGGTAATCAGTAATCGGACATATAATATATAACTTATAACCATATGACCATATAACCATATAACAATTTAATAATATAGCAATATAACCATATAACAATTTAACAATATAACAATATAACTTTCGTTTATTAATTTTAACTTTAAAAATCATCAAAATATGAAAAAGAGATTTTATTTATTAGTTATTTCATTATTAGTTCTTAATCTGGTTATTGTAGCACAAGACGCTCACCAGCAGGTTTTATTAACTATTGATAACAAAAAAGTTACTAAAACTGAGTTTGAGAGAATTTATAAAAAGAATAATGAAAAGGATACTACTTTTATTGATGATAAATCATTAGAAGAGTATTTAGAACTGTTTATTAATTTTAAGTTAAAAGTTATTGAAGCTGAAAAAATTGGTTTGGATACCACGCAAAATTTTAAAAAGGAATTAGCCGGGTATAGAAGACAACTGTCAAAACCTTATCTTACTGATAAAGAAGCCGAAGAACAATTATTAAAAGAAGCATACCAACGTTCTAAAACTGATATCAGGGCAAGCCACATTCTTATTAAAGTTGATGTTAATTCTTCACCAGAAGATACTCTTTTAGCTTATGAAAAAATAACGAAAATCTATAAGCGTATTTTAGCAGGTGAACCGTTTGAAAAACTTGCTCAGGAAGCCTCTGAAGATCCTTCAGCTAAGAGGAATAATGGTGATTTAGGTTTTTTTACTGTTTTTCAAATGATGCTCTATCCTTTTGAATCAGTCGCTTATAATACTAAGACAGGTGAAATATCACCACCATTTAGAACTAAATCCGGATACCATATTATTAAAGTTACTGCTCAGAGAAAAGCACGGGGACAAGTTAAGGTCGCCCATAATATGATTGCTGTTCCAAGACAAACAAAGCCCGAAGATGCTGAAAAATCAAAAGAAAAGATTTTTGTTCTTTACAATAAACTTAAATCAGGTGAAGATTTTGCAAAACTTGCCAGGGAATTTTCTGATGATAAAGGTACAGCTCAAAAAGGTGGCGAACTGCAATGGTTTGGCACAAGACGTATGGTCCCCGAATTTGAAGAAGCTGCTTTTAACCTGAAAAATAAAGACGATTTCTCTGAACCTGTTAAAACTGCTTTCGGATGGCATATTATTAAGCTCATTGATAAAAAAGAAATTGGGAGTTTTGATGAATCAAAAACCGACTTGAAAAACAATATAGCTAAAGATGTTGAACGTGCTGAAAAAAGTAAATTATCTTTCATTAAAAAGTTAAAAAATGAATATAATTTCAAACAAAACACAAAAAATCTTCAGGAGTTCTATAAAGTTGTTGATGACTCAATTTTTGTTAGTAAATGGGATGTTGAACAGGCAAAAGATTTGAACAATATACTTTTTACTTTGTCGGATTTAAGCGTTTCTCAACAGGAATTTGCGAAATACCTGGCTCAGTATCAAAGAAAAAAAAGAAAACCTATTTCGATTGAAAGCTATGTAAATGAAGTGTATGATAAGTTTGTTAATAAAAAAATTATTGAATATGAAGATGAGCATCTTGAAGAAAAATATCCGGAATTCAGATTTTTAATGAACGAATATCACGATGGAATTTTATTATTTGAACTAACCGACAAAATAGTGTGGTCAAAAGCTATAAAAGATACAACCGGTCTTCAGGAGTTTTATGAAAAGAATAAAACAAACTATATGTGGAACCAAA
>SDBV01011099.1_pt1 | contig 11717 bp, 8 predicted proteins | sample 2277081 | NCBI WGS metagenome assembly SDBV01 (sample SAMN10402039, study PRJNA504765) | marine sediment metagenome | isolation source: marine sediment core GS10_PC15, 223 cmbsf | place: Arctic Ocean: Southern Knipovich Ridge | collected 2010
GCGATTATCGTCGATCCACCGGCATTTGCGAAGGACCATTTTCAAAAAATCCAGCCCCGACAAATGACCGAAAGACCCCGTCGCCGCAATCGGCATGACCGCTTCGGCGATCATGATCTCAATCATCAAATCCGGGATTGCCCGAAGCATGTCGGCGTCAAGTTTGTGCAGTTGCTTATACCCGCCGATAAAAGCACTCAGCTTCTGTCCGTTAAGACAAGCCGGCCAGTCAGCCGGATTCGGCCGGCCCGCCACTATCGAAAACTGAAGTGCGCCGTTGGCCAGATCCGTCATAACCGGCGCAATTTTCGCCGAGTCGAAGTCGAGCACACAAGACACCTTGCCGTCGACAAACAGCATATTGCCCGGATGCCAGTCGCCGTGCACAATCTGATCGGGCCAGTCGGCGAAGCCTAAGCCGTTGACCGTCTCGCTCGATGTGTCGTAAAGAGATTCCAGTTCGCGAGCAATCGGCGCCCAGCCTCGCCCCGGCCGGTGCGGACCACGTTCCGAGCCAATCCTGTCAAGGTGCCCCCGAACCGCCGACGAATCGTGATATGTCCGCTTCAGCGGTCGCCAGCCGCATACAAAGTCAACGAAATGATCGTGCATCTTCGCCAACTGCCGTCCCGCATCGTGCGCCGCCGCCGCCGACTCGTCAAAACGTCCTCCCGGCATAAAGCAAAACAGCTCGTACGTGTGCCCGCCCAGGTTCAGCACGGTATTGTCGTCAAGCGTCGCAACCAGCCCGGCCACCGGATAGCCGCGATTCTTCAGAAACATCTGAATACTGTGAGCAAACCCCACATGGTAGATATCATCCTTACCCTTTGCTCTGCGCTTCAACAGAAACATGCCCCGTTCTGTAACGATGATCTTTTTTGGCGAGCGCTTATTACCCGTGGCAAGCGTAAGGGTCTGCTGAACCTTGCCGATATCGTACTGGCCAAGAACGCTGTCCAGTTCCTTCGACGTAAAATGTGCTCCACCCCTCGACATAAAGCAGCGTTGTCCAAATTAATCTTTTCGCGACGATTCAAAAAAGAAACGCCATTGACCCGACGGGCTACCCCCCACCACGGGCAAGGCTGAAAAACAGGGCCACCGCCAGTACAGCCGCCAGCGCCCCCACAATCACCAGGAACACCCGGTACCGCGCAATGGTCTCTTCGCTATAGAGGCTTTCTTCTTCCGTCTCCAGTTCCACGGCTGCACCTTCCTCGAGTTTTCCAAGCCCTTCCATATTGAATCGCCGTCGGGCCCGCAAAGGCGAACGACCCTGGCGCACCGCCTCAAGATCGACAAGCAATTCCTCCATGTTACTGTAACGATCCTGTTTCTTCTTGGCCATCATCACTTCGATGACTTCGGCGACCCCCGCCGACAGAGACGTATTGATGTGGTCCGGAGGTACGAGCGGCTCTTTGATATGCTTCCTCATCACTTCGGCCGGAGTCGACGCCTCATAGGGCACTCGCCCCGCCACCATGTGAAAAAACGTCGCACCCAGCGCATAAAGATCGGCACGTCCGTCGATGTTCACCTCGCCCCGGATCTGTTCCGGCGCAATGTAGTACGGTGTTCCAAAAGCCTTGCCCTCCTCGTTCTTGGCCGCTTCAACGTCCGACGTCTCGCGGGCAAGACCCATGTCCGCCAGCTTGACCACCCCCTCTGTGTTGATCATGATGTTCTTGGGCTTTACGTCCCGGTGAATCATCCCATGCGCATGCGCGTGCGCCAGCGCATTGGCAAGCTGGATCACAATCTCCAGGGCCTCGGCCTCATCGAAAATCTTGCCCCTGGACAGATCGTCGTAAAGCGTCTTTCCTTCCACATACTCCATCACGAAGTAATACAAGCCGCCCGCTTCACCAACGTCAATCGCCTGCACAATGTTGTTGTGATTCAGCTTCGCCGCGATACGACCTTCTTTATAGAAACGCCGGACATAGTCGGACTTCTCCGTGAAGCGACGCGGCAAAACCTTGATCGCCACCGTACGGTCGAGGCTCAACTGCCTGGCCTTATATACCACCGCCATCGCACCCGAGCCCAACTTGCCCAGTACCTTATACCCCGGGATCTTGCCGGCGGCGGCTTTGCTTTCCTTTATGTTGTCCTTCAGCCTCACCGCCTGTGTCGCGGTAATGAAACCGTACTCCAGCAAAAGCTGTTCCATTGTCGAAGCTTCATTTTCTTTCAAACGCGCCTTCAGTTCCTTCTGACAGCGCTCCAGTTCCGATTCCGTACACAGTCTTTGCTCCAGCACTATTCGGACGAACAACGTATCCAGACTTGTCTCGTTCACAGACATCTCTCCGCGGACCCTCTCACTGCAGCGAATAACATTCGCATGGTCCAATTATGGTTTCATACTCCCGCTTGTCAAAGAAAAACTGCCGCAGGCACGTGCAAAAATGACATTTGCTCGCATAAAACTGCTGCCCTTCATACCCCGCCTCCTGCGCCGCAGGCAAAAGCCCGAAAGGCCCTTCGGCGAAAAGCCTCTCAATGACATCACTTCGCCGGGGATGAAAACGCTTCCACATGTCCTCCAGCGACACCTGCGTTACATTACCCACGACAATACCGCCGCAGAGCCCGCTGAACACATTCCCGTATGGGTCTATATGGACCCCTTTGGCCGACAAAAACGCCGACCTGCAGTTGTCGCCGGCAAACGACGCTGCCGGTTTATCGGCAACAAGCCCCGCCAGATAGCCCGATGCCCTGCCGGTGAATCGACAGGGAAAATCCTTCGCCGCACGCCTGTGTGCCTCCATGCGCTCGGCCCCGGAAACGTCTCGGATTCTAACAGGCTTCTGTAAGTACTTTTCCCATCGAACAAGAACTCGCTCGGGGCCCAGTACCTTCCTCGCCGTCCGGGCCAACATCCTGACCACTTCAACATCGATAAACTCGGCATGGAACGGGTCCCAGCTTATTTTCAATCGATCCATCCTCAAATCGTTGAGAAGACTCAACCGATCGCGGACAATCGTTTCCTCTTCGGCCCAGAATCCATTCGTCTCTATCGTTTCAGGTCCCCTCAGTCCCGCCTGGCGGGCTTCGGTAAGGATTCTAACCATGTGATCAAAAAACACAAACGGTTCCCCGCCCGTGATGTGGACCCTCGCTTTTTTTCCACCCAACCGCTCTAAAGACTCCCATGTCGAAAGCGCCGTCTCCACCGACATGAGCCCGGATTTGTCCGGTCCGCAGTTGCAGTAACAAAACTCACAGGCCGCAGGGCATTGGTAAGTCAGCATCAAGCCCGCATAACGCCATAACTTCAGCTTTGCCTCATCCTGACGCAGCGTCTTGTTGTAGATATTCTTTGAGAGTTCAATCATAGTTTCCGTTCGCCATGCGAACCTAAGTTATATCGGCCTTGTTTGCATACCGTATTAGGGACTCATTGACTCTATATGCGAACTTTGTGTGAAAAAACAAAAATTTTTCCAAAAAACGCCATGTCCCCCAATACACCGCTAATCTGTTACTACTGATATTATTGGACTCTTACGATGCCGACAATACCTTTGTGCGGCTGTGTCCTATATAGTGTAGACCCATCATTGCCCAGTCCTTCATATTGTGTATGCCGCCATGATGCCCGATATGCTGCTTTGTGCCGCAGCAATTCAAGAAAAATCGCTTCCCACCCGATATCGAATCTAATCGGATGGCATTGTTATTGGACACTAACGGAGCGAGTTCATGAGCAAAAGGGAAATAATCGATTACATCATGGAAATCAACAAGGGGGCAAAGCCGGAGTTTCTGGCGCAGTTTCCCAAGGAAGACCTGGATACATACCTTGAGCATCTGATGGAGTTGGACCTGGAAGATATCGCACTGTGCGCCTGATCTGCAACAAATCTCCCCTTTGATGCAGCGATCTTTGCCTTTGCACACCCCCGCGACCTTAACAACCGCCCCTGAGTTCAAACCGACTACGTGTTCGGATCCCCCGGCCCGGTGATTGCCGGACCGCCTCCCGCCGGCGATTTCCGGCCGGCCGAATTCAACAGCCGTTCGGCCTCTTCGCTCGCCGGCACCGACGCAGGCACACTGACCGCCACGTTCTGTTTGAACTCCAGCAACACACCTTCCTTTCCTGGCGGAACCTTGAACGCAAGATCAACGCGTGCATCCGCACCACGGTTACCGATCTTAAACTCATTCCTGTCGAGTTTGATGATCTCATCGAGCGAACGTTTTACAAGCACCCTTCCGCTCATAGCCCCGGTCAAATCCTTCTTGTCCGCCCCCTTGTCTGCTTTGCGCCTGCTCACAACCCGGCCTTCGGGATAAATCGCATCAGCCGAGCCGCGAGTATCTATCTGACCGTTCTTCTTCTTGCAAATCAATCTCACCTGGCCCAGCGTGAATGTAACATCACCTTCGCTCCCTTTGGCGCCGCCCTTCTTGATATCCGCATTCTTGACTTCCATGCGAACCACCGTCAGGTTGTCATTGTCGCTGTCGAGCTTTCGCACACCTTTTTTCGGGATACTGACGGCGCTCTTGCCGGCAACCGTATAGACTTTTTCCTCCGCCTTCGCCTTGTAGTTGTTCAGGTGAACCTGACTAAGAAAATCCGTATGGTAAACCGCAAAGCTCTTGCTGGAACTCAGACTGCCCCGGCTTATCCAGCTAAACAGCGACGTTACAAAACCATCGGCCCGGATCAGGGGATTGGCGGGTGAACGGATGTTCGCAACCGTAACGGCCCTCTGGCCGTCTCCCAGCCGCGGATAAGGCCACTTGGCCGAGGTCGGCGCCATCGCAACAGCAATAATCAGCACACCCGATATAATCAAACCCGTCAACGTGCCGCAAATCACCGCCGCCATCTTGGTTATCACAGTATGCAATTCAATATCCTGAGCGAAGATTAAGTCGGCCGCCGCGCGAAAAACCGCAAAAGTCAAAACAAAAAGCAGCACATAAATTCCCGGCAGTGCCCACTGACCGCCGTAACCACGCGACAGCAACTGACCGGCCAGCGGCTCGTAATAAGTGAACGCCACAATAATACCGAATACGGCCCCGGCAAACGTCGCGAAAGAGACCAGTGCGCCGCTCTTCAGATAGAAATGCGCCACCGACAAAAGAACGACAATCAAAATAAATATCATTGCAAACATGTTATCTCCGGGTTATTTGCACCGTGCGGCTAACTGCGCTTTTTCTGAGGTTTCTTTTTTGATGAAAACATCCTGATCACTTCATTGATGGACGCAACACCCTTTGCCACTTTCTTGATCGATTCCTCCTGCAGATAGAGCATACCGGCGCGTCTGAACTGCGATGAAATCTCCTGCAGCGACTTGGCGTGGCGAATCACTTCCTTAAGCTCGTCGTTGAGCACTACGGTTTCAAAGATACCCGTACGTCCGTAAAATCCCGTACCTTGACATTTTTCGCATATAATCGGTTTGCCGTGTTTGTCGTATTCGATCTCGCCGGGGCGATAGAGCACTTTGATGTTTCCCGCCGGTATATTGAATTTCTTGAACAGGTCCTGGTTCGGCTGATACGCCTGTTTGCATTCGTCGCACAGGACGCGCACAAGCCGCTGGTTGCTGATACCCACCAGTGTATCGGCGATCAGATTCTTGTCCGAAACCAGATTGAGCCACTTGCCCAGCGCCTGCATGGCGCTGGGCGCTTCCAGCGTCGCATACATCACTCTCCCGTCTTTCGCCGCCGCCGCCGCCAATGACGCACACTGCTTGTCGTCGCAGTCCTCTACGCCCATGATGTCCGGTCCCATACGCAAAATCGTCTGCAGCTTGCGTGCATACGTTGTCGTCCCCGTGTCGCTCATTGAAAACGTGTGCTGCGTAATGTTCTGCAATTCCGCGGCGGGTTCCTTTTCCAACGTATTGATATTGTTCATGAAAGGATCGTGATTGCCGAGCAGCGCATACAGACTTGATGTGACCCCACTCTTGGCGGGACCCGAAATGATAAAAAGCCCCTTCTCGAGATTACGCAGATTGGTGATCGCCTCGACCTGGCTCGCCGTGAATCCAATATCAGCCACCTTCAACAGGTTGTACTCCTGCATCCGGGTCAGCTTGAGCTGTTCGCCCGCCGTCGAACCGGCGGTCAATATCTCCCAGCCTACACGCTCGTCGTCTCTGGTCGCCTTGAACCTGCCTTTCTGAGGCTTCCTCTTCTCGTTGATGTCCATGTCGCCCATTTGCTTGAGATAGTGAATGAAGTACTCCATCTCTTCACGAGACCGGGGCGCCTGCTTGGTGGCAAGCCCGTCGACGAAATACATCACACTGTAATCCTCCGCCGTCGGCCTGAACACGATATCGCTTGCCCTCCGCCACAACGCATCTTCCACTATCTCGCACGTCGTCTGAAAACCGAACGCTTCCGGGCTCTTGGCCCCCGGCAGGGGAACATCGTTGCCGTTGGCGGTAATCAGCGAAAAGCCCCGGCTGGCCTTTTCCATTTTTTTTGATTCGTTGACAAAGATGCTCTTGAGGTGCTCGGATGTCAATACCTTCTCGAAATCCGCCACGCGGGCATTACGATGCACGATATAAGCTGTTGCCGCCGCACCCACCGCAATAATGTAAATCAGCAGCCCGATCAAAAACAGCGGTGCCAGCAGCCATATCAACAGCGCGGCTGCACCGGTCGATGAAATTATCAGTGTCCAGGACTGAGTATTCGCCTTGACCGCCTTGGTGTCTCGGTAGACCCAGTTGACCAGCGGCATCCATCCAAAAAACAAAACAACCAGGACGATGAGTTTGACCGGAGAAATATAACCGCCGTATCCGGCGGCGGCTGCTAATATGTTCGGCATAGAATGCTCCATCTACATTGACCAGGACAACACGTTACAGAATACCGCTTGCGGAAGTACGGATCCCTTTCAGCGTCATCTTCAGTTCTTCCACATTTGGTGCGTATTGCAGCGCCACCTTCAAATCGATCCATTCACCCTCAACCAACTGACGCAGGCTTTCCGTGAAATCCTGCATCCCTTCACTCCGACCCGCCCGGATTGCCATCGGTATATCCGCTTCACGCCCGTCGGAAATCAGTTTCTTTATGATAGCAGTCCGAATCAATATCTCCACTGCCGGAATGCGCTTTGCCTCCGGCCTGAGGCCCGGCAGCAAGTCCTGACTTATAACAGCCCTGATTGTAAGGGCAAATGTTTGTCGGGCAAGTTCACGTTCTTCCTGCGGGAACAGGTCGAGGATGCGCTGAATCGTCTGTGACGCGTTATTGGCGTGAAGCGTCCCGAACACCAGATGACCCGTCTCGGCAGCCCGCATTGCCGCCGTTAGCGTCTCGTTATCACGCATTTCACCCACCAGAACCACATCCGGGTCCTGACGCATCAGCGACCGCAGCGCGTCGTCATAGTTCGGAACGTCGATACCCACTTCTCTCTGTGAAACGATCGCCTTGTCATCTACATGAAGAAACTCAATGGGGTCCTCGATAGTCACAATGTGGCATGCACGCGTCTTGTTGATATGATCGATCATCGACGCAATCGTCGTGCTCTTGCCGCAGCCTGTCGGCCCGGTAACGAGTATCATCCCCGAATGCGCTTCGGCGATTTTCTCAACAGCCGGCGGGACGTGCAGCGACTCAAAAGCAGGGATGTTTCCGCTGATATGTCGAGCCGCCAGGCTGACACAACCTCGCTGGCGGAACGCGTTAATACGGAAACGGTCCATTTTGCCCACCTGATACGCAAAGTCAAGCGCACCGTTTTCAAGGAAGTACTCCTTTTGCGCGGGGCTCATTATCTCGAAAATCAGTTCCTCAGCCCGCGCCTCGGTCAACACCTCTCCGGTGGTATTCTTCAACTTGCCCTGAATACGCATCTTGGGCGACATCCCCACTTTCAGATGCAGATCACTTGCCCCCGCCTTGATCGCGGCGCGAAACCACTTCTCAACTTCGGGCGTCTTTTCTGCGGCGACATGGCGGTCCAGCGGCTGGGCCTTGGACATTTCCAGCTCCTTTATTTACAAGCACTTATGACATAAACGGTTGGCGACAATTGCATCACCCTCAGAAAACATATCGATGACCGAAAAAACGGTTGAATCGAAAACTTAAATTATACCCCAGACAATCGTGTTTTGTCAACTCAGATGTTGGCTATATTGCCCCATTTGCCGCGTTTTTTTTCGACTTATGGGACCATGCTGTGAGAATAGGCGTTTTGAAGGCCTTAACTAATCTACAGCCGGACCGGATAAACCCGGCGGCTTGCCTATCGGATCAGCACTAATGTCAGCGTCAGATAAATCGCCACGCTGATCGCGTCATTGACCGTGGTTACAAGCGGCCCGGAGCTTATCACAGGGTCTATCCCGACCTTTCTAAACAGAAACGGAAGCGACAGGCCAAGCGTTGTGGAGACCATAATCGCAGAAAACATCGCCGTGGAAAACGCCAGTACGATGCGAAGATGCTGGTATAGTTCAATGCCCCTGACGGAAGCGGCCGTGGCGCCCTCGGCCAGAACCTCCGCTGGAATCAGCCCCGGCAGCACCGCGCAAATCAGACCCCCAATCAGTCCGCAACTGACCGCCACAAGAATCGCCACCCGGACCTCCCGGGCAAAAACCTGACCGATGCGAAGCGCCGCAAGGTCCCCCGTCGCCAGACCGCAAACCACGACCGCCGAGGTCTGCAATCCCGCGTTCCCGCTGATCGCCGCGATCATCGGGGCAAACGCAAAGGCCGTGAGATAGATATAGTCCAAATCCGCCTGTATGAAAATGTTCTTGAAAAGCAGCGCCACGACAGCCGTAATCGCCGTCCCGCCGAGGCACGGCAAAAGCCACGTCATCCGAATGCGGGCCGCATGCAGAATCGAAAAATTCTCCAACTCCGCCGCGTCCGTACCGGCCATCGCATACATATCCTCGACCGCCTCCTCTTCGGCAACCTCTATAACCCGGTCGGCCGTAATTCGACCCGCAAGGCGATGCTCAGTGTCCAAAACCGGGACTACGATAAGGTCGTTCTTCTTAAAGATATTCCGGACCTCTTCCTGGTCTGTATCAACCATGACATAAATTGTGTCAGTGTCTATAAGTTGTTTAACCTTAGTACTTTCCGGACGTGTTATCAGATATCGGATGCGAACGTCCCCCAGGAACAGACCTTGCCGATTGGTCACAAATACGGTGAAGAAGTCTTCGTCGATTTCCGCCGACCTGATCTCGTTGATCGCCTCGCCGACCGTGGCATCCTCCGAGACGCTCACCAGCACCGGGTCCATGATGCCGCCGGCGGAATCCTCCGAATATGTCATCAGATCCTTGATCTGCCTGGCATGATCCTGAGCGATGTGCTCCAGAACCTCCTCACTTTCGGCAGCCGGCAACTCCGCCAAAAGGTCTGCCGCATCGTCGGCATCCAACTCGGATATTAGACCTGTAAGCTCCTCTTCTTTCAGCAGTTCGAACAACTCCGATCGCGTCGCCTCGTCGACCTTCTCGAGAACCTCGGCGGCAACCGATTTGTCGAGCAGATCGAAAATGAGCCGCCGGTCGGAATCATCCAGAAGTTCGACAATCTCGGCGATATCACTGCTCCGCTGCTCCGAGAGCAATGACCCCAATCCACCCCGATTGTCACTGCTCAGCAGTTCCTCCACCTGCTCAAAGAGTTGTTTTGGTTCCTCGGCCATGAGTCCTTTCTCTTGCAGTTTCCGTATTCAGCCGCGCCGCATCGCTATTTAAGCGTATTATCACTGCTTTGGCAAGCTTGTCTAAAAATATCTTTCACGCAAAATTATCCTTTACCTCAAAGCCCAAACTTAGTACAATATATGTGGGTATAATTGTATCAGGAAAAGAGAGGGTATTTCGTGATGAAAATCTTAGCCATAGCCTTATTTTGTACGGTATTCGCCGCATTACCGGCCAGAATCGCCGCAGGCACCTTCCCCGAACCGGCTGTCGTGCAGACGCCAAACCAGTGGACGCTCAATGTTGTCTACGACCAGCCCCGGCAGATAACGCTCAATTTGCCGGGCGAAAAAGGCCCAAAGCGGTTCTGGTACATCATTTTGACTCTCACCAATAACAGCGGCCTCACGGACGCTGCTTTTTATCCGGCCTGCCAACTGATGACCGATACCTTCCGGATTGTCCCTGCCGGTAAAGGCGTTCGTCGCGAGGTATTCCGCCAGATAAAGCTCAAACACCAGGGCGGTTACCCGTTCCTCGAACAACTGGACTATGTCGACAACAAGATACTCCAAGGTGCCGATAACGCCGTCGATGTCGCCATCATCTGGCCCGACTTCGACGCCAATGCAAAGGAAGTTACTCTCTTCATCGCCGGCATGAGCAACGAGACAAGAGCCATCAACCACCCCACAAAAAAGGACGCAAACGGAAACCCCGAAAAAGTCTACCTGAGGAAAACCCTCGCTCTGAAATACACCATCGGCGGCGACCCAAGACTCCGCGCCTCGGCCGCACTCCGCTTCAAGCAAAAATCCTGGGTCATGCGTTAGCAAACAATCTCTGTCAGTTGCCCCTCGATATGTCCGATGTTTTCGCGCAGCGCGGGCACTTTATCTTATCGCCCTTGAAATTCGGCGGAATCTTCATCTTCAGCCCGCACGCACAACTCAAAAACGCAAACCCGTTGACCATCCGCATGATATCGCCCACCTGGCGTTGTTGCTTCTTCTTGCTCTTTTTCCGTTTCGCTTCCGCACTTGCTTTCCTCAATTCCACGCTCTCGGCGGTTTTCAAAGCCGAAGCCGGCATGACCGACGCGCCGCCGACCGTCTGGCTGTACGAATCCGAGTAATCCCTAAAAGAAGCCCCCCGCGACATGTTCCGCAAGATTTTTATGCGCTCCTCAATAGGCGGATGCGTACTGTAAAGGTTCACACCCTTCTTGCCCTTGAACGGATTCGATATATACATCGGTGCCGTAACTTTGTTTGCGGTCTCAAGAGGTTTGTTGTTTTGCGATATCTTCTCCAGCGCATTAGCCAATCCCTCCGGATAACGCGAAAGTCTCACCGCTCCGGCATCTGCCAGATACTCACGTCGCCGCGACAGCGAAAAATACAGAATCTGCACAAATATCGGCGCCAGAATCGCCGCCACCAACGCAATAACCAGAAACAACATCTGCGCCCCGCCCTGGTTCGACGATCTGGAAGAAAATCGCCGACTCGAAGTCATTGAGCTGTAGAACATACCCCGCAGAAAAACCTGACTCATCAAAACGATACTGCCCAACATTACGCCCGCCAACGTGATAAACAGAATATCGCGATTGACAATATGGCTCATCTCGTGTGCGATCACCCCCTGCAGTTCATCCCGGTTGAGCCTGGCCAAAAGCCCCGCCGTAACCGCCACCGACGCCCTCTCCGGACTCCGCCCCGTCGCAAACGCATTCGGCGAAGGATCGTTAATGATGTAAATCTTCGGCATCTTAGGCAGATTCGCCGCGATCTTCATCTCCTCGACAACATTGAACAACTGCGGATGAACTTCATGCGTCACAAGTTTCGCCTTGCTCGATGCCAACAGTATCTGGTCGCCGCTCGAAAAGCTGACTACCATCAACACCAGCCAGATAACCGTGGCGATCATCACACCGAAAAAGGCGCCTTCGACGCCGCCGAAGGCCAGCCCCATCACAGCCCCCAGCGCCATCAGGCAAAGGGCCATAGT
>SDBV01011100.1_pt1 | contig 11715 bp, 15 predicted proteins | sample 2277081 | NCBI WGS metagenome assembly SDBV01 (sample SAMN10402039, study PRJNA504765) | marine sediment metagenome | isolation source: marine sediment core GS10_PC15, 223 cmbsf | place: Arctic Ocean: Southern Knipovich Ridge | collected 2010
CCTGGTTATCTCCCCGTTGTTATCTCACTCATTCTAATCACCGTTGGTCTATCGGTTACCTATATTCGAAAGATAGGAGATAAAAGAATATGATCTCAACAGTGGGTTTTATTGTTCTCTGTGTAGCCTGCGTCGTTCAAATCGTCTTTCTCATCAAAAAGAGCAGAGAAGCCGATCCGGTCTCCCATTTTCTTTTGCTGGCCGCTGCCCTGCTGATGTTCGCTGAAACGACGGTTCGAAGTGTTAAGATCCAATTTGTAGCTATTACGAATACTTTTGAGTCGCTCATTTTCTTCGCCGGCACCATCTGTTTGGTACTCTTTATCTACCGTCTGAGAAGCGGAGGCAAAACCTTCCCGTTTGTCGTATTCGGAGGAACGATCACTGCCATTATTCTCCTTGCCATCGCATCCTCACCGCTTGCACCCAAGGAGGTTCTACCGCCCATTCCGGCGCTTCAGTCTTCGTGGCTCGTCCTGCACGTGACTTTTTCCTTTATTGGAGAGGCCTTCTTCGCCGTGGCCTTTGCGGCAGCTATCTACTATCTCATCAGCTCAGACGAGGAGAAGAGGAGCCGATTGGACCGTCTCATGTATACAACCGTAGCTATCGGCTACCCGATCTTTACGGCGGGGGCCCTCATTTTCGGCGCCATATGGGCTCAGGTTGCATGGGGTAATTACTGGAGCTGGGACCCGAAGGAAACATGGGCACTCATAACCTGGCTGGTCTACACAGCCTACCTCCACACGCGTCTCATCAAGAGGTTGAGAGGCAAGACCTCTGCCATTCTCGTTATAATAGGTTTTCTTGTCACCATTTTCACTTTCTTTGGTGTGAATTACCTGTTGAGCGGCCTGCACAGCTATGGCTAAATCTGACTGGGGGAGAAGCCGTCAGAGCGGGTCATCGGGCGGCTTCTCCCTCTCGATTCCAGCCGTCTCCTCCGTCCCCGGAAAGTGTATAAGGGAGGTAGGGAAATTTGTTCCATATAGGTTTTTATTAAAAGCTATTTTGTTAGTTGCAGGCAACATGCTCAGCAAACCAGGTTGATCTTTTTACTAGTATTCATTACAATAAATTATTCTCCCTATCACATCACCATGAACTTATAAATTCATACAGGATTGGAGTAAGCAGATGAGAATGACGGTACGTTTTGTAGGCGCTGCAACAATTGTTTGCTTGTTATTGGGTAGCACTTTCCTCTTTGTGGACCGAGCCTATGCGGACTCTCCTCTGCCCGGCATAAACACGGAGGACAAGAATCCCAACGGATGTGTTGACTGTCACGTCGACGCAGGAGGCGGGAACGACACCAGGATGAATGTGGTGCTGAAAAAGGTCAAGGATCATCCTGATGTCGCTGCGATGATGAACACACTGCCCAAGGACTGCTATATGTGCCACAAGGAAGGCGGCGCTGCGGACCCTATCAACAGAATGACACATAAACAGCACTACGTGAATCCCGGCGATAATGACTTCATAACCGACTACGAAGGGACCTGTCTCGCTTGTCACTCTGTTGATATCAATACGGGCGAAGTAACTGTAAAAAGCGGACCTAAAAACTGGTAACAGATTCGTTTACCAGAGGCATCTTTATATGAAGGCACGGATTAGAAGCTTCCCGGGCGGCTACCTATTCAAGAAATTCGACGGGCAGCCTCGGGCCAGGATCGTTTCCGACGAAATCCCACAGCGCGTGGTTATTCCCCTCAAACAGGGATTCGGTGGGGAATTGCCTGTCCAGGTGAATCCTGGTGATCCGGTGCAGGCGGGTCAGGTTGTAGCCAGAGATGACGAGACGATCTGCAGTCCCGTTCACTCCTCGGTAAATGGAGCTGTTGAGACGATAGAAGAATTCGATATCGACGGCCGGAAATCAAAGGCTTTAGTCATCGCTTCGGACGGCTCATCCGATTGGCAGCGCCTGGAAGGGGCTTCAGCAGACTGGCGGAGCTTGTCCGAAGCGAAGCTAGAAGAGTTGCTCTACCTATCCGGAGTGACGGCTCTGGGCTCATGCGGCATGCCAACCAGGTTCAAGAGCTCTGTCATAATGCCGGAAGAGGTCGAGCACGTAATCGTTCACCATACCGAGGCTGACATATTCAACCACTCTCTTGATGCTCTATGGCAGGACGAACGCTTTGATCAGTTCCTGGAAGGTCTTGAAATAATCCGAAGAGTCTATCCCGGGGCTGCTCTTCACCTCGCTCTAAGCGTATCGCAACGGGACTGGTGGAGGCGGATCGAAGCCGCGTTGGCGGACCAAGAGGGTATAGGTCTCTGCGCAGTCAAGCCTAAGTATCCTCAGAGCTTTGACGAGATTCTAATTCCCACAATCCTGGAAAAAGACTTCCCCATGGGATATTCGGCAGCAAACGTCGGAGTGGTGGTCCTGGACTTTTTGGCGGTTCAGCAAGTATATGAGGCGGTGGCTCTTGGAAAACCCCTCATAGAGAGAACGATCACCCTCTGCGGTCCCTGTTTCAAAGAGAACTTCCATCTCAATGTAAGAATCGGTACGCCTGTTGAAGCGACAGTAACGGCAAGGGTGAGAGAGGATAGTGTGCCTCGATTTCTGTGGGACAGCGTCCTGACAGGCACAGCGATCGATGATCTGTCCCTTCCAATAACACGAGAAAGAACGAGTCTCATCGCCCTCGTCGAAGGGAGTAAAGAGGAGTTTTTGCCCTTTGCTAAGCCGGGATTCAATCAGGACTCCTACTCCAATACCTTTTTATCCAAGATTTTGCCCTCTAGAAAGGAATCCAACACCAATATTCACGGAGAGAGACGGGCCTGTCTGTCCTGCGAGTTCTGCTCTGAGGTATGCCCTGTCGGGATTTTCCCCCAATTGTTGCACCGATATGTGGAGAGGGACATCATAGATGAGACACTGATGCAGTATAGAATCTTCGACTGTATCGATTGCAATCTGTGTACTTACGTCTGCCCGTCAAAAATAACAATCGCACGCTTCATCAGAGAAGGCAAAGAGCGTTTGAAGCAGGAGGGCTTCGACACACAGCAGGGAATAGAGTAAATGAAAACTTTAAAACACACGCTCGAAAGGCTGGCAAAGGCTCGATACCTCAGAAGATTTAGAACGATCTTTGAAACCGTTGAAGGCGTTGTATTCGGAACCGAGGAAGTTACACCGGGGGCGCCCCACATCCTGGATAACATCGAGATCAAAAGATATATGCTTTTTGTGTTGCTTGCCCTGCTTCCGGCAGCGATCGCCTCTGTAATCTTCTTTGGCTGGAGCGCCGCAAAGATCATTCTGGTCTCCTACGCAACCGGTGGTCTGATCGAAGTCATCTTTGCCGTGGTACGGAAAAAAGACATAGAAGAGGGCTTTCTTGTCACAGGGCTCATTTTCCCTCTTGTTCTTCCGCCAACGGTTCCCCTCTGGGTCGTCGCAGTAGGCATGGCATTCGGCACCTTTTTCGGAAAGGAAGTCTTCGGAGGAACAGGAAGAAATATATTCAATCCCGCCCTGGTAGGCAGACTCTTCATCACCATTGCGTTTCCGGGAATAATGGCGACCAACTGGCAGATGCCCTTTGCCGACGCCGTTACCTCTGCAACGCCCCTGGCAATCTTCAAATCCTCCCAAACCATCACCTCATATTCCGATCTTCTGCTGGGAATGGCGGCGGGAAGCATGGGGGAGCTGTTCCGCCTGGGAATCATCCTGGGGGGACTCTTTTTAATGGCTACAAAGGTCAGCAATTGGAGGATTCCTCTTTCGTATCTGGGCTCCGCGTTCGTCTTGACTCTGCTCGGCAATCTGATATGGCCAACTCAAATCGCTCCCCCTGTGTTCCAACTCCTCACCGGGGGTCTTCTCTTCGGGGCTATGTTTATGGCAACCGATCCGGTGACATCTCCTTTCACCAAGGCGGGGAAATACGTATACGGAGTTCTGTGCGGATTACTGACCACCCTCATCCGCAGCTTCTCGGGCTATACGGAGGGGGTCATGTTCAGCATCATTCTGATGAATGCCCTTACCCCCCTCATCGATCACATCACTCTATCGATCAAATTCAGAGAAGCGGCCAAATGAAAGAAAAGATCCTCATGGTAGTCTTTGTTCTCGTTTTAGGCAGTATACTGACGACAGCCCTTGTTGCTGTCGACGACTTCACGGCACCGTTTATCGAGAGAAACAGCGTGCTGAAATTAAAATCCAGTGTCCTCGGGTCGCTGGACATCCCATTCAATCCGGAAGATACGAATGATATAGAAGGCGTTTTCTCAGAGAACATAGAGGTCAAGAAGAGGGATGAGAAATCCATTTATATCTCTAAGGGCAAGGATATCGCCTTTCAGTTTTCCGGAGCGGGATTGTGGGGACCGATAACGGGTATTCTAGCGCTTCAGCCTGATATCAAGACAATCAAAAAAATCGTGGTAATTCATCAGGAGGAAACTCCGGGTTTGGGGGGAAGAATCGCCGAAAAGGTGTATCTGAACGGATTCGCAAACAAGACCTTCTCTCCTCTCCTGTTGCTCGTCCCAGAGGGGACGAGCAGCCTGGATAACGAGATCGACGCAATCACCGGAGCTACCATGTCGAGCAATGCCTTTGTCGAGATATTAAACGACCAGTTCGAAAAGTACAGATCGACCATTCAAGGGGAGCTATGATGTTGCCTGGCAAACTCAAGGGAACGCAGAGTTATAAAACCTTTCTATCCAGCGTCTGGCGGGACCACCCCATCTTTTCCATGCTCTTGGGAATCTGTTCCGCCCTGGCGATATCAAACAGAGTGGAGAACGCCATAGCCATGAGCGCCGGAGTTATGTTTGTTCTATTGGCAACGGCCATCCTCATTTCGAGCTTGAGGAGGCTGATACCCCACCGGGTCAGGATGATAACCTACATGGTCATCGTTGCCTCTTTTGTTATCATCGTCGATCGTTTCTTAAAGGCCTTTTTCCCGGCTATCAGCGAGTCAATCGGCCCCTATGTAGGTCTGATTATCACAAACTGCATTATCATGGGACGAGCCGAAGCATTCTACATTCAAAACAACGTTTTTCAATCCATCATTGACTCCCTGGCCAATGCATTGGGCTATGCGTACACCCTGATAAGTATTGCTGTCGTGCGTGAGCTTCTCGGATTTGGGACGCTATTGGGGATAAAAGTGATGCCGGAGGGTTGGACAAATTGGGTCGTTATGGCCATGGCCCCTGGCGCCTTTTTTGTTTTGAGCATTTTTATCTGGATAACCAGAACATTGTCCGGGATGAAACCGGACGAAATGGGTTAACGATTATGGCAGTGCACCTCTTAACAATTCTTGTCGCAGCAATTTTAACGCACAACATCGCATTGACCTACCTTTTGGGAATGTGCCCCTTTATCGCGCTCTCACGGGCACTGAAAACGGCCGTGGGAATGAGTTACGCCGTTATTTTCGTGGTCACCCTGACAGCAGCGATCAACTGGCCGATCTACCACCTGATACTTGTCCCGACGAACAGCACGCTGATCTTTTATATCGTATTCATTATCGTCATTGCTGCCTCGGTTCAACTCGTGGAAATGATAATGGAGCGATTCTTTCCGATTCTTCAGGCGGCCTTCGGCATCTTTCTCCCCCTTATAACAGTCAACTGCACCGTCCTCGCCGTTTCCCTTTTTATGGTTATTCGAGATTACGGTTATGTCGAGACTGTTGTATTCGCCTTTGGCTCAGCGGTGGGATGGATGGCTGCAATTGTTATCGTGGCTGCCATAAACGAGAAATTGAAGCTCATCGGAGATATTCCCAGCGGCATGAAGGGTCCGGGAATCATCATGGTGAGCGCTGGCTTGATCGCTCTTGCCTTTTTAGGTTTTGCAGGGATGGTGAACATATAATGCAGGGATGGTGAACATATAATGAATTTCGTGCCCGTTCTTATAGCAAATCTGATCCTTCTTGTGATCACAATTCTTCTGGCCATCGCGGACAAGCTGCTCGTGACCTACGGGGAATGCAAAATCACGATAAGGAGCGAGGATGAACAGAAAGAGTTGTCGGTTGAAGGCGGCAACAACCTTCTCTCCTACCTTATCGACAACAATGTCGAGATTTCTTCTTCCTGTGGCGGCAAGGGAACCTGCGGGTACTGTAAGGTGCGTGTCACCGAGGGAGGCGGTCAGATACTCCCGACTGAGGAGATTTTTATGAGTCGGCAGGAGAGAAACGAAATGATGCGGTTGGCGTGCCAGGTAAAGGTGAAGAACGATCTCGTAATCACTATCCCGGACTTTTTGTCGGTGGTCAGGGAGATGGTCGAGAACCAGAAATTCGATCCCAACAAGCGATGGCGAGTTACGGTGACATAACCTATGGAAAAGCTAGCTGAAATACTCGAAGCTTACAAGCACAGCAAAGGTACTCTCATCGGTCTGCTCCAGGACATCTCTGATGAGTTCGGATACCTGCCCGAAGAGGTTCTGGAAGAGGTATCCAAGGAGGTAGATGCTCCGCTAAGCCTTCTGTACAGTCTTACCAGTTTCTACTCCTCCTTCCGGCTGGAACCCCTTGGAAAGCATCATGTATGCGTGTGTACGGGTACGGCCTGTCATGTGAGAGGTGGCAATAAAATTGTGGATCTGCTCGAGCGAGAGCTGAATGTTAAAGTGGGAGAAACCACGGAGGACAACGAGTTTACGCTCGATACGGTGAGGTGTCTTGGCGCCTGTGCTCTCGCGCCCCTGGTGCTTTTTGACGGTGAGTATCACGGCAAAATGGACCAAAAGGGTATGACAAAGCTGCTGGAGCAATCCGCGGATCAGGATTGACGTCTGCCATGAACTTGAAAAAGGTCATACAGGGCCTTGATGCAGAAGTGATTTCGGAAGGAAGCGGGCTGTCCGAAGAGATAGAAGAGGTATGTGCTTCGGATCTCATGAGTGATGTTCTCTCATACGGCAAATCTCACTCCCTGCTCCTTACCAGCCTGACTAACCCACATACGGTTCGTACCGCTGAAATCACCGACTTGTCCGCCATCTGTTTTGTGCATGGCAAACAGCCACAACCCGAAACCATCGAGTTGGCAAAGCAGAGCGATATTACAGTGTTGAGAACAAAACTCTCGATGTTCGATGCCTGTGGGAAACTGTACGGCATCGGACTCAAGGGGTATGATAGTGGTACATGACTAATAAAAAGAGCATCCTCAAGATTCAGGAACTCGTGTACGAGCTCAAGGTTCGCGCTGCAATGACGCAAAACGTTATCTCGGTGACTCCGAACACGATGATGAGCGACCTGAGGACAGTATTGCGGGATAACAGGATTTCGGGAGCACCTGTCATGGAAGGCGATACGTTGGTAGGTGTCATCAGTGTTGAAGATTTCATCAACTGGCTTGCCGAAGGCGGTGTCAACTGTTCGGTGAGGGATAAAATGACGCAGGAAGTCTTCACGCTGTACGATGACGAGCCGCTCATCCACGCCGTCAGCAAACTCGATAAGCGTGGATTCGGTCGATTGCCTGTCACCAACAGGTCGGGAAAATTGGTGGGTGTTATAACCAAGGGTGATATCATCGAAGGTTTGCTCAAAAAGCTCGAGGTAGAGTATCATGAAGAGGAGATTCACCACTACAGAGTCAGCCATTTCTTTGAAGATATTATTGCTGACAAGACAACACTGACATTTCGGTATGTTATCAGCAACAAGAACGTCGAGGAAGGGGGCGGTGTGGCGAGCGGCTTGAAGAAAACCATGCGCCGTCTGGATATACATCCCGGTATTGTACGTCGGGCAGCTATATCCACCTATGAAGCAGAGATGAACATAATCATTTATGCTCATGAGGGGGAAATAACGGCAACCATCAATCCTGAAAGGGTTCTTATCGAAGCCCGGGATAAAGGCCCGGGCATTCCCGATATCGAAAAAGCACTTCAGCCGGGTTTCTCCACGGCTCCCGATTGGGTCAGGGAGCTTGGTTTTGGCGCAGGAATGGGATTGAACAATATAAAGAACTGTTCGGAATCCCTGGACATCGAAACAGCGCCGGGCCAGGGCACCTGCCTGAAGATCCGTATTCCCATGGAGATGCGATGCGATTAAATAAAATTGTGGAAAAATTGGATCTGGAGATAAGATGTGGAGCTTCCAATCTGGACACGGAGGTGAAGCGGGGATACGTCAGTGATTTGATGAGCGATGTGATCGCTCACAGTCGAGAAGGGGACCTCTGGGTAACCCTGCAGATACACATCAACGCTGTAGCAGTGGCGGCCATGAGGGATCTGTCCGCTATCCTGATTATCGGGGGCAGGGAACCGGCGCCACAAACCATAGAGAAGGCGGAAGAAGAGAATATCCCTATACTCATGAGCAAGCTCAATGCGTTCGAGTTGGTTGGCAGATTGTACAACCTCGGGATTTCCGGAACCTGAGCGCATGTTGAAGGAATTCAAGGTGGATCTTCATATCCATACATGTCTGTCTCCCTGTGGTGACAATTCCATGGTGCCGACAAAGATCATTGCCCGGGCCAAGAGAGGCAATTTGCATGCGATCGGTATAAGCGATCACAATGCGACAGAAAATGTGTTAGCCGTCCGGGAAGCCGGATTGAGAGAGGGAGTGCCGGTGCTTGGCGGAATCGAGATGACCTCGGAAGAGGAGATCCATGTGCTTGCCTTTTTTGATGATCACCGCGATCTTGCAGAGATGCAGGATCTCATATATGAAAATCTCGAGGGTGAGAACGATGAGGAGGCGTGGGGGGAACAGATTATCGTGGATTCAAACGACCGAATCACAGGCTCAAACAAACGGCTTTTGATAGGCGCGACAGGACTTTCGATTGACAGAATCGTCGATCACGTCCATAAGCTTGGAGGCATCGCTATCGCTTCGCACGTGGATAAGGAAGCTTTCAGCATAACCAGTCAGCTGGGTTTTATTCCCCAGTTCATCGAGCTCGATGCTCTGGAGCTGTCTCCTCATGCATCCAATTCCCGTATCTCCTATCGAGATTCAGGATTCCCCTTGCTCACATTCTCAGACGCCCACTATCTCGATGATTTGGGAAGCTCTTTCACCACATTAATGCTCGCTGAAACGACCGTAGAGGAGCTCAAAAAGGCGATAACAGAAACGGAAGGAAGGCAGATCATTCTGTGAAAACAGGGAAATGGAGGAGATTGCTCTACACGTTTTGGATATAGTGGAAAACTCCATCACAGCCCGGGCTTCGGTGATTGCTGTACGGTTGAGCTGCGATGAGGAGAACGATCTACTGACTCTGGAGATCGTGGATAACGGAAAGGGGATGGATGAGAGAACGGTCAAGAGCGCTTTGGATCCCTTCTACACGGAAAAACGGGGAAAAAGGATCGGTCTGGGGCTTCCTCTTCTTGCTCAGGCTGCTCGTGCAGGGGGTGGGAAAGTAGAGATCGATTCGAAGCCGGATGTTGGAACGAGTATCAAGGCCACCTTCAGATTGAGTCATCCCGACAGGCAGCCTATCGGAAATCTTAAGGAGACAGCCGACGTCCTGAGAGCCTCGCATCCGGAGATCAGATTTATCGTGGAAAGTACGTGTGCCGATTTGGATGAATAGGCCAGGATCGACACGCTGCCGGCTTTGCAGGCAAAGCCGGCTATAAAAAGCAAATTACACGGAGGGTTTGTTATGAAGTTAAAACCTGAAGATCTCAATAAAATAAGCGAGAGCATGAGGGCGCAAACGGTGCTACGTGAGGGAGCCGGGCGTGCAAAGGTGACCGTACATATGGGCACGTGCGGTATTGCCTCCGGTGCGCGGAAGATACTGAAATCTTTCATGGATCAGAAAGAAGCGGCAGGTGCCGCGGATGTTATTCTCACGACATCAGGATGTGCGGGACTCTGCAGCCATGAGCCCATGGCAACCGTGGAGCTGGTGGGAGAGGCTCCCGTTAAATATATCGATCTCGATGCCGAGAAAGTCGAAGAAATTTTCAAAGCTCACGTAATGGGGGGGGCAATAGCCACCGAATACGCCCTGGCAGTAGGAAGTGAGAGGGTATCCTGAGATGAAGAGTTACAGGATGAATCTGATGGTATGCACCGGTACGGGGTGCGTATCCAACAAGTCTTTAGAGGTAAAAGAGGCGCTCGAGCAGGAGATCGTCAAACAAAATCTGCAGGAAGAGATACAGATCGTTGCTACAGGCTGTAACGGCTTTTGCGCACAGGGACCGATTATCGTTGTTCAGCCGGAAGGTATCTTCTATCAGCAGGTAACCGTAAAGGACGTCCCTCATCTCGTGGATGAACATTTCCTCAAGGGCAGACCCGTAGAAGAGCTGATGTACACCGCCTCGGATGAGGAGCCTCCTATACCCAAAATGAAAGACATCGGTTTTTTTGGGAAACAGCAGCTCATCGCCCTGGCGAACCGCGGAATCATTAATCCCGAGAGTATCGACGAATATATCGCCAGGGACGGTTACAAAGGACTCGCTATAGCACTGACCGAAATGACCCCCGACGGTATCATTGAAGAGATTAAAGAGGCCGGACTGCGAGGCAGGGGAGGAGCCGGTTTCCCTACCGGTATGAAATGGCAATTCTGCAAAAACGCTCCCGGCGATGAAAAGTTTCTTATCTGCAACGCCGACGAAGGCGATCCGGGCGCCTTTATGGACCGATCAATCGTCGAGTCGGACCCCCATGTCCTCCTCGAGGGTATAACGATCGGCGCAAGAGCAATCGGGGCCACTCACGGGTTTGTCTACATCCGTGGTGAATACCCCCTGGCCCTGCAGAGATTGCTCAGAGCCATTGAGCAGTCCCACGAATACGGTCTTTTGGGCGAGGACATCTTCGGGACGGGTTTCAACTTTGATATCAGCGTAAACAAAGGGGCGGGAGCTTTTATCTGCGGAGAGGAAACATCCCTGATCAGCTCCCTCGAGGGCAAACTGCCCGAACCGCGGGTCAGACCTCCCTATCCGGCAAACTCGGGCTACCGCGAGAAGCCGACCAACATCAACAACGTCGAGACCTGGGCTAATATTCCGCACATCATTCGGCGTGGCGCCAAATGGTACAGCAGCATCGGCACGGAGACCAGTAAAGGAACAAAGGTATTTTCTCTGGTGGGAAAAGTGAGCAACACCGGGCTGGTAGAGGTGCCTATGGGTATCACCCTGCGCGAGATCGTTTTTGATATCGGCGGCGGCATCCTTGAAAACAAGAAGTTCAAAGCCGTGCAGACCGGCGGACCTTCGGGCGGCTGTATACCGGAATCGATGCTCGATATTCCCGTTGATTACGAAACTCTGACAAAAGCAGGATCCATCATGGGCTCAGGCGGCATGATTGTCATGGACGAAGATACCTGCATGGTGGAGGTGGCTCGTTTTTTCCTTTCCTTTACCCAGGACGAATCCTGTGGAAAATGCTCACCCTGCCGCGAAGGAACGAGACACATGCTCAATATTCTGCAAGACATCACTCAAGGCAAAGGGAAGATGGAAGATATCGAGCTGTTGCAGGAGATGGGGAAGCTCATCAAAGAAACCGCGCTGTGCGGTCTGGGAAACACAGCGCCGAATCCCGCTCTTACCACGATACGATACTTCAGGGACGAGTACGAAGCCCATATAAAAGACAAAAGGTGTCCCGCGAAAGTCTGTAAAGCCCTGATAACCTACGGCATTCTCGAGGACAAATGTACGGGCTGCAC
>SDBV01011101.1_pt1 | contig 11715 bp, 9 predicted proteins | sample 2277081 | NCBI WGS metagenome assembly SDBV01 (sample SAMN10402039, study PRJNA504765) | marine sediment metagenome | isolation source: marine sediment core GS10_PC15, 223 cmbsf | place: Arctic Ocean: Southern Knipovich Ridge | collected 2010
TCTGTTTATAGTGGAGAAAATGATGAGAGCGAATTAAAGAGGATACAAACTGAGAAAAAGCTAAGAAATCAACTGATTATATCAACTCTCTTAAGTTCACCATTAATAGTGGCCATGTTTGCAGCACTTTTTAATGTTGAAGGGTTGATGTTTCTTCATAATTCTGTGCTTCAATTTATATTGGCCACACCAGTTCAGTTTTATATAGGATACAGATTTTATAAGTCAGCTTTTAAGACAATAAGGTCCGGTAGTCCCGGTATGGATGTATTGATTGCTCTCGGAACTTCAGCTGCTTATTTTTTCAGTATTTTTAACGGTTTTATTGCAGAGCGTGTAGGAGTGGAAAGTTCTGGTCTCTATTTTGAGGCGTCAGCCGTGATTATCACCCTTGTATTACTGGGCAAATATCTTGAGATGAGGGCAAAGGGTAAGACTGCTGAAGCTATAAAAAAACTGATGGGTCTGCAGCCGAAGAATGCCAGTATTGAACGGGATGGCGAGGTGGTTGTTATTCCTATTAGTGATGTTATTCCCGGAGATATCGTTCATGTAAAGCCAGGTGAAAGAATTCCTGTTGATGGGAAGGTAATCAGTGGAAATACATCAGTCGATGAAAGTATGATAACCGGTGAAAGTATGCCGGTAGAAAAGTTTCCAGGTGATTCCCTGGTAGGTGGAACAATCAATTCTTATGGTTCCGTCCGTTATGAGGCGACCCATGTAGGAAAGGACTCAGTCCTGGCACGAATTATTTCTATTGTAGAAGAGGCCCAGGGGTCAAAGGCACCCATTCAGAAGCTTGCCGACAAAGTGGCCGCTATTTTTGTTCCCATAGTCCTGGTAATAGCTATTGTGGCATTTCTTATATGGTGGTTGATATTGGGATCTCTTACCAGTGGTGTAATATCAGCTGTGGCTATCCTGGTTATAGCCTGTCCATGTGCTTTAGGTCTGGCTACTCCAACTGCGATTATGGTTGGAACAGGAATCGGTGCACAAAGAGGAATACTTATCAGAAATGGAGAGATTCTTCAGCTTGCAGGTAAGCTGGATACAGTCGTCCTTGATAAGACTGGAACTGTTACAAGGGGAAAGCCTGAACTTCAGGAGATTGTAAGTTTTACTGACTTCTCAGAGGATGAACTCCTTCAAATTGCAGCTTCTCTGGAATATAATTCTGAACATCCCCTGGCCATGGCTGTAGTAGATGCAGCTGAACTGAAGGGAATATCGCTGCTTGATAATTCAGAATTTGAAGCAATTCCAGGGAAGGGGATTCAGGGGAAAATATCCGGACAGACATATCTGTTGGGTACTGAAGCCTTCATGCTTTCAAATGGAATAAAAATCCGTCAGGTTCTGGACAAAAAATCAGGTCTTGAATCAGAGGGCCGTACGGTCATGATTCTTTCTGTTAAATCAGAAAAAGATGATAATTCTCTTCCTCTTGGTCTGATTGCAGTAGCAGACAGTATTAAAGATAATTCTGCAGAGGGTGTAAGGTTTCTGAAAGATCTTGGGTTAAATGTCTTTATGATCACCGGAGATAATTATAGAACTGCTAAAGCTATTGCATTAAATGCCGGGATTGAGAATGTTCTTGCTGAGGTATTACCCGAAGGCAAGGCAGAAGAGGTCAGAAAGCTTCAGGAAAAGGGCCGGATTGTTGCTATGGTTGGCGATGGAGTTAATGATGCTCCAGCACTGGCCCTGGCCGACGTTGGGATTGCCATGGGAGAAGGGTCGGATATTGCTATGGAATCAGCTGATGTTACTTTAATGAGAGGGGATTTAAGAGAAATATCCGCAGCCATACTTATTTCCAGGAAAACAATGAGTAAAATACGGCAGAATCTTTTCTGGGCCTTTTTCTATAACAGTGTGGGAATCCCCTTTGCCGCTTTGGGATTTCTTAATCCTATAATAGCTGGAGCTGCTATGGCATTCAGTTCAGTGTCGGTAGTTTCGAATTCATTAAGTCTGAAAAAATTCAGAGTTTCCAAAAAGTTGAACTCTGGGTTATTAAATAAGGTGCCTGAAAAGGAACCAAATAAGGAGTCACATATGTCAACAATAATCAAAGTCGAAGGAATGACCTGTAATCATTGTAAAATGAGTGTGGAGAAAGCCGCCATGAACCTGGAATCTGTTAAGGAAGCTGTTGTAGATCTTGATAGAAAAGAATTGGCAGTAACTTTTAATGAAGCCGGGAGTACCATTGAAGCTGTAAAGGTTGCGGTAAAAGAAGCTGGCTACGAGCCTGTATAAGTACATCACTGAATGTTGGAATTTCTCCAATACTTCAGATGACAATACTACCTTTAGCTGCTTTTTATCTTGTTAATATGAGAGCCAATTTTAAGACTTAACAAAATCTTGAAATTGGCTCTGGTTTTAATTTATTCTGATACTTTCTTTACACCAGTAGCGCAAGGACCTTTTCTGCCTTCACCTACTTCAAACTCTACCTTATCGCCTTCGTCGATAAAGCCCTGAACTTCGTTTGTATGTACAAATAAGTCGTCTCCGCCTTCCTGCTGGATAAAACCATATCCTTTTGATGAATTAAACCATTTAACTGTTCCAGTTGCCATTGTAACCTCTTAAATACTCATTAAAATTTTGTTCATGCTATTAAAATACTGTTAATTAATCAATAGTACTTTACTTTTCTTTCCCTTTTATGTTAAGTTTCAGTCTCAAATGTGTTAAATTCCGGTCTATACCACAAAATAAATAAATAAATTAAGACTTCGCCTGGACTGGAGCAAATCAAATTTGCAGGCTGGTTTAGGAGAAATAAATGATATTCGAAGAACTGGGTTTAAAACCCGGGTTACTTAGAGCTGTAGACTCTAAGGGCTACAAAACAGCTACGCCTATTCAGGCTCAGGCTATTCCTGCAATTATTAAGGGCAAGGATGTTTTAGGAGGAGCTCAAACGGGTACTGGAAAAACAGCTGCCTTTGCTCTTCCCATTCTCGATCGACTCAGTGAAGCAGCTATAGAGTCGAAACATCCAAGAGCACTCATTCTCACGCCAACAAGAGAATTAGCAGATCAGGTAGGTGAAAGTTTTATTGATTATGGTAAATTCCTCAATCTGCGATCAATAAAAATCTATGGTGGCGTAAAAATAAATCCCCAGATTGTCAACTTACGAAATGGAACTGATATTGTCATTGCAACACCAGGTCGCCTTCTGGACCATTTACATCAAAAAACTATTAATCTTTCCAGGGTAGAGATACTGGTTCTTGATGAAGCAGATCGTATGCTCGATATGGGATTTATCAATGATATAAAAAAAATTCTTAGGTTTCTTCCTGCAAAGCGCCAAAATCTCCTTTTTTCTGCAACCTATGGTAATGATATAAAAGCTCTTGCAAAAGGAATCCTTCGGGACCCGGTTTCTGTAGAAGTAACAAAAAGAAATGCTGCAGCTGATAAAGTTGAGCAATTGGTTCACTATATTGACAAAAATCAGAAACGCCATTTGCTGGCTCATTTGATAAAGGAAGGATCATGGTATCGGGTTTTGGTTTTTGTAAGAACCAAGCATGGAGCTAATCGTTTAGCTTCTCAATTTCACAAGGAAAGTATCCCCTCTGCTGCCATTCATGGCAATAAAAGTCAGGCAGCAAGAACACGTGCACTAAAACAGTTTATAAAGGGTGATATCCAGGCTTTGATTGCCACAGATGTTGCTGCCAGAGGTCTTCATCTGGAAGATTTGAGTCATGTTGTCAATTTTGATCTGCCAAACATCCCGGAAGATTATATTCATCGTATTGGCCGGACAGGTAGGGCTGGTAAATCCGGTATAGCCATTTCTCTGGTATCATCTGAAGATAAACAGCACCTTCAAAGGATCGAAAGGCTATTAAAAAATTCGGTTCCTGTGGGACGTGTAGATGGATTTAAACCTGTTTTTCAACCAGCTGTAAAAGATGTTAGACCTGTAAGGGATAATCCTACTGGGAGATCAAATAATAACAGGGCAACCCATAATAATAAACCCGGGAAATTTAAATCTAAAAGTAAAGGAATGGGTGCCTTTGGCCCCAAAGATAGCGGGCCTCAAAGACGCCGCAGACAATCAGCTTAATATAAAGTGGGCCTGAAATGCACTATTTCAGGCCTTACTGTAACATTACCGCCTCAATCTTGACTTACCTTCAGAATTGAATAATATATTATATAGAACCTTTTATCTGGAGGGAATATGATATCCATTATTGCCAAGTTAATAGTGGCTCTTAACAGCAACTCCCGGCCAGCCGAACTGGCTTCCGGAATTGCTTTTGGTTTTTGGCTGGCTCTTATCCCGGGAGGGAATCTTTTATGGATTTCCCTCTTTATAATAACCTTTTTTCTTAAGCACAATATTACTGCTCTACTTCTAAGTATGGGGGGATTCAGGCTTTTTATTTCATTTTTCGATCCCCTTCTGGATCGTATTGGTGGATCCCTGCTGGAATATCCAGCTTTGAACGATCTTTTTACCCGTATCTATAATACTCCGTTCCTTTCTTATAGTAATTTTAATAATACTATTGTAGCTGGTGGTTTTATTTTAGGAATTATTCTTTGGATACCCATTTTTATGCTTTTTATTTTTGTAATAAAAGTTTACAGGAAAAAAATTGCTCCTAAAATTGCAGAAAGCAGATTTGTTAAAATTCTCAGGAAAGTACCCATTATTTCTAAAATAACTTCATCTATGCAGAAATTATCGGTACTGACTCGTTAAATGTCAAAACAGAGGACAAGCGCATATGAAAAAGATTAAGATCCCGGGAATATTTCAAAAAAAATATAATGTAAAAACTCTAAATAAAAAAATTATAAAAAGAATACATATTCCAAAAGACAGGGAGATGATACTTAATCTGTTTAAAGAAAACAGTGATGGCGAAATAGAAATAATTAAGGAAATCCCTGAAGAAGTTCTTATACGGTTAAAGCCTTTGGCAAAATCTATAAAAAAGAACAGGGGCATGGTTTCCCGGTGGAAAGCTATTAGTGTTCTGTTTATCGTTGCATCAATTTTAATTTTTAATTTATTTTTTAAAGATAAATTGGTTACCAATGCTGTGGAATCAGGCCTTGAATCCATTTTTAAGGCAGAAGTAGTAATCAGTAAACTAAAACTTTCTCTGATAAAAGGAATTATTTCCTATCAATCACTGTCAATTGCTGATGCTGGAAATACATCCCGCAATCTGCTGGAAACCGGACCTGCAGAATTCAGGATCAGTATCTCCGAACTTACAAAAAAACGTGTCAGGATAGAAGAGATGTCTTTGACAGAAGTAAAATGGGATACTCCCAGAGCAAGTGACGGAGCCTTGTCAGAATCTACTAAACAGGAAAAGGACAAAAATGGTGGTAGATTTAGTGAAACACTGGATTTTTTGTCTTTGGGACAGGATGAATTAAATTTTGAAGCTCTTCTTGAGGATCAGAAGGATAATCTGACATCTCTTAATCTTATTAATCATGGAAATAAAGAAATTGATGCTTTCACAGAGCGATGGGAGGTCGTTTATTTCGAGAAGAATAAAGAGATAAAAGACCTCGCAGCGGATATTGAAGATCTAAAATCATTGCCCATACAGGACACACGTTCTATTGAAGAAGGACAGCTGATTGCACAGCAGGTGAAGGATTTGTATCCAAGGATCACTAAAATAAAAGATGGATTAACCGCTCTTCATGATGACTTTATGGAAGATAAAAACCGTCTTATGGATTTGGAAGAGATGATTGGCAGTGCCATAGATGAGGATATTGCGTATTTGAATGGTATGTTGGACTTTTCGTCCGGGGATATGCGTTCACTGGCTTCTGATGCAGCGGAAAAATATATACGTAACAGGTGGAATACCTATTACGAGAATGGTTTGAAAGCTCTGGAAGTTTATGAAAGATTTCAGGATAGAGAAAAAAAAGAATCTAAAGAGGAAAAAGGTTTTCAAAGGGATAATGGTAGAAATATATCTTTTCCTTCCCCGGATAACCCCGGATTTCTTATTAAACATATTCTCCTATCCGGAGGTGACAGCAATTCCGGTACTTTTACCACAGAAATTCGTACATTGACCAACGAACCGGATAAATTAACTGAGCCGTTAACTTTTCTGGCAGACTGGGGAAGCGGACAAACTACTATAAAGATGGATGGCGTGTTAGATATGAGATCGGATTCAGAGATCCCATTCCGGGTAGAAATAGAGTCGCCGGAAAATCTTGTTTCCCTGGAAGATGGTATACCGGCCCTAAATATAAACAGTCTAAGCAGTAAAGCAGATATTAGTGGAGTATCCATAACTGTAAAAGACAAGAATGCAGTTCTGACTACATTAGGGATTACTCTGACAGACTTGGATATACAGCAGGAAAATGGAGAGGGATTTATATCTGAAGCGCTCAAAGAGATTCTGGAAAATATGGATAGTATCGATCTTAGGGCTGAAATCCTTATCAGTCGGGATGGACTGGAAGAAGTTAAGGTTCAATCTGACTTAGATGATATTCTATCGGATCAGATTGGAGGATATCTGCAAGAGATGGCTGATGGTATGGAAGCAGAGTTAAGAAACAACTTGTCAGAGTACATTTCTTCCTACCTGGAAGAAAACCATGTTCTCCAGTCATCAGTGACAGCACTGGGAGTGGAATCTCTGGACCAGATCTCTTCAGTAGACGATCTCGAAAGAACTTTGGATGATAAACAAAATGAACTTGAGAATAAGGCAAAGGCAATTATAGCTGAAAAGGAAGCGGAAGCTGCAAAACTTAAGGCTGAAGCTAAGAAAAAAGCACAGGATGAAGCATCGAAATTGTTAGAACAGGCAACAGACAAGATAAAATTGCCTGGTTTTTAATCCGCCAGCATTCTTTTTGATGCAAAGAGGGGGGCACTGGTCAGGTTTATCCCCAGCTTTCTTAAGCCTGCTTCATCACCGGTAGATGGTAGATGAGTCAAATGGACCTCACATCCCCGGAGGTCCTTTAGGCAATCAATGGCCGTCTGGGCAGCCGGATTGTTAGCTGCTGAAATTGCCAGGGATATAAGAACCTCATCCAGGTCCAGACTGATCCTTCGGCCGTCCAGAACTTTATCTTTTAGATATCTTACTGAACTCATAATATTCTCTGGAAGTAGATGAATATTCTTTGGAATTCCTGCCAGATATTTTGTTGTGTTCAGAATCAATGCCGACGAGGCGTGAAGGATCTCTGAATTGGAACCGGTGATTATAGTCCCATCATTGAGTTGTAAGGCTGAGCCACAGACAATACCGTCCTTCCCTTTTCCCCGGGATGAAGCATCCTTCATAGCATTTATAGCAGCCGGGACGGTGACCCTGTCTTCTTTATTCAGCTCCAGGTTATCCATAAGAACTTTTATTCTATCAATAGCCTGCTGAGTCCCAATACCCAGAGCGTATTCACACGAAGCCCGGTAATAACGCCTGATAATTTCCTGTTTGGAAGCTTCCCTGACAAGTTTATCATCTGTAATTCCATATCCGCAACGGTTGACTCCCATATCCGTAGGAGACTGATAAAAGGCTTTTTTCCCTGTGATCTTCTCTATTATTCTTTTAAGAACGGGAAAGGCTTCGATGTCCCGGTTATAATTAACAGTTGTTTCACCATATGCTTCCAGATGGAAGCTATCGATCAGATTGATATCTCCCAGATCGGCTGTTGCCGCTTCATATGCTATATTTACAGGGTGTCTTAGAGGTAGATTCCATATAGGAAATGTTTCCAGTTTAGCATACCCTGAATGAATTCCTTTTCTATAGTCATGATAGAACTGGGAGAGACATGTTGCAAGTTTCCCGCTTCCCGGTCCCGGAGCGGTGATAATAACTACAGGTCGGGTTGTTTCAATATACTCGTTGGCTCCATATCCTTCATCACTGACAATGCTGTCAACATCGGTGGGGTATCCTTTTGTAAACTTATGAGTGTAGACTTTTATACCCCGTCTCTCAAGGCGATTCTTAAATTGAACTGCTGATGCCTGTTCGTCAAAACGGGTTATAACTACACCGGCTACATTCAGTTCCCATTGTGCGAAATCATCAATAAGTTTAAGAGTATCAGTATCATAGGTGATTCCGAAGTCTGCTCTAATCTTTTTCTTTTCAATATCTCCTGCATAGATGCAGATAATGACATCAATTTTATCCTTAAGGGATTGAAATACCCTCATCTTTACATTTGGATCAAATCCGGGCAGTATCCTTGCGGCATGGTAATCGTAGAGAAGTTTCCCTCCGCATTCCAGGTATAGTTTGTCGTCAAAACGGGCAACTCTCTCAAGAATCGCAGCCGTTTGTTCCATTAAGTATTTTTCGTTATCAAATCCTGTTTGCTCTGCTTTCATGGAAACTTATCCTAATGGATGGATAGAGGTCTGTCAAATGTTAAAAATGAATATTAGTGATTATATATGGCCTGTTTATTCTGTTTTTCAGTATTAAAAAGAATCAAAAAGTTCCTTCACATTCATATAAAAACTCTAGTATACTTATTTCCCTGGATCGACAACCCAGTATTCCTTAACTCCATGTTTCTCATAAAGCCCGGATTTCTCATTAAGGTCTTTCTTGGAAGTAGAAGGAGAAAGAATTTCTACAATTGGATCAGGCACTCCAAGGCGGCCTTTTTTAATTATTTTTGATGGATCACAAATAACCGAAATATCTGGCTGGACTATAGTATCAATTTCATTTTCACTTTGTACAGGAAATACAGGCAGCATTACATCGAAAGGTGCAGTGAAAATTATGCATGGCTTGCTCTTCAGAAATAATGAAATTTCTACTGTTAACCGTGCTGAGATCCCCCGATGTTTGCTTGATGGTGTCGGCACACATATCAATCGAACCAATTTAACCAGGCTTTTTACTTGACTCATAAAATAACTATACCTATCATTAATAATGTTCAGCCAGTTACAGGCAGGCACTATTTTTCATTCAGAAATTTACAAAGAGAGGTTTGTATGAAAGCAGTCTTATTAACCGGCGCCGGCGGCATTGACAAATTAGAACTTACTGAAATTCCTGATCCAATTCTGGATAACCCTGAGCTGATTTTAGTTCGGCTTCATGGAGCAGGAATTAATCCCGTAGATTATAAACTCCGCAAAGCAGGTGGATTTTATCCAAACCGCTTACCCCTGATCCTGGGATGTGACGGGGCAGGTGTAGTAGAAGTCATTGGGGATGCTGTAACCCGCTTTAGAGTTGGAGATGAAGTTTATTTCATGAATGGCGGTATGGGGGGTGACGATCAGGGAAACTACGCCGAGCTTACAACCATTCACCAGGATTATGCTGCACTAAAACCTAAAAGCTTATCGATGACAGAAGCTGCTGCTGTTCCACTTGTGTGGATGACCGCATGGGAAGCTCTTTTTGACCGTATTAATCTTCAAGCTGGTGAAACTGTTTTAATTCATGGCGGAACCGGAGGAGTAGGTTCAATTGCCCTTCAAATTGCCAAACATTTGGGAGCTACAGTCTTTACTACAGTCAGCTCTCCTGAAAAAGCTGAATTTGCAGCATCTCTCGGAGCAGATTTCTGCATCAACTACAAGGCAGAAAATTTTACCGAGGCAGTTATAAAGTTAACCAACCAACAAGGAGTAGATAAAGTTTTTGACATTGTCGGTGGATCTGTATTTGCTGAATCCTTTAATGCCACAAAAATCTACGGTCACCTTGTAACCCTGGATGAAATTAGTATCAACCAGGAGCAAACTAAATTAGCTAAACTGCGGAACCTGACTTTAAGTTACGAATTGATGCTAACTCCTATGCATTTCAAAATAAATCTGGCCAGAGTAAAACAGCGGAAAATGCTTGAGGAAGCTGCAAAACTAATTGACAGTGGGAAAATCAAAATCTACATAAACAAAGTATTTTCTTTGAAGGAGATAGGCGAGGCTCACAAGGTTGTTGAAGCTGGTCACTCAAGGGGTAAGAGTGTTATAAAGATCAAATAACAGCTTGCTGCCAGTTAAAAAACTTCAATAATTGTATTATTCATACTTAAATATATTACAAATCATTTAAAGCCAGGGTACTGTTTCATGCCCATTAAAATCAATATTTTGTATCTATATCCATCCTGTTTGATATCATCCCAAAGAATCAAGAAGTTCCTTAACATCCACCTGGAAACCATCAAGCACAACAGATTCAGCAATGTTGTTCTTTTCCCGCCAGTCCGCCGGTGGTATTAATGTCCCGTCATCATATTTCCCATTTTTTTTATCATCTGTAAGCAAATGGAAAACTCTAATATACTTATTCCCCGGGTCGACAACCCAGTATTCCTTCACGCCATGTTTCTCATAGAGTTGGAATTTTTCATTTAGGTCTTTCTTGGAAGTAGAAGGAGAAAGTATTTCTACAATTAGATCAGGAGCTCCAAGACAGCCCTTTTCAATAATTTTTGATGAATCACAAATTACTGAGATATCAGGTTGGATTATAGTATCAATCTCATTTTCACTTTCTACAGGGAACCCAGGCAGCATGACATCGAATGGTGCTGAAAATGCTTTGCACTGTTTGTTTTCCAAATAGTTTCCTATTTTCCTTGCTAATTCGAAACTAATCCATTGATGTCTACTCGATGGTGCCGGGCTCATATCATAAGCTATTCCATCAATCAATTCCCATCGTTCATCTTCCGGCCAGGAACAGTAATCCTGGTAAGTAAATTTATGATCTGATTTCCTGATTGGTAATCCCATCTTCTTCATGCCTCCATTATAAACAAAAATTACTGGAAAAGAAAGAATTTCTGATTTTCTCTTCCTCTATAACTATTAGTACAGGTATAAAATGGTTACTGCTTCAGAATTTCAGAGGATCTTATTAAAGATTGTTTATTTAGACTAGTTTCAATTTGTAGTTAACCCAAAGAATCAAAAAGTTCCTTTACATCCACCTGAAAGCCTTCAAGTACAACAGATTCGGCAATGTTATTCTCTTCCCGCCAGTCTGCAGGTGGTATTAAAGTCCCATCATCATATTTTCCGATATTTTTTCTTTCTGTAAGTAAGTGGAAAACTCTAATATACTTATTCCCCGGGTCGACAACCCAGTATTCCTTAACTCCATGTTTCTCATAGAGCCCGAATTTCTCATTAAGGTCTTTTTTTGAAGTAGAGGGAGAGAGTATTTCTATGATTAAATCGGGAGCTCCAAGGCAGCCTTTTTCAATTATTTTTGATGGATCACAGATTACTAAGATATCAGGCTGGACTATAGTATCGATTTCATTTTCACTTTGTACAGGAAATACAGGCAGCATAACATCGAATGGTGCAGCAAAGGCTTTACAATCTTTCCCTTTTAGATATTCTCTAATAAGACCGGCCAATTCGAAGCTTACTTCCTGATGTCTTCGCGAAGGTGCCGGGCTCATATCATAAGCCACTCCATCAATCAACTCCCACCGTTCATCTTCCGGCCAGGAACAGTAATCCTTGTATGTGTATTTGTGATCAGTTTTTTTTTCAGGCAATCCCATCTTCTTCATCTCCTTATATTATAAAGTACATTGTGCAAATTAACAAACTGATTTCATACTTCCTACAAAGTAAAATGCTGTGTATTTCACTATCCATTATTCATTTTTCATTATCTAAATCTTCCCCTCCTCCAAAAAACT
>SDBV01011102.1_pt1 | contig 11714 bp, 16 predicted proteins | sample 2277081 | NCBI WGS metagenome assembly SDBV01 (sample SAMN10402039, study PRJNA504765) | marine sediment metagenome | isolation source: marine sediment core GS10_PC15, 223 cmbsf | place: Arctic Ocean: Southern Knipovich Ridge | collected 2010
TGCGCTCCTGCGCGGTGAACAGCCAGTCCACCACCTCATCCAGGTTCCACATGCCATACTGCGCTCTTAGGTGCATGACAGCGCGGCGGGCCTCTCTATCTGTATCTTCTACCGTAGTCAACTCATTCATGATCGTGCTTTTCCCATGTCTCAGTCGAACCACACAGCGGGCAGGCTCCAAGCTCCGCAACGAGCGTCTTGTACGCATCTTCCGCAGCCGACAGAGCGGCCTCGGCAGCATCCGCATCGTCACGAGCAGTGGCCAGAGTCCCGTCAGCAGCCTCAGACTTAGTGATAGCGGCCAGAGCCCGCTCAGCAGCCACCACGCGACCCTCAAGGACTGCCATAGCATCTTCTGAGGGTAATGTGATGTCAGCCACCAGCAACGAGCCAGCAATGTCCTGTGCGATTTCGTCTGCCTGCTTTGCCCTAGCGAGCTTCTCGAACGCCTGTCGGAGCTGCTTAGTAATTCGCTCCATGGTGTTCCGCGTCTGACGAATGTTCGGCAGCCCGGCCAATTGCTCCTTTGACCGAGCAGCGTCCTCCTCGGCTGCCGTCCTCGCTCGCTCGGCCCGTATCTTGTCGCGGCGACATTCGACCTGCGCCTCTACTAGCACCGAGAGTTTCGTAAGCTGGGCCAGAGCGCGGGCCGCAAGCGTCGAGGACTCTGTTAGCAACAGTGGCTGATCGAATTGCAAATGGAACTGCGGCCGCCACGAAACGTTCTTATCCACTTCGATCCGCCGAACGCGCAGCGCCTGCTCAATGTCTGGTGGTACATTACGTCCGACACGTGTGTATTCCTGATCGTCCAGCGCGTAGACTGCGCCCTTGTCCCGTGACTTCTCCCAGGCCACGACCCTACCGCCGTCGAAGGTCAGAGCAACCTTGGCCTTTCGCTGCCCGTGCCGGACGAACCTCTTAGGCACCTGATTGAAACAAATGGACGCGAACGCACGCATAACCGTACTCTTCCCGCGCCCACTTGGACCCACTATGATTGTTGAGCGCCCAAGCGGAATCTTGGCGTTCGCTATGCTCTGGTAGTCGGTGATTTTGAGTGACTCAAACATCGTGAACGCAAGTTCGCTGTATCTCTGTTGCTACTCCGGGTTCACAAATCGGACAGTACGGGAGCGGCAGTTTGATTACCTCACCGAAGCCCACACAACGACTAAACCCAAACCCAACTTCGCAAACAGTCGCATAAAGCGTCGTCTGCTGAATGGGGGCTCCGCACATAAGGCAGTTAAACACACCCGACCCCACACCTGATTCATAGGCGCAATCCCTCACCCACTGCTTAATGTCAGCCTGAATGGCTTTCTGTGAACGCTTGCCTACTGGTGCCTTCATTGTGCTACCTCCAAGAACCGCTGTTTGACCGTCTCAGACCATAGTTCCTCGCGGGCAGCCTTCGCAATCTTCTCCCGCAGACTGGGGTTCGCCGCCAAAATCTCCCCGAAGTCGGCCTCGTGAAACGCCTCGTCCGCGTTCGCTATCTTGTACCACGCGCTCTTTTGCGTAATGATACCAACCTTTAGGCCAGCCTGAAAATGTGCGTAGTCATCGTCGAACCCTGTGTCGAAGGTGCAACGGACGTCGGCCTTGCCGAAGGGCGAGGAGCACTTGTTTTTTGTCACCTTCATCTTCGCCATGATCCCGTAAGCCGGACCATCCTTGCCCTGCGTCAACTCTTTTGTCTTACGCATATCAATAATCGTGCTGGCGTGGAACTGTAGGGGCCGCTTAGCAATCATCGTGCTAGTCTCGTGACTGCCGAATCCGCTGATGTCTATGTTTTCGCGGTTCTGATTGACGATTACCAGCGCGATTTTCTCTTTCGCGACAATGGGCATGATACGGCGAAGTGCCCCACTCATAGCCTTCGCGTGCCCGCCAATGACCTTGGATTCGCCGAAATCGCCCTCAATCTGATCCTTAGTCGGGGAACTGCCTACACTGTCCCACACGATAGTCACCAGCGTATCGGGCGTCTCCTCACGCACCGCCTTGATGGTGTTCTCCAGAAGGTTGACGGTGTCCTCTAACGTCTCTGGCTGTGCCAACAACAAATCTTCACGCGGCAGACCGAGCCGTGCAGCACGTTCCTCGTCGAAGGCGAACTCCGCATCCAGCAACACCGCGATGCCGTCCCGACGCACAGTCTCGGCCAGCAGATGGGTGATGAGAGATGTCTTGCCCGACGACTCCCAACCGCGCACGACCGTCAGACGACCAACAGGAATACCCGGCATGTTAAGTGCCAGATCGAGCGCCAAGTTCTGCGTCGAAATGAAATCCGTGGCACCAGCAACCGCGTCCGTCAGAATAGACGACTCCCCTTTACCCTCTGCCCGCTGGATATTCTGGACAACCGCGTCGATGAGACGGACGGGGAATCTAGTCGTCCCGTCCGTCTCACCACGCTTACGCCGCGCCATTAGGCATCACCATCTTTTCCGTACGGGTTCGGAAAATCACCACCGTCCGCAGGCGCAGCCTCGGCCTCTGGATCGTTCACATCCACGGGACGGCCGTAAAATTCAGCGGTCGCCTTCTGCTTCTTCTCCCGCACCGCTTTGCACTGAAGGCTTGCGAACGCCGGATCATATACATACTGGAAGTCCTTATCGTCTAGGAACTTGCAGATGGTGGTCGCCGGAATGGCGTAGGACAGATGCGTGATCGCCTGGCTGAAACCAGAGACAGTGATGCGTGCAGGCACACCAATCAGTTCCCGCGTTTCCTCAAGATAAAGGGCACCGCCAGAGTTACCGAAGATGCTCGGCGCGGTATGCAGCAAATACGGCTGCGCTTCGATCTTCCGGTCGAAACCGCTCAGTTGACCGTGCGTGATAACTGGGTCTTCGCCCAAAGCACTACCAACACAGTACACTGGATCAAAGGCATACAGGCCCCGCTTCATGCACTCACGAGAGGCAAGAGCGGCTACTGGCCCGAATTCAGCGATGGCACCGAGGCGCAGCAACGCCAAGTCAACCTTGTCATCCCAAGCCACAATCTCGGCCTCTTTCCCGTTCTTCGAGGTAACGCGTGAGAATTGCTTGTACTCGAAGAACTCGACAATGGGTGCCTCACGGAATTCGCGGAATCGCTTGCGCCCAGCCGTCGAATCCCAGTCCTCCTTGATCTCGATTAGACCGCTGATGACGTGATGGTTGGTGAGCACTAGCGTCTCAAACTCGTCTGGGTGTTCTGGGTTTTCCGTCTTGCAGTAGATCAGCGTGCCAGAACCCATGACGTTGTTTGCTCGCACACGTACACTGGGGTACAGGATGCAATTATGCAGATCAAGGGTTTCCTGTGGAATAGTGCGTTCGTCACTCATGATGTTTCTCCTCCTGGCCTAATCGTTTAGTCCAAGTCCCTAACGCGGTCTCGAATTCGACTCTTCGACTTTTTGGCTTCGGGATCAGCAACATCCTCTGAGGTCTTCGTACGCGCGGAGCGGCGCTGACGGGGCTCGTCCTTCTCTTCGGACTTATCCTCGCCCTCATCCGCTGGCTCTGGCTCAGTGTCCTCGCCGCCGCCCTCAGACGGTTCCGTGCGCTGCCGATCAACGGATACGCCCCTGTAGATACCTTCCATCCGATCATCATCAGGGAAGTTCTGCACCGCTGCCAAATCGGGCAACTCCAGCTTCTCGTCCTTCAGTGCCTGGAATACATCGGCCACCGACTCATCGCGGTGCTCCAGAAGTTCCTTGGTCGGGAATGCGCTGTTCTTGCGTGCTGGAGCCGCATCGTACTTAGTGTTTATGCCGCTGCCCGTCTTCTCAAGAAGGATGTCATACCCGTCAGCCAAATCAGTCATATCGCCATACTCGTCCTCGTTGAGCCGGTACTTCTTGAGCTGGCGGAATACTGTAACCGGGCATGCCCAGACCTGAACGCCTGCTTCTGACTCAGCGTAATCAACGATAGAGACCAGGAAACGCGGACGAGCGCCCATTTCCTCGGCCTCTGCCTGCTGATCCTCGTCACCTTTCTTCAACTGCCGTATCATGCGGCACAGAAAGTCCGACTCGCGAATGCCAGATTCCACGGGACACGGCACGGAACTCTCATCGGGACCGACATTGAAGTGGGTCGCCGTCTTGAACCAGAAGGTCTCTTGTTCCTCCGTGGCGGGCGGCATGATGCGAATGCGACTATCTCCGTCCGGCGGCTTCCACAGATCACCACCGCCAGTCTTCGCCTCTCGTATGCTTCCTTGATCGGATTTACCGTAACTCATGTGTGTTTTCCTCCCTTAATCTCGCTGTAGTGTGATGATCAACTGATCCCTAGAGCCTGTGTTCCAATACCTGTTCCGCGCTCTCCGCACGACCGCGCCAATAGGCAACATTTGCGTTTTCTCGTCGCGCGTCTTCCTTCCAATAATCACGCTCTCGCCGCAGTTGCCTTGCACGAAACAATTGTCGGCGGACAGGCTCCCAGAAACGTTCGAGAAGATGCCAGCGTGTTATCCAGTTCATGTTGTGTTTTCCTCCCTACATTACCCAGGTGACGAGTGCCGTGAGAATCGTCGCTACTGTGAACCAATAAAGTGTGCTGAGTACAAGGCTAGCAATGTCGCTCACGGCACGAAATCGCTGACCCAAATCGATCCTAACTAGCAACCAAAGATCAACTAGCATCCGCCACGCCTTCTTTAGTTGTACCGTCGTGAAGACCACACACAATGCCCACCAACTGCTGGAACTGTGCGTAAGTCAAGTCCACAACATCACGCTCCGTCACAATAGTAACAAAGTCACCTTCGGCCTGAAGCACAAAACTCACACCAGAAACGATCCGCCGCTCAATGCGCTGGAAGACGGCGGCAGGATAATCCACGCCATCCTTATTCTCCGTCTCAGCAAAAATCTTCGCTTCCTCTTGATCGCTATCCACAGTGCTACTCCTTCCAAACATATTCATCCCTCACGCCCCGTAGCGGCCATCTCGGCCCTATCCCGATTGTTGACGGCAATCAGAGCACTCAGACGCTGCTCAAGCGCTCGACGAATGATACTCAACAGACCAGCAGAGCGTTGAGCATCTATCCTAGCGTCCAGAGCATTCTGGTACTTGTCCTCACGAAGAATACGACGCTGAATGACGTTCTCCGTCACCTTCTCGTCGGCATCGCGGGCCTCTCGCCGGAGCTGATCATCAAGTTCGGACTCAACCAAGTCCAGACGCCGTTTGTGCATGTCAGCGATAATCGCAGCCTCCTCGGCCAGCGTTGACCAGTATGCGTAGAGCGCCGCGTGTTCACTCAGTTGCTCTATGACGTGTACGGGGTCGACACGCAGATCGGGATACACTTCGTCAAGATCATGGATGACTCCATCGACCGTAACCCGTGCGTCTACTGGTAATCCTCTAGGCATCAGGCTCTCCAAATCGCAACACTAGCATCGGCAGCGGATTAACGTACAATACCCGCGCCTTACGATCCCAATAGAAGCCCACCCAGAAGTCGTACCACAAGAACGAGACCGTCAGCCAACTAGGCATGAGAAGCGTCCCCCCAAACTACCTTGTCGATGGCGTCGTACAAGCCCTGGATGTTGCCGCGCACGCTGGGAATCACAACATCGAATTCGGCAGCCCGCCACTCTTGCTCTGAAGCGTGTTGCAACCGAGCCAATGTCTCCTCACGCGGCGCGTCGCAGTAGTCCACAACATCATCAATCGACATATCGACCTTGACGATCACGAAGCCGCGCGAACGCAACATGCCGATCTCATTCCGAAACCGCACGTCGGCAAACACAAGCGCCGTCCTCGTTACCCTACGCCACGAATCAATCTTTTCTGCCGCCTTCTTAACCCAATAATCTGGGTCTTGTCCGCGACGGAACTCGGTACCCCACGCTTGGAGCACGGGACGTATCTGCGAGCGCAGCGGCTCTTGATCCAACGCACGGGACGAGCAGCTAAGCCCAAATGCAACTTCTCCCTTGAGCGCATCTGCAAAACCAAAGCGTGCGTAATGGACATGCTCACGAACCAAATAATCAGCAATGGTATCCTTCCCCGACCGCATATACCCACAGAGGGCGATATCTGGGAATGGTTGCACGAAATCGTCACTGTACTCAGCAGCACAACGCGCACAACCCCGCTCATAAATCGGATGTCCCTCACAACCTAGTACGCTGCTCATCGTGCGTCTCCCGTGATCAGCGTGATGTATTCGGCGATGGAATCGACCTCCACGAAGCCGAACGCACCTGACTCCGCTGTGTACTCCGACTCGCCAGGGTGCCGGAAGATCATGTGGCGGTTCCATGGCTGCCGCAACAGATAGACCTTCGTCTGACTGTTGAGTGCGATCTCCGTTGCGTATGGCACTATGTCATCAAGGTGATGTTGAATATGATGCGCCGTCAAAACCTTACTCTTCTTGGGTGCGAGAAGCACATGATCCACATCGGCCGGAAGAACCTGCTGCTGAAGCCACGAGAGCGTAATAGCAGCAACTACTCCAGCCATGCGACCTTGGGACGGGCGGGCACTTACCCAGAACAGTTCATGCCCCTGAGCGGCAGCGCGGTTAATGGCGCGGCGGTCTTCGTCGCTCACAAGAGACGCCATACCGCCCCAGAATTCCTCAAGATGATCCTTGATCCAATTGTTCAACAACTCGCGAATAGTTGCCTGCCGCTCCTCCATGAACGCATCGAGAGCTTCCGGCTCCAAGTCCGTGGGCTGTCGGAGCGGCCCGATACCTAGGTGTTCATTAAGTTCGGCCATGCTCCGCCGATAATCGGCGACGACGCCATCAACGTCCAATGAAAATCGAGTCATGATCCCCTTCCTCCAATTGCCCATGACGACGGTGTACCCGCAGCACTCGGATGTTACAGGCCCCCTGTTCGTCGGCCAAGAATCCTACCGCCTTCCGCATGGCCTCCTCTGGGTTGCTGGCATTAACCCTCCGCACCCAACACTGAACGCGCATGACACCAGCAACAACCTCGCCGGGTTTCGTGCCAGGCGGGTCATGCGTACAGAGTACATCAAATAGGGTCTGGGTTTGCGTCACAATCCTAATCCTAACGGGTTACTGAATCCATGTCAAGGTCATCATTCAAATAGCCTAAGTTCGTGTCGCCCGACTTCTCGAATAACCCGCAACTCGACCAAACTCTGAATGATACGATTGAGATCGGCTGCCGGAATGCGACGGAGCGCCTGTTGCAAGTCCCGCTTCTTGACACCGTGCTGCATACCAGACGGTTGGTGCAACCGAAGGAAGTCCGTAATCTGTTCCTGCCAACGAGCCGCCTTCTCGGACATCAAGCCACCAACAATAGCGATAGTGGTACGCTCACAGTGCAAGGCTGCCTTCCAACCAAAATCAACATCCTCGGCGCTAACCACCTGTGCGTTCTCTGGACGGAGCGCCGCGTAAATCATAGCGAACTTGAGCGCATAATCCGATGTTCGCTGAGATGAAGCCCGCTGATCGGGTGCGTAGGCAACCCGCATCTCGTGCCAGGCAGTATAGTGCTCCTCCCACATTTCGGTCGCCGCGTCGTCCATCTTGAACTGAAGACGGCTGAAGTCCCGCTCGCCACCCTTACTGACTTTCTCCTCGCTGGCCGTTATGACTTCATGAAACGCCTGAAAAATGTACCGCACCGCCTGATCCCATAACCCTTCATCCGGCGACGAAGGAAGCGGAATACGCTCTTTGGTTTCCCCCTCAACGAACATGATGCGGTTCCCGAAACCACTGTACCAGTCCATATCATCAAAGTGCTCACCCAAGAATTCAACCGTCGTACCAGAGAGAATGCTGATTGCCGGGTTCACAACAACCAGCGGACGGGTACGAGTAGGAACGCGAATCTCCTTCGGACAGTCAAACGCCGACAGCAAATGTGGAATCAAGTTCGTGCGGCTAGACTTGGCTTTGGAGAGCAACGCCGTGAACTCATCCTGCCGGATAATCAACCGCCGCTGCCCCTTCGCCTCCAGATCAGACTCGTCAAAGTATTCACTCTGCGGGTCATCCTCATTCTTCTTCTTCTTTGACTTCCCCCAACCCATCATGGCTTTGACGCCCTCAACCTCTTCCACGGGGGCGTCCGCGAAGGCCATCGCTTCCAACAGCCCCTCCGCGCTACCGCTGGCTTCCGTGTGTTTGAGATCGGGATCGACCTCATTCATCACATCAAACGCGAAGTGCATGGCCGTACTCTTACGGGAGCCTCCCGTCTCGCCGGTCAAGCACGTAAACTGATTCGGATACAGCGGCTTGCCATAGTCCACATAAATACGACGACCGAGAAGCGCGCCGATGATGGTCATGAGCGAGAAGAAGTGATACTCGTCTGCTGCCTCAGTCGTCTTGGCCAACGCGTCTCGATAGGTGGAGAACGGCGGCACCCAGCACTCCTCCGGCAGTCCGGTGTGTTTCGCTGTGCGCTGAAGTTTGGGTGTCGGCTTGACAACTTCGGCGGCCCATGCTTCCTTTTCACGCAGGTGAAAGACGGCGGACGAAAACTTCTCGGTATCGCCCTCACACTGCGTCCAAAGATCGGTGAGATCAGCTCCCTTCGCCATGTCCTCCGGCAACAATTTGATAGCTGACTGAACCCCGTTCTCAGAGAAGGTGATGGCAACGTCGTTCGCTCCGTCCACGCCCGCATCGTCGTTATCATAGACGACAACCACGCTCTTGATCCCGGCCTCAACCACCTTATTTACGGCAGCGTCCGACGGCGTGCTCCCCTCGCCCGCCAAGAACGAAATGGCTGGAATACCCGCCCTGTGCATCACCCACACGTCTGGCGCTCCCGCGACAACGTAGACCTCCTTCTCCTTAGACAGTTTGTCTTTGACCCGCGTCAGGTTGTAGACCAGATCATAAGAGTGACGACCGGATTTGCTCAAGCCCGGCTGCCAAAGGTATTTCGGGCAGGTCGTAATCTTCGGGTCGAGCCACGCGCCACGTTTCTGAAGCGTGTGCCGAACCCGCTTGTCTAGGCCCTCTATGTCATAATCAATCGTGATATCTGGGTCAACTTCGGGATCGTCAATAGGAATACAATAACCACGTGCCCAACGATCCACACCGAAGGTCTCTGTGAGCCAGTTAACGTCTAACATCCGCCGCTCCGCCAAATCACCAAGAATGTCCTTGGGGCGCTTGCCGCGCCGCCGTTTGTTTGTGGTGTCCAGAATGATGTTTTCGAGCTGGTGTAAATTGCCGACATCACAGCCCTGCGACATGCACTTGGTGCCACCAGTCTCGATGTTCACCCGCAGACTGGGGTTCTCGTCGTGATGCAGAGGGCAATAGATCGTAACCCAACCATCGTCGGATGGCGTTAGATCGCAGCCCTGAAGGATCATGGGCTGGAGCGCAACGATCTCGCGCCAAATATCCTTCCAAGGACGGCGGTTAGTCATGCTCTGCCTTCTCCGCTCTCTCTACCCGACTCTGTGCAGTGGCACAGTATTCAGGACTAAGATCGATCCCCACGAAGCCGTGCCCTTCCTCAACAGCCGCGACTAGCGTGGAGCCGCTACCACAGAACGGATCAAGTACAATACCGTCTGGCGGCGTCACCAGCCGCACCAGCCACCGCATGAGGGCCAGGGGTTTCTGTGTCGGGTGTTTGCTCCCTTCCCGCTCCTTGCGGCCCGCTTTCGCACAGTAAAAATACCGCGAGACCCCTTTCTTCTGTGCGTCCAGCATCCCAGCAGAGCAGTCTGGTTCATGGACAAATCCGCCGCCTTCTCGCCGTACTCCGAGCTTGGCCGCGATGTTCGTGGCTCCTTCCTCTGTGTGCCGCCGCTCCTGTGAAGGTTCGTCCTTGCGCTCTCGCACTTCCTCTGGCAACGGCTGCGGATCGTCACACGTACACTCCAACAGAACGTTCGCGGGCCATCGACCTGTGGTCTGCGTCTCAACACCTGTCATGTGTGTTTGTTTTCCAGCGGCTAACTGATTGCCATGATAAACTGACATGTCCTTCTGCCGCTGCGTAATGGTCTCCGTCCCTATCCGCGTCCCGTCTATGTTCAGAGCGCCCGCACCATGCTCCAGAACGTTGGCCGCAACGGTTCCAATCAGAGGCTTTCGGGCCAACAAAATTGGCTCTACAGCAGGCTTGAGCGCCGTACCGTAACCGTCCCACTGCTTGGCTTCGTTAGTGGCAGGAGCAGTAATATCCCATGTCTGATATTCGGTAGCCGCACCCAACGACGGCAATGCTGATTTATTACCAACAGCCCGCGCCTTGGTTTCAGTTCCAATCACCTCCCGTGTGGCCTCTCGAAATAAGTCATCCAACTCAGCACTTCTGTCCTCGTCACAATCAAGAACAATCTTGATCTGTCGCCACTTGTCTTGTGAAGGCAATACATTTATCCACGGATCAGGACGTTTACCGTCACCAGGAAGCGTCAAATAATTACAGGCCCGAAAACCGCACTCAGAATCTATCGCCTGACGGCTCTTCCCGCAGGTGTCAAATAAATCAATAAGCCGCTTCTTCAACATAACAACGGATTGCCCGCCAAGTAAGCGCCCCGCCATCTTGTCAATGGCCTTGCTCACGTTCAGCGATTTGGGAAATCCTGTGCCATACAGCCACAGAAGCATATCCCTCACCTCGAACCCCACGTCCTCAATGGCACACCACATACGATGATGGGTACGAGTACCGCCAAACGCAACCAAGTAACCACCAGGCTTCAGAACACGCAGACACGCCTCCCAGATTTCCGTCTTGAAGGCGACACCAGCATTATCCCAACCCTTCCCCATAAAGTTAAGCTCGTATGGAGGGTCGGTAACGATGGCCTCTACCGAATTGTCGTCCAGTTGATTGAGGCCCTCCAGAACGTCCCCCACAATAATGAGGCCGTCCTGATCGTCCATCCAGATGCGTTCAATCTCAGCCACGATCTGACCCTTCTGTCTTACCCTTCATATCTTCCGCCCACGCAGCCCATTCGTCCAGGTGGCGGGCAGCGTACATCCCGTCTGCGTATCGCTGTATCACACTGGCCCAATAGTCGGCGGAGAACACAATGCGTAGGACTTCCGGCAGTAGCCGCACACCCTCGCGCAGCTCGTGCAGATACGCCCGCAAACGAGCCATCATACATCCTTCATCTTCGGCACCGTCACACCGCCCTGATCTTTATACTCCGTGACCAACCTGGACAGATGGAATTTGAAGTACGCAAGGTCGCGCCGTCCTTCCTTCTGCGTCTTGAAGAAATAGCTGGCCACGGCCTTGAGCGTGTCCAATGAGTAGGTTCGCAGCAACTCGTCGATCACGTAGGTGTCACGACTACCGCGCTCTGGACGCGGGTACGGCTCCTCAACATATCGATCATGAAGGTCGCACCAGTGGTTGACGAAGTCCCAAACAGTCTTCCACGGGGTCTGAGGGAGCTTTCGCGCGGGCGGAGCCGGAGCGTTAGGATCGACATCCGGCACACCACTCACCGAGATAATCGGCGGACGCTCCTCCACGTCTAACCACAGGAAGCCATACGACTCCAGCAACTCGACAGCCCGCCGGAACCGTGCTTTGCTCATACTCAGGAACCGCGTCAGCCGCTCCATACTGACCTCGGTCGAAGCCAAATGCTCATCCACCAATGCCTCATAAACAGCCCCGGCATCTACCGTGAGCACCAACTTCCAATGCTCCGCCCAGTGAGCGGGCA
>SDBV01011103.1_pt1 | contig 11712 bp, 16 predicted proteins | sample 2277081 | NCBI WGS metagenome assembly SDBV01 (sample SAMN10402039, study PRJNA504765) | marine sediment metagenome | isolation source: marine sediment core GS10_PC15, 223 cmbsf | place: Arctic Ocean: Southern Knipovich Ridge | collected 2010
TGCTGGGGTTCGAGATGCCCTACGTGGACGTGCCGGAGCAGGGCGCGAAGCGTTAGCGATGCGCCCTCGGGCCGCTTGCGGTGCGGTGCGGGCTGTGCTAGTGTCGCCGGAGTGAACGGAGCCACAGGAGACACGATATGGCTATAAGGCCGGTTACAATCGTCGAGACCAACAGCAACCGGGTCGCGCTTGTCAAGTGGGATACCATGCTCAACGGCGACACAGGTGCACCGTTTGACCTCGCGCGGTGGCCGGACAAGTCCGTGCAGGTCGTTGGGGTGTTCGGCGTGGGCGGGGAAGTGACGATGGAGGGCAGTTTCGACGGCGGGACGACTTGGGGCTCTCTACACAACGTACAGGGCGCTGTGCTCGCTATAGGTGTGGGGGCCACCGAGAACGACCCACTCGTAATCGCAGAGAGCCCGCCTCTCATGCGCCCGAATGTGACCGGCGGCGATGGCAGCACGGACGTGGACGTATACGTTTCTGCGGTGATGAAAGGAATGTGACCGATGTCTGACGGCGTTTTCAATATCTCCAAGGGAGCCTTCGCCGAGAAGGTCCGCGACACCGGCAGCAAGACGATTGTGCTGCTTCTCACGGTCAACCAGACCGAGATCACGCTATTGGATCACGAGGATTTGGCGGCGATGCTGGCCGCGGCGAATACCGAGGCGCTTTTCACGTCCTACGCTCGCAAGGTCGCTATCGTCGAGACGCTGACGGTGGATCACACCAATGACCGGGTGGATTTGGACATTCCCGACCAAACATGGTCGCCTGCCGGTAACGGCGTCAACGAGACGCTGACGAAACTCGTTGTCGCGTATGAGGAAGCCGCCGCGGATGCGACCCGTATCCCGACCAGCCAACACGATTTCGCGGTGACGACCGATGGCAGCGATCTAACGGCTCAGGTCAACGCCGCCGGCATAGTCCGCGCCAGCTAAGGAGGCAGCACATGGCCCTATTCCCCTGGATCAGCAAGGTAGACGGAGCACTCAACACCTTCGTCGTCGATCCTGACATCTTCTACCCGGAATTTCTCGCCGAACTCGGTGTTGAGAAACACGAGGTCACGCAGTATTGGCTGGAGATCGCGTTCGCGTGCATGAAGATGGACTTCGACGTGAGTGTGAGGATGGAACGCGCGGCTGACCCCGCGAGGCGGATTATCCGCATGGTTCGGGCCGATGAGGGCCGCAAGGCCCGCTGGAACCTGACCATGTTCAAGCACGGCAAGAAGGACTGGAGCAAAATGGGCCTCCAGGAGCGTTCGCGCGACATCAGGAAGCACTACAGGCGCATCCGCGGCTTCGTGCCCAGTTGAGCCTGACACTACACACGGAGGAGTTGTGATGAAAACGAAGGATTGGGATTTTGGCTGGCCGAAGGTGCCGCGATTGCTTGTCTCACTTGCCCTAGCGCTCGCTCTGACGGCTTGCGCCGGGCTCGGCAGCATTGGGGACCCGCAGGCGGCTCGCGAGGCCAGCATGTTCGCAGCCTGCGATAGCTTCAAGACTTCGATGCGCGTTGTGAACACGTTCGAGGCCACTATGAGCGAAGAGCAGAAGGTCGTTGTGGACCGGCTGGTGCTTATTGCGCCGCCCGCGTGCCACGCGGCGGAAAAGGGCGTTGACACTACGGATGCCACGCTCAACGCGGTACGCGACGCTCTGCGCGAGATTGTCGCGATGGAATATAGGGTAGAGGTGAAGCCATGACCCCAGCAATGATTACGGCGGTCGCGTATCTGGTCGCGGAGCTTGCTGCACAGGGCGTCAGCATCGTCACGCTGCTCGCCGAGGTAAAGGCGACTGGTAGGGTCCCGCCCGAGCGGTGGGAAACGATGCTCGGTGAGCTTGACACCGAGGTTGATCTCTGGAAACTCAAGAGGTAAGCCGCAAGGAAGTGTCTAAATGCCGGCATACTGGGTCAGGACCGTCGATGAGGGCACGGGCGAGATCGTCCTGTCCAACGGGCTGACGTTCAACCTCTCTGACATCCCCGGCAACGGTTGGCCGCCTGCGCGCCTGCGCAAGCTTAGCGAGTTCGTGCAGGCGTCTGTATACCACCGCGAGCGGCAGTCTGGCCTACCTCTGGATGACCCCGAGCGCGATTGGAGCGCAACGCAATTCACGACGCAGTACGGGGACAAGCGCTTCCTCAACGGGCCGGACGTGGTGAGCCGCAGCGCACGCATCTGGTTCACGCATGACGGGATAAGGTTGGTGCCGCATTCCGAGGTGGTGCGGTAGCTATGGCGTTAACTTTAAATAACTTCACGGGGTTTGAAACCCAAGGTAACGAGGAGGCAAGCTCGGTTGTGGGCACTCCCACCTATGAAACGACCAACCATAGGACTGGGGGGTCTGCTTTAAGTGTTGATGGCACCAGTGACGATTACGATATTCCTTGGGTAGCAGTGGGTGTTACCGACGCGGGGGCAGATTACATTATTGGCTTTGCCTTACGGAAGAACACCAATCCTGGTACGACGGCTGCGGTAGTCGGTGTTGCTGATGATGCCCCAGCTACTATTCTTCAGGTTTCTCTGAATACAAGCGGCGCACTTGAACTGAAGAACGCTGCCGGCGCCACATTGGACACTAGTTCTGCATTAAATGACGACCAGTGGTATTATGTTGAAATTTACGCGCAATTAAATAATGCCAGCGGTGCTTGGGAATGGTTTATAGACGGGATTACAGAAGGGAGTGGCATTGGGGCAGATTTTACTGACGGGAATACATTCGGGACCGCTACTTCTGATTTGGGTTTTGGTTCCACTACCAGCGTTGTTATGCTGTTTGACGACGTTTATATTCTCTCTGGCGCTACTGCTTCCTCCGACCGCCTGGGCGGCAGCAGTATATCGCAAATGCCCGAGGTCTTCGGCTACCAGTGCGGCGCGGGCACAACGCGCACCGGCACTCCGACCAACGGCACCTTTACGGAAACCGGCGATACTCTGGCTGCCGAGGAAGCTGACGGCACGGCCCTGGAGGCGGCTGGCGCGTCGGCTCTTACGCTTGTAAGCGATCTTGATGATCCGGCAAATCCTAGAGGACTGTCAGGTGGGCCGTCAATGCTCACAGGTGACACCTATTATTTTGATACGTCGGATGCTGGGCCGACAGATAATGATGCAGTCTGGAGTAATGACGCTAACGCATTTGATGGTGGTATAGTAACTAACGCTAATACTAGTACTGTAGGCACCAAGACTACCAATGAATTAAGAGGAGAGGGAACAACCGCTCCTGGAAGTGGCGGCACTCTTGGGGATGTTTTCTTTAGAGTTCGTCATGTCCACGGGATTACATCCGGCGTTATGGGCTTTTCTATAGAAACAGATGCTGCCGCTGAGGAGCTTTTGAATGACACTGATAATGCAAGCGCAGCAGGGTCTGGTGTCATAAAACAGAGTAGCTGGTTCAAACTTACGGCTCCCACTGGCGGCTGGACTTTTGCTAAAATTCAATCTCTTGAAATTATTATGTGGAAGGACTCCGGTGGTGGTAACATGGGGGTTCATAAAGCAGAGATTTTTGTTGAACACACTACTGGTGCAGAGAAATTTCCTTTCGACGTTTCCGGCACCATCAAGGGCGCGAAGTACATCTTCCGCCTCAAGCGCGGCGCTGGCAGCGGCACGTCTCTGCGGTATCTTTATGGGAATAGCGGGGACGGCGAGACGAGCAGCGCTGATATTAACCCAGTTCTGGTCACAGCCTACGCGATTTTCGAGCAGATCAGCGAGGCCGCAGGCGTCGTCCCCACTTCAAGCGAAGACTTCTCCGTAGGTATATCGGCGGGCACGACTGATACCGGCGGTCGCGAGATTTTTGCTTCCGAAATCTGGGCCATGCTGCTGCATGTGCCGGCAGCGGGCGGCCAGACGATCAGCGTCGGGCTGGCGCTGGAGACTGACACCGCCTTTGGCATAGTGCCAGAGAGGATCAGGGCAATTGGTCTCGCTGCGGAAGCCGATACGGGGTTCGTCGTAGTCCCCGCACACTCAGTAACGCTCGGGCTCGCCCCTGAGACCGATGTAGCCTTCGTCGTGGATTGGTCTAAGGGCGTTAATGTCGGGCTGGTTATCGAGACGGACACTGCGTTCGCCACGCCGCCAGAGCGGATACATGTGATTGGGCTGACCGCCGAAGCGGATACAGGCTTTATCATAGTGCCGGCGCATGTGGTGCCGCTTGGGCTTGCGACGGAAGCAGACACCGCGTTTGCCATTGAGCACTTTAAGACGGTCCTCATAGGGCTGGCGAGCGAAGCCGACACCGCCTTCCCCGTGGTGCCTCTGCGGACACGCCTGCTGGGGCTGGCTGCGGAAACGGACACTGCCTTCGCTGTCCCGCCGGCCCACTTGGTTGTGCTTGGCCTCGCAAGCGAGACTGACACCGCGTTCCCGATCACGGCTGCTGGTGCAATCATCATAGCGGTCGGGCAGGCGCTTGAAGCTGACACTGCGTTCGGCATTGAGTATTTCAAGACGGTCCTCATAGGGCTTGCCACGGAAACAGACATAGGGCTGGCTATTGCAATACTCAAGACGGTGTTCGCTGGGCAGGCAGCGGAGACTGACACAGCGTTCCCAGTTGTGCCGGAGCGGGTGCGACTGGTTGGGCTGGCGGCGGAAAGCGACACGGCGTTCGTGGCGGCACCGGAGAAGTCGATCACCCTGGGACTCGCCGCGGAAGCTGATACCGCGTTTGTAACTACCTGGGCGAAGACGGTGCTGCTGGGGCTTGCTGCGGAGACTGATACCGCCTTTGCTACCCCGCCTGTGCGGCAGCACGCGGTTGGGCTCGCTGCGGAGACTGACATTGCCCAGCCACTTGCGAAAATCATCAAGACCGTCCTGCTCGGGCTTGCCCAAGAGTTCGACATCGCGCAGGGCCTCCAGGGCGATGTCGGGCCGGCTGCTGGCTCCTGGTTGTGGAGGCGGTGGAGAAGGTGGTAAGGTGTGCCGGTGAGCCCGCGGCGGGCTCGGAACGCTAGAGGAACTTGAAATGGCTGCACTCCCGATTGTCTCGCCCGGCAACCCTGGACTGGCTCCAGGGGAGAAGCCTGCTAAGCTCGACGATGACGAGATCGTTTCCGTGCTGGAGGGCTACCGGCAGGAGGCCACCCTCAACCGTGCAAGCGGGCTGAACCCGCGGGATGAGAAGTGGAGCGAGAACGCCGACCTCTACTGGAACCGCTGGGATTTCAGCAAGAAGGCCACATGGCAAGCAAAAGAAGTCATGCCGGAGGTCCCGGCGTTCGTGGACCGCTTCGCAGGTGCGCTGAAAGAAGCCATGATCTCCACGCCGAAGGGGTTCTACACGGTCGAGGACGACACTGACGCGGAGGGCGATCTCGCGCAAGCCATCAAGCGGATGACGGACGTGTGGTTGGCTCGTTGCGGGCGGAACCAAATCGGGCAGGTCATTGGCTTCCCCGCGGTGTTCGAGGAGCAGATCAAGCTCGGGGCCATCGCGGCGTGCGCTTCGGTAGTGACCTGGAAGGACGACGTGGAGAACGGGCGTGTGAGCATCGAGACGGTGGACCCGCGGTTCGTCTGGCTCGACCACACCAACCGCAACCTCTACCGCATCCGGCGAAGCGAGATTGACAAGCATGAACTCGTTGCGCTCGCGAAGGAGATGGACAGCAAGGGCAAGCCGCTATTCAACCTCCCCGCGATTGAAGAGCTTGTCTCGATAATCGTGCAGGAAGACACGGCCCGTCGCGCGGAGCTTGCGGGAACGGGCCAGCAGATCATCACCAACCGCGCACCGATTGTACTGGACGAGTACCTCGCTACGGTGATCGCGCCGGACGGGACCGTGGCCGCCGACCGCTCGTTGCTCGTTGTTGCGAACGAGCGCCACTTGATCCGCGGCCCGGAGGCCAACCCGTTCTGGCACGGCAAGGACTGGCTGCTCTACACCCCGCTCATCACGACCCCGCTGAGCCCATACGGGCGTAGCTACATGGAGGACTTCGGCTCCATCGCGAAGACGTTCACGGAACTGACCAACATGATCCTCGACGCGGTGTTCGTGTCGTCGCTCAAAGCGTTCGTGATTGTCCCCGACATGCTCCAGGACCCCGAGCAGGCGCGGGGTGGGGTTGCGCCGAACAAGACGTTCCTGCTCGAAGACGGGCTGCGGGCTCAGGACTTCTTCGCTACGCTTGACCTCGGCACGTTGCCTGCTGAGAGCGTGCGGATATGGCAAACGTTGAAGAACGAACTCACCGAGGCCGCACGGATGAACGAGATAGGGATTGGGCAGTTCGCGCCGCACGCCAGGACGAGCGCTACGGAGGTGGTCGAGACGCAACAGAGCAGCGTCGCCAGCATCCGCAGCATCGCCAGCACGGTTGAGATGTTCATGCTCGACCCGATGCTGGACCTCGTGTGGAAGACCGGTCTGCAACACGCGAACCCGAAGGATGAGATGCTGGCCGCGGCTGCCGGCAAGGAGATGTACGCGGCGCTGATAGCGAGGCGGAAGGAGCTTGTGAAGCGGCCCGTGACCTTCGCGGCCCGCGGGATCAGCGCACTGATCCAGAAGGCTCGCACGCTGCGTGCCCTGATGAGCATACTGCAAACCGTCGCGTCGAACGAGGTTTTGCTACAGGAGTTCCTCCAGCAGATCGACCTCGGGAAGCTGATCGAGCTACTGTTCGAACTCTCCGACGTGGACCTGCGGAAGTTGCAGACCACCGAGCGAGAGAAGATGATCCGCGGGGTCGCGGAGCGCTTGCAGCCTAAGCCCGGCGCATCGGGCGCACCGGATGGGGCGAAGGCAGAGGTGGCCGGGGTCGCCAAGGCAATAGGAGGACTGGGCGGTGCTAGATGACCTTGACGGTTTTATCGGACCAGAGATGCGCGATCTCGCACTTATGGAGGACGGCAAGGCTATCGCGGCTGCGATGCCGATGCTCGAACATGAGCTTGGGGTCATGGAGCAGGCGCTTGAGAAGCGTATTTTCGCGCTAATCGACGCTGGAACGTTCTCCCAGCAGCAGGCGTTGGACGCTTGGCTCGAAAAGCGGGCCTATGCCCGCCTCTTACGACGCTTGACAAAACACATCCGGGCTGGTAGCACAGCATCGGAGAGGATTTCACCCTATATGGACGGAGGAACGAGAAATGGCTAAGAAGAAAACCGCAGACAAGGCCCCAGTGGACCCTACGCCGGGCATGTTTGACCCTTACGTGACGTTCGGGCTGGAAGCGGAGGCGAAGTCCGCCGCGGAGGGGGGCAAACCGGCTCCCGATGACCGCGACGACCGCATTGAAGCCCTCACGCAGCAGATTGCGGGTCTGACGAAGGGTTTTGAGACCCTCCAGAGCACCCAGATGGCCCTGATGACCGTTCCGAGGGCGAGTGAGCCCGCGGTGGCGGCAGTAGCAGCCCCTGCGACCCCTGGGGCCGGCAAAATGAGCGTGGAGGGGCTTCCCGACCCGGTTGTGGAGCCCGAGAAGTACGCCACGGCCCTCAACGAGCGTATCCAGCGCAGCATTTCCGAGGGCATGGCCTCGCTTGCGGGGTCGCACGATGCGGCGCAGGACGACCGGCGCAAGCTCCATGACCGCACAGAGGTTCTCTGGGCCGACTTCGCGAAGGCGTATCCGGACTACGCGGAGGAAGAGCAGCGGGTCGCGATTGCAGCCGAGCAGGTTGCGCGGCGTGCGGGACAGCGGGGCATGGACCTGAACCAGTATATGTTCAACATGAGCCCGCAGTTCTTCCAGGACGTTGACAAGGAGATGAAGGCCCTCTGGGGCGAGCCGAAGGTTGCCGGCGAGGACGAAGGAGACACCGGCAAGGCCGCCGACGCACCGCGCCATCCCACCGCTGCACAGGCCGCGGAGGCGGCTGACCGCACGGGAGGCATCGTCGTCGGCGGGCCGGCAGCCGGCGGTGAGACCAAGACGAAGGAGGCGGCGGAAGAGGCCGCTGACACCGGGATCATCGGCGACGTGATCGAGTTTCAGAAGAAATCGGGTTTCTACGCCTAATGCCTCCTCGGGGCACCGGACTGGCGGGTGAACTTGGGTTCCTACGCCGAGATGATCCTGCTGCCTACAGCCGCGCATGGCGCGAGCGGAATAGAGCACACACTCGTGCCTATGCTCGGGCCTATCACGCCCGCCGCAAGAACGACCCTGCATACAAGGCTCGTAGGGTCGATGCGTGCCGGTGGACCCGCCGCAAGCGCAAGTACGGCATCACCCGCGAGGAGTACATGGAACGCTTGACACGGCAAGGGGGGTTGTGCGATATTTGCGGCATGGAATTTGGAGAAGACCTTCGTGTTGACCATGACCACAGCACCGGAGCGGTGCGTGGACTGCTCTGCGCCAACTGCAATATCGGCTTGGGGATGTTCCAAGAGGACCCCAAGAAGCTGACAGCCGCGGCTGAGTACTTAGAGCGGCACGGAAAAAGGGAGTAATATCAATGGCTTGGCTGTGGGATGCGCCGACCGGCACCTACAAAAACTTCGCGCTGTCGCGTGACATTCGGCGCGAGGCCATCGCGGACGCTCTGCTCATGCGGTTTCTGCGTATGGAGCCCGGGTTCGGGAAGAACAAGGGCGAGAGCGTCACGATCACCCGCGTGCTGAAACTGCCGCTGGCCGGCGTCGTGACCGAGATGGACGAACTGCCCTCCGGGCGGCCCGCTATCCAGACCAAGCAGGTGACGGTCAACCAGTGGGGCTTCCGTATCCCCATCACGGAGTTCGAGCGCCACCTGTCGCATTTCAACATTATGGACCCGTTCCAGCAGACCCTCCGGGACCAGATTTCCCTCACGATGGACGTGATGGCGGCTGATGCCTTCAAGCTGACGCCTGTGAAGTACAGTCCTACTGCGGTCGGCGGGACCTTCTCCACCACGGGCACCGCGGGTGCGACGAGCGACCGGAACCTGGGGGTCCAAGACCTCCGGCGTATCTGGGACGAACTCAAGGGCAACCTCAAGGTTCCGCCCTTCCGCAATGGGCGGTATGTGGGCATCCTGTCCACGCGCGCCGCTCGCGGTATCAAGAACGACCCCGAGTACAAGGACTGGCTGGCTCCGACTACCGCCGATCCGCTGCTCACGGGGCGTCTGCGGGACGTTGAAGGCTTCGCGCTCTTCGAGAGCAACCACACCGATGCGCTGCTTGACCTGATCGGGGGGTCCACCACCACGGGCGAAGCCCTGTTCTTCGGTGGCGACAGCGCCGGGCTGGTTCAAGTCATGGCACCGGAAGTGCGGGCGGGCCTGCCTTCACGGCTGGGGACCTTCCAAGAGATCGGCTGGGTCGGTATCCTGGAAGCCTTCCTGACCTGGGAAACTGCCGCGCTGGCCCGTGTAATCCATGTGGACAGCCTGTAAGGAGCACTGAACATGCCGAACGTTTATTCAACCCGAAAGACCATCGAGAGTGCAATCGTTGCTCTCAACTCCACGGGTGACAAGTTTACCTTCACGCCGGGTCAACCTGTGGACATCATCCGCTGGGGCATCGTACCTACGACCTTGCTAGACCTGGGCGTTGGCTTCACGGGCGCGCTTGACTTCCGGCCCACCGCGGGCTCGGATGCCAGCCGCGTGAACGGCTCGGTCGCGGGTGGCGTGGACACCGCTGGCGGCACCATCACGCGAACCGCTGACGTGGCGCTAGGTGCTGGTGTCTACCACAACCTCTCCAGCCCACTCGAAGTGGACCCTGGCGAGGAAGTCGTGTTCGAGGTGACGGATGCCGCGGATACCTCGGGTGACGGCGTTATCTTCATCGAGTACTTCGAGAAGCCTTTCGTCGGCGACAGCAATCGCACCATTGGCGACCCTGCCAACCGCATCGGCAACATGATCTTGGTGGCGAGCTAATGTCAACAGTCGGCTCCTATGACCGCACGAACCACCTGTCCGAGCTTGCGAGCCCCCTTGTCACTCAAGAGGGGGTTCTGAGCCCGGCCAACAGGCGACTGCGGACGCTCCGCAACCTGAACACCGGTATGGGCGGGCTGAAAGGCGCGAGCCCTGCACAAACGGCTATCAACACAGCCGGCAACGTGACGCTCACGGCGGCCCAAGTCCTCACAGGCTGGATCATCCGCGACTGCGCTGGGGCGTCGCGAACCGACACCCTGCCGACCGCCGCGCTGCTCGTTGCCGCGATCAGCGGACCCGCTGTAGGCGACGTGATCGAGGTGCTCTATGTCAACGGCTCGGATGCCGCCGAAGTCATCACTGTCGGCGCTGGCGCTGGCGGTGCGTTCGACGCGGTGCAGATCGCTGCTTCGCGGATCATCCCGCAGAACGCAACGAAGGTCGTCCGCATCCGGCTCACCAACGTCACCGCAGGCGCGGAGGCGTATGTGGTTTCAGTCTGATCCCCGAGGAGGAACAAATGCCTGCAAACATCGACTATGATCGCGGAGTTTACAAATGCGTCCACCCTACGGGCGTCGAGGTCTTCATGTACGCCGACGAGCCGGGGGTCTTCCGCAATGCTTTCGGCGCGGAGGTGAGCGAGGAAATGGGTGCTCAATCGGGCTTCGAAGTTGAGCAACTTGCACTGCAACGCCGGAAGAAAGAGCGGCTGAACGATGCCGCGCATATCATCGAACAAGAGTTCTCTGCCGCACCTGGCGAACGCGAGGTCGTCGAAGAGCGCGGCGGGTTCAGCGTGATCGGGCTCGGGCTCGGACGCCACATCGTCGAGGACCCTGACGGGAACAACCTGACGCCGGCACCGATGCCGCTGGAGGCCGCGAAGGTTCTGTTCGACCAGTTGGTCCCTCGGGTCGATAAGAGCGTCGCGAAATCTGCTCCCGAGAAGCCTGCCAAGACGTAACCGGGTCTACCGCTCCCCTCTCAAGGGCGTGGCTTCGGTTGCGCCCTTGTGTTATGGTGCCCGGAGCTATAGGAGATGCAGATGGCCCGAACCTCAAGAACTAAGGAGAGCGAAGTAGAACTCAGGCGTGCGGAGCGTACCCTGAACACAGCAGCCGGGCTCTCTTCTAACCTATCGGGGCAGATCGGGAACCCGTTCAAGAGCGCTATTCTCAATGCTTCGTTACGGGACCTGATTGGGTTCCCAGCCCCGAAGCGGCGCAAGGGCAAGGTGAAGCGCGGTGGCGGTGGGGGTGGCTTCTGATGGCTACGTTCCTTGCAATTCGCACGCGGGTGCTGCGCCGGCTGATCGACACGCCGGCTAGCGTTACCGCGGAGGTCTCCGAGCTTGTCCAGGAGGCGCACCACGAGATCATGGAGCGCCACAACTTCAAGGCGATGGAGACCGAGACCGCGCAGCTAGTCACGACGCTGGCTACGCGGGTGCTCGCCGCAGTGCCCGTAGTTGACTGGAAGGAGCACCGCGGCAAGCCCTACATGGTGCGCTTCGACGGCACCACGAAGCGGCTGATCCTCGCGGTGAACCGCGCGGCGGCCCTCACGGCGTTCTCGCTCTCAGATGCCAACGACGACGGCGAGCCACAGGTGATCTCGCTCTCCGAGCCCGACGACGACGGGCTGCACAATTTCGAGGTCTGGCCGTTCCCGGATGGGAACTCTGACTGGAGCGACGGGAACTACCGGATCGTAGTGCCCTATTACCGCTTCTTCACACCGCTTAGTGCGGACGGCGACGAGGACTGGATCACTGTCAACGCCGCGCGGTGGCTCGTTGAGAAGGCTGCCGCGG
>SDBV01011104.1_pt1 | contig 11712 bp, 10 predicted proteins | sample 2277081 | NCBI WGS metagenome assembly SDBV01 (sample SAMN10402039, study PRJNA504765) | marine sediment metagenome | isolation source: marine sediment core GS10_PC15, 223 cmbsf | place: Arctic Ocean: Southern Knipovich Ridge | collected 2010
CGTGCCGATCAGCCAGGCCATGATGAGCTGCGGCGCATAACAGACCGTATGAATCGCGACCAGGGGCAAAGCGGCCATCCAGGCGTTCCACCAGTTTCGGGCCCGCAGCGCCGATCCCGAATTCAGGCACTGGATGCTCGAGATTCTGGTCTCCACCTATCTGAGGCGTGAGCGCCGCCGTGGCTCGGATCCGCTGGCGCAGGAAGTAGCGGATGCCGACGCGGACATCAAACAGGTGGAGGCGGCTGCCTTCCCGCGGCCAGGAACGCGAGCCTACGCCTGGCTACGGACGTGGCTGGAAGACGCCTGGCCCGAGCTAGACCCAGGCGACCGCCTTGTGCTGTGGCTCGCGGCCATCGAACGGTTGAGGCACGGGCGAGTCGCCAAGATGCTGGGACTGGAGGAGGAGCAGGTGAGGCGCCGTCATTACCGGGCTCGATGCACACTGAGCATGGGCGCGAGGCGCCAGTTGGGACACGATCGGACAGGACGTTTTTTGGGAGGCCTGAACGGGTAAGATGAAATGCGCTGAGGTGCGCCGGACGCTCTGGCCGGCGGATGAACTGAGAATTGGCGACGAGTTGGTCGAGGCGGCGCTGTCGCACGCGGAGCGCTGCGCAAACTGTCGCGATTTCTTGGAGCAGGACCGGCAAATCGCCGAGTTGATACGCCAGAGCGTGCCGCGGGTGTCCGCGCCACGCGAGCTGCGCGAGCGGCTATTCACCGTCCTTGCCCGGGAGCGGGCCGGCTTGGGTCGCGTCCCTCATCGGGTCAAGGTATCCGGGGGGCGTCGCTGGAAGGGGTTAGCCTCGATGGTCTTGGTCGCCTTTGCGGCGGGAGGTAGCACCTACCTGATGTCGCGGCTACCCAGGCAGCCATTCTCGGCCGCGGATGCCTTCGCTCACGATTACTTGCGACGCGTTGTCGAGCAGGAATCGATGCAGGGCACGGAGGCCGAAATCGCAATCTTCTTCGCCAAGGAGCTCGGCGTCGCTTTACAGCCCCCGAGCATCCCGGGTATGCAGGTCGAGCGAGCGATTATTTGCCTGCTGGGCGGCCGGCGTGGCGGCGTCGTAGAGTACAGCGGGGAAGGCAAGCGCCTATCCTTCTATTTGATCCCAATCGGGGACGATCCCGTCACCGAGCCCGAGGATCTGGAAGTGGATGCCGTCGGTAACAACATGAACGTCACCACCACGATCAGCGAGTCAGGCTTATCCGTGGCCACCTGGCGCGATGGCCGGCACCACCACGCCTTGGTTGGCGATCTTGACGTGGACGAGCTGCGAGTTCTTGCCGACCGCTACTACTGTCCTCTTCGTTCGTGACGGCGATTCCGCGGTAGCCGCTCTTGTGATCAGCCGCTAGTTTCACCCACAAAGTTCGGCCTTAACACCAACCAGCTCATCCGGGAGGATTCCTTGGGGAGTGAGCAGGGATCCATTACATCCATCCAGATCTCGATCGCGCATTGAGACCCTCGACGCCATGTTGCTGATGAACTGACTCCGGTCCTGGTGACTATGACAGAGCTAGCGATCATTCGTGATTTGATCATTCCGGCCGATACGCAGATCGCCCTTCTCGTGCTCGACGGTTTGGGGGGATTGCCGGTCGAGGCGGGAGGTCCAACCGCGCTCGAGGCCGCTCGGTCGCCTAACCTCGATCGGCTGGCCGCGGAAGGCGCGGTCGGGCTGCACGAGCCAGTGGGCCCGGGAATCACTCCCGGCAGCGGCCCGGGTCACCTGGCGCTCTTCGGCTATGACCCACTGCGCTTCCAGATCGGGCGCGGCGTGCTGGAGGCCCTGGGCATCGGCTTTGACCTCCGTGAGGGTGACCTGGCGGCTCGCGGTAACTTCTGCACAGTCGATGCCGACGGGAACATCACGGACCGGCGTGCTGGCCGTATTTCGACGCAGGTGGCCACTGAACTGTGTGCTGCGCTGGACGCCATCGAATTGCCCGGCCTGGAGCTGTTTGTGGAGGTCGTGCGAGAGCATCGGTTCTTGCTGGTGCTTCGCGGTGATGGCCTGGAGGAGGGGATCACCGATTCGGACCCTGGCTCCGTGGGGCGCCTGCCCCGCGACCTCGTCGCTGAGAGGCCGGAAGCACAACGGGCCGCAGAGCTCGCGGGCCGTTTCGTCGCTGAGGCGCGAAAGATTTTGGCCGGTCACGAACCAGCCAACATGATCATCCTGCGCGGCTTCGCCCGCCGGCCCGCCTGGCCGCTCTTCCCTGACGTCTTCGGACTGCGCTCGGTGGCGGTGGCCCACTATCCTATGTATCGCGGCGTCGCACGGCTCCTCGGTATGGAGACCGTGGAGACGGGACCGTCGGTGGACGACCTTTTCTCTGCCCTCGAGGGCGCCTGGCCGGACCATGATTTCGCGTTCGCTCATATGAAAGACACCGACAAGGCCGGTGAGGACGGAGATTTCGACAAGAAGGTTGCGGCGATCGAGGCCGTTGATCGCTCCATCCCCAAACTCCTCTCACTCCAGCCCGATGTAATCATCGTCACCGGCGATCACTCGACGCCTGCGGCGTTTCGCGCCCATAGCTGGCATCCCGTTCCGTTTCTCCTCTGGTCGAGCACCGTTCGCTGCGATTCGGTCGTCAGCTTCGGCGAGCGCGTTTGCCAGGCGGGCGCCTTCGGCCTGCGCCCCGCAGTGGACTTGATGCCCCTGGCTCTGGCTCATGCCCGCCGACTTGCCAAGTTTGGCGCTTGATGGCCCGCTCGATGCGAGGCTGGGACACGATCAGCTTCGATTGCTATGGCACCCTCGTGGATTGGGAGAGCGGAATCGCCGACGCCTTCATCGAAGCGGCGGCGCGTGACGGGGTCGGGCTCGAATCTCCACGCGAGATCCTCGATCTTTACCGGGAGATCGAAGCCCAGGTCGAAGCCGGTCCGTTCCAGCCGTACCGTGAAGTCCTGGCAGAAACGGAGCGACGAATCGCTGCACGACTCGACTGGGAGCTCGATTCCGGTACCGCCGGTTTTCTGCCCCGGTCGCTTCCGGATTGGCCGGTTTTCGCCGATACTAGCGAAGCCCTCGAGCGTTTGAAGTCCCGCTTTCGCATCGCCATCCTATCGAACGTCGACGACGATCTGTTGGCCGCTACCATTCGGCGGATCGGAATCGACTTTGACTTCACTGTCACGGCCCAGCAGCTACGGAGCTACAAGCCGGCGCCGGGCCACTTCCACGAAGCGCTGCACAGGGTGGCGGGGGACAGGGGACGGCTGCTGCATGCGGCACAGAGCTACTTTCACGACGTGATACCGGCTGCACAGCTCGGCATCTCGGTCGTCTGGATCAACCGCGATGCGGCACACTTACCCGATGGGCCGAAGCCGCTCGAAATCTTCGACGATCTGGCCAGTTTCGCGGACTGGCTCGAGAGCTGAGCCACCGCCGCTCAAAGGTTCCCGTAGTTTGGATTCAATAGAGGAGGGTCATGGTTAAGAACGGACGCAGACGGGTGCTAATCTTGGGCGCCGCCGGGCGTGATTTTCATGATTTCAACGTTGTCTTCCGCGACGATCCTAAGTTCGAAGTAGTCGGTTTCACAGCGACCCAGATCCCTAACATCAGCGACCGGGCTTATCCAGCGGAGCTAGCGGGCGCTCTCTATCCTCGGGGGATCCCGATTCATCACGAGGATCAGCTCGAGTCGATCATCGGCGAAGAGGGTATAGATACCTGCATCTTCTCCTATTCCGATATCTCTCATCAGCATGTCATGCACCTGGCCAGCCGCTGTATCGCCGCTGGAGCCAGATTTTCCCTTCTCGGGCCCAACGACATGATGCTCGATAGTAGTCGCCCTGTCATCGCCGTCTGTGCCGTTAGAACGGGGTCTGGCAAGAGCCAGACGACGCGCTTCGTCGCCGACCGACTCAAGAAGCTGGGGAAGAAACCAGTCGTCGTTCGTCATCCCATGCCGTATGGAGACCTGGTAGCGCAGCGCGTGCAGCGTTTCGCCAGCTACGGCGACTTGGATCGCTACGATGTCACCATTGAAGAGCGGGAGGAGTACGAGCCGCACCTACGCGAGGGCACGATTGTTTATGCCGGCGTCGACTATGCCGAGATCTTGCGCAGGGCCGAAGAGGATGGTGACATTATACTTTGGGACGGAGGGAACAATGACTTACCGTTCTTCCGACCCAACCTTCACATCGTGGTCGCCGATCCCCATCGACCGGGGCACGAACTGGCCTACCATCCCGGCGAGGCGAACCTCCGCTTGGCCGACGTCATCATCATTAATAAGACCGACACCGCAAGAGCTCAGGACGTGGAGATCGTGAAGAAGAACATCTCCATCGCAAACGCCGGCGCCCTCGTTGTCTTGGGCCGCTCTCCCTTCAGCGTAGATAAACCAGAGCTGCTCCAGGGCAAACGGGTTCTGGCCGTTGAGGATGGTCCCAGCCTCACACATGGAGAGCTCAAGTATGGCGCCGCCACTCTCGCCGCTCGTCAACACGGCGCCCGTGAGCTGGTCGATCCACGTCCGTTCGCCGTTGGCTCGATCGGTACTACATTCGAGCAGTATCCCGAGACCGGTCCGCTACTTCCGGCGATGGGTTATGATGACGCGCAGATCGCTGATCTCGCCGCGACCATCGCCAAATCCGATGCTGAGGTCGTCGCCATCGGTACGCCCATCGATTTGTTGCGCCTGATGGAGATCGACCTTCCTACAGTCCGCGTCCGTTACGAACTGGAACTGGATGACCCAGGCCCGCTGGATGAGCTACTCGCAAAGGCCACTGCAAGCTGAGAGTCGAGTGACTGGTTTGAGTGGAGCGCAAACGGGGCTGATTGCCGCTGCTCTTCTGGCGGCGGCGATTTCGGCCGCTGCACAGGAGGTAGTAGTGGAGGAGAAGCAGCGAGCGGAAGCCGGGCAGCGGCAGGCGATTCTCGTAGACGGACACAACGATTTGCCCTGGCGGATGCGTGAGAACTTTGACTACGACCTCGTTGCCTTCGATATCGCCGTTCGCCATAGCGACGGCCACACAGACATTCCGCGGTTGCGCGAAGGGGGCGTGGGCGCCCAGTTCTGGGCCGCTTATGTGCCCGTCGAATATCTCAGTCAAGGCGGTGCGCGCGTTGCCTTGGAGCAGATAGACTTCGTTCGCCGCATGACCGAGGCTTATGACGATCTAGAGATGGCATATAGCACCGCGGATGTGCGCCGGATCGTAGCCTCTGGGAAGATCGCTTCCTTGATCGGCGTCGAGGGGGGTCATGCCATCGAGAATTCGCTCGGCGTGCTGCGCACTTTCTACGCCCTGGGTGTGCGCTACATGACGCTCACTCACGCCTCTACGACCGATTGGGCGGACGCGGCAACCGACGAGCCACGCCATGGAGGACTGAACGAGTTCGGCGAGGAAGTCGTTCGTGAGATGAACCGCCTGGGGATGCTGGTCGATATCTCACACGTCGCGCCCGAGACGATGGACGATGTGCTCAGAGTGAGCAGGGCGCCCGTCATCGCCTCCCATTCCAACGCGATAGCGATAGCCGATCATCCGCGCAACGTTCCGGATGACATCTTGCGCCGCATACCGGAGAACGGTGGTGTGGTCATGGTGAACTTCTACTCCGGCTTCGTGGTGTCGGAAGCTGCCGAGATCGTTCGTGACATGTTCGACGTTTGGCGGCGCATTCGCGCTGAACACAAGGGAGACGACGAGGCGATCGAGCGGGCCGGGCGCGAATGGCAAGCGGCCAATCCCATACCTCGGGGCGATGTTGCCAACTTAGTCGATCACATAGACCATATCGTCCGTGTGGCGGGCATCGATCATGTCGGCATCGGATCCGACTTCGACGGCGTGACAGTGCTGCCGGAAGGGTTGGAAGATGTGTCCAAGTTCCCCTCCGTTAGCGAGGAGCTGGTCAGGCGCGGCTACTCGGACGACGACATCGAGAAAAGCTTGGGTGGCAACGTCCTCAGGGCTTTCGAGCGCGCCGAAGAAATCGCTAGTATGCTCCGCGCCGGGTCCTAGGTTCTGGACCGACCTCCACGTTCGAGTAGGTTCAGGAACTCGTTGACCGTGTGCTGGCTTCGATCCTTGCGATACCATATCGTGATTGGCTTATACACGTCGTTGCTTTTATCGCTCAACTCCCCTCTCTCGAGCTTCCGAAGCCTCTCTCGGAACATGGCCTGAGCGGGTCCAGGACGCGGACCCCAGGCGCCCAGTTCCTGCATGTCTTCGTCGTACACGATTGCGATCGGTATCGAGCGCCCGCCGTGTGTCAGGTGAGTGTCCATCAAGTCGAGGTTCTCATCGCGTTTCAACACCCGGAGTTCCATGGATTCCGGGGCCGCATCCGCCATCCGAGCCAGTACCGGAACGGTTGAAGCAGCGTCGCCACACCAATCTTCTGCCAACACCACCACGTGACGGAGGCCCGGTAGGTTCTTGAGTCGATTGAGGGCATCTTCGGGGATATCGGTGTGTTCGTACACCCCATTCCACAGCCCCTGATGCTTCTTCGCTCCGTTCTTGAACTCGTCGAAACTCTGTGCCAGCTTGAATCGCTCTTGCGTCACTTCTGTCTCCTTCTTCTCTCACCTGTGCGGGACCGCCGCCGGCTGGAATACCTGGCTATGCAATGTCTCCTTTCTCCGTCCGGGTTCCCGGAACTACGGGCTCTGGCCCCGGTATCAGTGATAAAGCCGGTAGCCCGGCGATTCGCCGACTCGCCAACCATGTATTCGTACCTACAGAATGCGTCCCGCTAAATGGCGTAATCGGGTGAATCTGCTTATACTTAGGTGCGTTTTGAATCCTCCCTGCCCGTCGTTTCGGGTGAACGACCTCCCCACGCACGGTTAGCCTTAATACTCGAGGAATGCCTAGCACGAGGTCTGCCAAGAAGATTCTCCCCGGCGGTGCCGGCCAGCGCTCGGAGTCTGTAGAGCTCTTTGCCCTCGGCAGCATCGGTGTGCTTCATAAGGGCGAGGACATCACAGAGTCCCTGGGCGCCCGGCGCTTGGGTCTACTCGTCTATCTATTCCATGAACAGCGGCCCCTTTCCCCGGCTGAGATCATCGAGCTCCTCGGGCGTGGCGGAGGGGAGGAGAAGGAGCTGGAGGGCCTCGAGCGCGCGGTCAGCTGGTTGAAGGAGAATCTACCCGACGTCTATATCAAGATGACCAACGACACGGTGGAGGGCGTCAGGGGAGTCTGGCTCGACACCCGACAGGTAGAGGATTCGATCGATGGTCGCGATGCTGCCCAGGTATCGGCGCTCTACCGTGGCGATTTCCTCGAGGGCTTCAGCTCCGGCAGCGCTGAGTTTGACGAATGGGCCAACAAAGAACGGGCCCGAATCCGCCGTGCCTGGACCAACCGCATCCGCAGCGAAGCAAAAACCGCCGAGGGCGCTGGGCAATGGGAGTCCGCGCGGGACTGGTGGCGTATCTTGGTCGCTCGTGCCCCGACGCGCGCCGAGGGCGTGGCGGGTCTGTTGCGCGCACTCGCCATGGCCCAGAAAGAGAAAGAGGCCTCCCAGGTCTACGGAGAATACCTGCTTCGCCTTCAGAACAACGGCAACGGCGAGGTCGCTCAGGCCGTCCAGCAGATCGTTCTCGAGTTCTCCATCCTCGAGCCGGTCCTCGAGGAGATCACTCTGGCCCCGGAAACGCCGGCCCCGGAGCCGGCGCTCCTCGAGGAGCCGAGCCCTCTCGATCTTGAACCGCCCGCAGAGGCGTCCCCTTTGCCCCAGCCGCCCACGCAGCCGGAAGAGGCGGCTCAGCTGGCGGAGTCTGTTCCGGTAGAGCCGGCGGCTTCCACGGGTTACACGATCCCAGAGTTGGAAGGGAACGCGCTGGCGGAAGGCGTCGAACCCGCGGAGCTGGCGGAGGCTCCGCCCCAGCTCGAGACGGTGCCGGGCCTGGAGCGGAGCGTGGTGGGGGAGGACTCGATCGACGAACCAGCGGCGCCGCCTGAGGCGGAGATCGAGAGCGTCCCAGGATTGGAGAGCAGCGCGGACACTTTCACCGAGGCGACCCAGGAGGAACCTAGCGAACTCCAGTCCGCAGCCCCTCCGAAGAAGCCGGCCGCTTCCGTTCCAGCCTTCTTCGAGCCCCGATCCGAGCAAGACGTTGAGTGGGACGAGCTCGTCGCCAACACCTCTCACGACGACGCTATCGTATTCGATGAGAACTTCTTCCCCGGGACCGGTGATAATGGTGAAGCTGGCGCCTCCACAGCGGAGGCCCAAAGAGACGAGGAGTTCATCGATCCTGCTGGTCTCGGCTCAGTAGACGAGGCTGCCGGGAGTTCGCGCTGGCAGCGCGGAGCTGAAATGCAGACTTCGGGGTATGTCCCCAGCTCAAAGGCGAAGCGGTCCGGGCCCAGAGACCCCTCTCCCCTCCTGCTGGCCGTCAAGCGCTTGGGTGTGACTCTCGCTGGCGTCGGCGGCAGCCTTGTCGCCGTCCTCGGCGTGGCTGCAGCAATCGGTCGACTGCCAGGTCGAATCCTCAAGTCGCGGCCAAAGCGAAGCTCGAGATCGGTCCGTGCTCCTTCCGGCCTGACGAACGTAGCGAGGGCACTCCGCCGCTTCTGGTACATTCCAGCAGTAGCGATCGTTCTCTCCGCTCTAGTCGTCGCCGGACCCAAGCTTGCCAGCACGTTTGAGTCGATCAGGACACGGAGCTCGGAATCCGGCACGTCTGCGCTGCCTTCTGTCTCGCTGCCAAAGGTGACGGTGCCAAAGGTGACCGTTAGGACTCCGGCGTTCGTAACGACTTCGGTCACGAAGTTGGGAGAGATGTTCTCGGGGCCGCTGCTGGAGGATGCCGGGGCGAGGGTTGTTGTCGCCGATGTCGTTGGTCGCGACGGTCAGATCAATCGCGCTCTAAGCGTTGCTTTCCGCGCCACTCTCTCTCAAGCCAGGTATTTCACCACGCCACCGCGCGAGCAGGCGCTCTTGACCCTGGTCAGGCCGGCCGCCTGGGAGCTGCCTCTGCCCGACGCCCTCAGGCTTGCTCAGGCTCAAGAATACGACCTCGTGCTCGCGGGCCAGGTGCTCACCACAGAGGCCGGCGATAGGGTAACCGTCCGCGCTCTCAGCACGTCAGGCGATGAACTCTACTCCGCCAAGGCGGTCGTCACCGGTGAAGATAAGCTTCTCGGCGCGCTCGAGGCTGTCACCAACAGCCTGTTAAGACGGATCGGCGAGCCGTCAGCAGATATCAAGGCGAGTGTGCCCATGACGAAATTCCTCTCGCCATCGCTGGATGCTCTCGAAGCATACGATCGCGCGGCTGAGAACATGTTCGCGGCCCGGTACGGCAGCGCCGCCTCAGAGGCAGGGCGAGCCGTCCAACTCGATCCTCAATTCGCGATGGCCCATCGCCTGCTCGCCGAAGCCTTTGCCCTTCAGGGCCAACGTGCCCGGGCCCGTACCGCGCTCAAGACTGCCTGGGAGTTCCGAACCCGGCTCAGCGAAAGAGAACGCCTCCGCTTGGTGGCAGATCGCATGGCTTTCGACGACCGCCTCTCCGATGCTGTGTTGGCGTACGATAAAGTGTTCTCTGAGTACCGCGATGATGTTGGCTCTCTAAAATCCCAAGCGCTTCTGCAGAGAATGATCGGTGTTCGCGGCGGCGGGGACGGGAACCTGCGAGTGGCTTTCACCATCACTCCCGTCGATTGGCCCGAGCTCAGCCGTGTCGCCCGCTTCATCAACTACAGAGGGTCCGTCCTTCCCAACGTGGACTCCATCGTCGCTTCACTCCAAGAGACGCACTGAACGGCGGTAATCACCTCGGCACTCGCCGTGCCGCCGCGCTCTTGTTGCTGCAAAATGCCGGCGCTAGCTTCAGCTCCGTGCAACTCGACTTCGCCGTGATCGCCGATGCCGCCAACGTCAGCCAGGAAGGCAAACTCAACATCCTGGGCGTCTTCGACACCATCTGGGCCCGAGACTTCCCCGTGCGCCACACGACCATGGTCTTCGTGCTTCGCTTCCTCGCCGACTTCACTGAACAGGGGGACCACTCTCTGGAGGTGCGACTCATGGACGCCGATGGGGCTCAGCTTTTCAAGGCCGAGGGTCCTCTCAAAGTCACCGGCGGTAGCCCCGGTCGACCCATTCGCCCACATGTCATCATGGCACTCAACGGCGTCACCTTCGACCAGCCCGGCGACTACTCGTTTGAGGTGATGCTCTCCGGAAAACATGTGCGCAGCGTCCCCATCTTCGTGGTCGAACCGCCGTCGACGCCGTTTCTTGGACCGGAAACGAGCAAACTCGCCTGATGACGCTTTTTCTGAAAGATTTCTTGCCAGCGCGTCCGCGCCCGAGTAGATTAAACCCTGAGCAACCGTAAAATAGCTGTAAGAAAAGCCACTCTTTCGGCAACCCGGAGCGGGACTTTTTGCCATACTCTCCGGACCTCCTTACCAGGGAACGCTGATGGCAAGTGTTGTGAAGGTCGATTCAGACGGCGCTTTCAAGATTGCAGGTCGACGACACCAAATCCCAGAAAGATTCTCAGACAGACAGATCCACAGCTTTCGCACCCTCTTAGAACCGATACCCGACACCCCGAGCGGACCCAGCCTGAGTTGGCGGCTGCGTCGTAAGCAGGAAGATTTCCTGATGCGCCGGGCTTTGACGGTGGTGATTCCGGGGCTGCCTCAAAAGGCGGTGAAGTCGATGTCGGCGAACGGGGTTCGGAAGATTCACAACTGGATCGTTCGGAATCGCCCGGAACTTGTGGGAGAGTCAGCCAGTCTGGTGAGGTGACCCAGCGGGAGGGGGCGGTTGTCAGCTGCCCCCTCTTCGCACCCGCCGTCGTAACCCCCTCGTAAATACGCCCCCAACCATCACACAGGGTGCTCTCGGACTCATGTGCTCGAATCGCAGGCTCGGCATACGCGGTCGAACGATCCGCACGCTCCACCAGCGATCGGAGGCCGAATGCTTGGGGTTGAGTGGCGGTTTGATCGTGGCTGTGGGTACGGTGGCGGAGGTCGAGGCCGCGCTTGGGCCAGGGGCGAAATGGTTGGATCTTCGGCCCGGGGTGATCGTGCCGGGGTTCTGCGATTCCCATATCCACCTGATCGAATGGTCGCTGGGTTTAGGACGGCCCGGTCTGGCAGGCGCCAGTTCGATGGCGGACGTGCTTGCTCGGGTCGGTGACACGGCGGTGCGCTCGGCCGCCGGCGATTGGCTCGAGTTCAAAGGCTGGAACCCATCCTGGCGCTCCCAGTGCCAGCTGGAGGATTTGGACGAGGCGTCGGCTGGCCGAGCGGTGGCTCTGGTCGCTCACGATCTCCACTCGGGCTGGCTCAACTCCGAAGCGATGCGCCGCCTTGGGATCACGGCCGGCCGGGATGACCCGGAAGGTGGCAGGGTGGAGCGTGACGCTGCTGGAAGACCCACGGGCGTGTTACAAGAGCGCGCGCTCGACTGGTGGTACCAGGGGCGACCACGCCCGGGGGTGAGCGAACGCCGCGCGGCGTTACGGTCTGGACAGGCGGCGCTCCACAAGGTGGGCGTGACGTCGGTTCACAGCGTGGAAGCCCCGGATTCGTTCGGGATCGTTCAGGATTTGGAGGCGTCCGGTGAGCTGAGGCTTCGGGTCCTTCATCACATGCCGCAGCGGTTTCTCGATTCGTTGATCGAAAGTGGTATCAGGAGCGGGTTTGGCGACGAGTATGTGAAGATC
>SDBV01011105.1_pt1 | contig 11712 bp, 5 predicted proteins | sample 2277081 | NCBI WGS metagenome assembly SDBV01 (sample SAMN10402039, study PRJNA504765) | marine sediment metagenome | isolation source: marine sediment core GS10_PC15, 223 cmbsf | place: Arctic Ocean: Southern Knipovich Ridge | collected 2010
ATTTGATAATATGCTCGAATGACTGTTTTGGACCAAAAGATTGCCTATTTTAACAGGAGAGACCATGGATAATAATGCTGAGACGCTTAAAATGAAGACAAAGAAGAACCTTTACTTGTCGCCATGCCTCAAAATACCTTGTATCGCAATTCTGCTTCTTGGTCTGGCTTTGGGTTTTTGTGGTTGTGCCCAACCATATTCGGCCAAGCCGTTAAGTTCGATTAAACTTTTCAGGCAACGCACTGAAAACGTGTTGAACTCTTCAAAACCGGGCAAGGACACACAACAATATCTGCGGCTGAAATTCCTTGATAAAAAATATCGCAACGAACCGGAAAGTGTCATCCTGGAACTCCTGCGAATTTCGAGAGAGACAAAAGATGCCAAAGCAATGATAGCAACCGCTGAGCTTTCACTTCTCCAAGCCAAAAAAACTTTCAACAGTGACAGAGACACTTCGGCAGCAATGTACATAAATGCCGCAGAAACCGCTTACGATTATTTATTTTCTTCCGACGCGATCGTATCGTTCAGTACCCTGAAACCCTCTTACCGATTCATGGCCAACATCTATAACCGGGCGGTCTCAAGACTGGTAGAGATCCGCGAAAAAAATGAAAAACCATGGCAAGGTTCTACCAGCTTTGATCTTTATGGTACCTCATATGAATTTACCGTCAAAGCAAACGGCCCCGGCGTATGGGATCCGCAAATTTTCGATTCTTTCAGATCGGCAAACCAGATCCACGTAAAAGGTTTCCGCAACGAATACCTCACTCATGGCTTAGGCGCTCCAATCATCGGTTTCATCGACGAACCGAGGCAGCATGCCGCTTTCGGAAAATACTCTCCACGGAAAGGGATGGCCTATCCAGTTACCGCGATACTTTTTTTTGAGCCGAGGGAAGAGAAAAACGGCAAGATCTACCGTAAGGCTCACATCAGATTCTACGACCCATCACTAACCGATACCGCACACATTGCCGGTCACCAGGTACCTCTCGAAGCCGACTTCTCCACACCTCTGGGAGTCATGCTCGCCAAGATGAAGCCCCCTAAAGTGGATCTTGCAGGAATGTTCAAAAGCGATGAATACCTTAGCCAATCCGGGATGTATATGCTCGAACCATACCGACCCGACAAGATACCAGTCGTTATGGTCCACGGCCTGATGTCATCCCCGGAAACATGGGTAGAAATGTTCAACGATCTAAAAGGCGACCCGGAGCTTCGCAGCAGGTACCAGTTCTGGTTCTTTAGGTACCCAACCGGACTGCCTGTAATGTACTCCTCATCGCTGCTTCGCCAGGAACTGCTGGATATTAGCGCAAAATACAACCCCCAAGCCGATAACAAAAACTTTGACAACATGGTACTCCTCGGCCACAGCATGGGAGGCCTGCTCTCACGAATGATGGTTCAAAACAGCGAGAACATCTACTGGGACAGCGTGTTCGCCAAACCTCTTAATGAGATATCCGTTGACGAACAGACACGCAAGCTATTGAAAGACATTTATTTTTTTGAAAGACTTCCCTTTATCAAAAGGGTGATCTTTCTTGCCACCCCCCACCGAGGCAGTGACTTAGCCGACCAATGGTTCGCGAAATTAGGATCAGGCTTTGTAAGTCTACCTTCCCTGGTAAACGATGTTGGAGACGTAATATTCAACCTCAGTGAAGACGAGCTTGCTATCGACCCCAAAGACTTCGCCAAAGAAGTCCCCAACGCTATCGATCTGCTCTCCCCTTCATCGCATTTCGTGAAAACCACAGGCACCGTTCCCCTGGACAAAACGATACCCTACCATTCGATCATTGGCATCAGAAACAGTAAAGATGGCCCAGGCAGTTCTGATGGCATAGTACCATACGAAAGTTCACACCTGGACATGACGTTGTCAGAGAAATTGGTCCCGACAACTCATGAAGCACATAAGCACCCCTTGGCAATAGATGAAGTAAAAAGAATCTTAAAGCTTCATATCGAATAATTTTATGCATAACGAATAGATGGAAGACGAGCCTATGAAAATAGCTCTGGGAAAACAAGCACGAATAGTAATCAGGTCGATTCTATATCTCATTATAATTCTTGTCATTGTCTGGTCGACGGTAATTCTAATTTATGCCTTCCGAGCCAGAAAAAAAGGAGAGTTAAAATTATGGCACAAAGTCAAACTCCATAATGAGTTTAAGGCTAAAGACTTTAGCGATGAGTTCACATTTAATGATTATCAAAAAATGGAAAACGACCTGTTCAATGAACTGCATAAAAAAGTATATAAAAATTTAGCCGCCGCAGACAGGCATCAGTTTAACCGGTACAACTTAAAAAGTCCCTGCAATCCTGATAATTTTAAACAGAATTTTAACAGATCCTACGAACTTATCCCTGAAAAGGTAACCGGAAGCATATTGCTGATCCATGGGCTTACGGACTCGCCATACTCCATGAAAGACCTGGCCCGGTTATTTTACAATAAAGGGTTCTATGTTTTGATAATGCGTATGCCAGGCCACGGCACAGTACCATCTGAACTTACAAATATAAACCGCCAAGACTGGACAGCCGCTGTTAAAGTGGGTGTTAAACGCGTAACTGAGTTCACAGGCCCAAACAAACCTTTTTATATGGCAGGTTACTCTAACGGTGCTTTGCTCGCATTGCATTATACATTCGAATCCATTGAAAATGACCAGCTAACCAAACCTGACAAGTTGTTTTTATTTTCTCCTTCCCTTGGAGTTTCGAAATTTGCAGCTTTATCCAAATGGCTCAAAGCGTTATCTTTCATACCATATTTTGAAAAATCAAAATGGAAAAGTATCTCTCCGGAGTATGACCCATTCAAATACACTTCTTTTCCTATGAATGCTTCAAAACAACTGTATGACCTTTCAAGACAAACACAAAAGCAACTGCTGACACATCAACAGAAAGGCACACTCGAAAAGTTACCTCCTATCACAACATTTCAGTCAGTCGTTGACTCTACAGTTATAACCGAAGACATTATTTATAAACTCTACGCCAATCTGCCCATTAAAGGCCACGAGTTGATATTGTTTGATGTAAATCGAAACTCGTATCTTCAGAACTTCCTAAAATCCAACCATGGTCTGTTTTTGTCTGATCTGATCAAGCCCGAAAAGCTCCCCTACAATCTTACAATCGTCACAAACAAAGATGTCGATACAGTTGAAGTTGTAGCCAAGACAAAAAAACAAAACAGCACGGAATTTGTCAGCACTGACCTCGGCCTATTCTGGCCAAAACAGATATACTCTCTTTCGCACATAGCTATCGTATTTCCACCTGACGATGCCCTGTACGGCATTACCCCCAACACCGACACAGGACTTCACTTAGGCAATATAGAATTGAAAGGAGAACGCAATCTGCTTAAGATCCCAGCCGAGGACCTGATGCGACTCCGCTGCAATCCATTCTTTGACTACATAACAGAACGTATTAGTGAACTGATACCATAGGATTGGCCATGCGGTGGTCTTTGGGAAGTTTAATCATTTTGGCCAAAAAAAACGTGAAATTGCGAAATTCATATTCACACGGCTTGTATTATTGAGCCATTACGTGGGTCTTGAGAGTGAATATAAAATTAGCTTTGAAACACCAATACTCAGTATTTATCGTTGTTTCCGGTGTGTAAGTTAATATAATGATTAATATAGGTGTAAGTGCCTATAGGAGCTGTTTTCATTGTTTGAGAGTCGCTCTAATAGTTTTTTTAAGTGTATTTTATCTTTGCCGAAATTGGCTTATGAAACGGACAACATTGCCAGGGATAGCATACCCTTACAATTAATGCTGCAAAAGGATATATCATTTGAGTACAGAACGCTCCTTACTGCCTGTTGATATAGTTATGGCCCCATCATGGTGGAACAAACATGCTGGGATCGGTTTCGATGAAGATTTCTTTTTTCATCCCGCCAAAAGAGTGGAATCCGAACGAAAGATGGAAAAGTTGCTATATGAGAGATGGGCCGAATACGGACTGGGAGACAAGAACAAGAGTGATCTGCCTGTTGTCGGGGCAGTTCATTTAGCATCCGGATTTCTTTTGCAGGAAATGCTTGGCTGCGAAGTAAGGTATACTGAAGACAGCCCTCCGCAGGTAGTTTGCGCCAATAAAGCAAATCTGGACATCTCGATTGAGCGGGCTTTTTCAAGTGAGGCGTTTAAGAAATTTCACGCTATGACGGAAAGGCTAAAAGAAAGATTCGGTTTTTTAGTCGGCGACGTTAACTTCAGCGGAGTATTAAACCTGGCTTTAGACCTTCGCGGCGAGATGATATTCATGGATATGCATGATAAATCTGACGAGGTCAAAAAGTACTTCGCTAAACTTGGGCGTTTTATAAGCCGTTTCGTAACCGGAGTTCAAAAGGAAACCGGGACGAGCAGCATTTCTGTCAACCGGGTGGTCCGCCATTTCAGCGAGCCGGTATATTTGCACTCGGAATGTTCGCATACGATGATATCTGTCCCGGATTATGATGAATTTCTGTTTCCGATCGACAGTCAATGGAGCAAAATGTACCGTCCTTTCGGAATCCATTTCTGCGGCCCTGACCCGCATCGATTTGCCGACAGCTACGCGGCATTGCCGCATCTGGATTTTCTGGACGTCGGATGGGGTGGAGATATAAAAAAACTTCGTGAAAAGCTGCCGAATACTTTTTTGAACATCCGGCTTTCACCTGTTGAAATTCTTGAACAAAGCGAAGATGAGATTCACAACACTATTTGTCGACTGGTTGACGACAGTGCCAACCCGTATTTGACTGGTGTTTGCTGTATCAACATGGATGTCAATGTCCCGGATTCCAAGATTTCCACAATATTGTCAACTATTGACGAATTGCGGCAAAAAACCATGCAGGAAAAAAACATAAGCTTTGGAAAGGAAAAACATGAACATTAATCGAAAAGAATTTCTTAAAATGGCAGGATTTGCCGGTGCAAGTGTTGCTGCATTAGGAACATTCAATGGTTGTGCATCGGCAGGCGACAATAAAGGTGACGTAGATAATCTACCAAAGGAAATGGAAGGATATCAAAATAATCACACGCAGCGATTTAATATGTCCGGCTACAGAGCACCAAAGATCAATACTGTCAGGATCGGGATAATAGGCACCGGAAATCGAGGTTCTCATCATGCCGGAACTATAACGCGAGTTGATAATGTCGAGATCAAAGCGGCAGCGGATGTTCTACCTGAAAGATTTGATAGAATAAAAAAGACATTGGCAAATACCGCCCACACCCCTGATTATTATGCGGGTTCGGAAAACCAATGGAAAAAACTATGTCAGCGAAAGGATCTGGATTTAATACTAATAACTACTCCAACTTATCTGCATGCGGATATGGCTGTTTATGCGATGGAACAGGGTAAGCATGTTATTACAGAAGTGCCGGCGGCTGTAACGATCAAGCAATGTTGGGATATAGTAAAAACTTCTGAAAGAACAAAGAAGCATTGTATGATGATGGAGAATTATTCTTTTATGCCTTTTCATATCACGACTTTGAATATGGCTAAGCAAGGTTTCTTTGGCGAAATAGTGCATGGAGACGGTGCGTACAATACAAGCAAAATGGGCAACAACTTTAGTAAAACAATGTATTGGGACATGTGGTGGTTGAGAATGTATGGTTCCAGAAAAGGAAATATCTATCCTACACACGGCCTGGGACCTGTAGCGCAAATGATGAACATTAATAGAGGTGACCAGTTCGATTTTTTGGTCTCTGTTGAAAGTAAAGACTTTATGATGGCCAACAAGGCTAAGCAATTAGCCATGAAAGACAGCTTCTATGAAGAATTCGCGAAAATGGAATATAGAGGAAACATGAGTTCTATGCTCATAAAAACAAAACAAGGACGTACTATCAATATTCAGCATGATGCCACATCGCCATCTCCTCACAACCTTATTCACGGAGTTTATGGAACAAAGGGATCCGTGTTATACGATCCGGTTCCACCTCGAATATGTACCGGTAATCACAGATGGGCTGATAAAAAAACTTATGATGATATAATGAAAAAATACAAACCGGGATTGCTGCATAAATTCGAAGAATTTAGAAAAGGTATAGGAGCAACTCTCGCAAGTGGTCACGGTGGATCGGATCTTATTAATGTTTGGCATATAATAGATTGCTTGCGTAACGGTTTGCCTCTTGACCAGGATGTATATGATGCTGCTGCATTTAGTTCTGTAGTACAATTATCAGAGTGGTCCGTGCTTAATAATTCAAATTCTGTTAAGATTCCGGACTTTACTGTTGGTGCATGGAAGACAAATAAACCGAATATGGATATTAACCTCGACAATGGCGGAGGAAACACTAAAGTACTCAGCTAAGGAAAGCAGGTGCAGTGGAGTTGCTGGAATGGTTTCCAAAGCAAAAGAATATCGAACAAAGCGTTGCCCACAAGTTATGGTTTTGCGGATACGGGTTGTTCGTTGACATTGTATGGGTTGGTGACCGTTACTTTATCTGCTGCCAATTCTGCCAACTCGGGTAGGTCGTACACGTGTAGACCGCCATAGATCGTGCTGACCATTTGGTTGGTCGTAAAGTCAGCAGCAACGATATCGGTCCAGGATGTAACCATGTTATTTATGGTAACGCTGCTAAATAATTCTGGTTCCAGGGCGACTGCGTGCAGGGCCGGCACACCGGGGTTGCCGACACTAAGCATTTTTATACCGTCAGTTACGTTCTTTTCCTGTCCCTTGAGATAGCGGGCACAATTGAAAATATCCTCGGTTCGCATACCGACGTATGAGATACCAAACAGATAGGCGTAGGTAAGATCCCGACCGTCGCCGCCCCACTCGGGGCTGAAATAACCCTGGCCTTTTTGTTGGGTTTCTCCACTGCCGCGCAGGTCGACGGCCAGGACGATATGCCCGGCCTGTACAAGCTGTTCAATTGCTCCAGCCGGTTGGGCGTCGGTGTGTTTTCCCTGTTGATGCAGGTACAGGACAGGCGGCTTGTCAGAAACCGCAGTCGGCACAAAATGCAGGGCACCCAGTGCGATACCTTCTTCGGGATAAATAATAATTTTTTCGATATCGTAACCGACACGCTTTATGGTTGCACCCTTTTCGATACGCGGCTGGGGCAATTCCTGCAGAGGGCGCACCCCGGCTAACTTGCGTATCTTACTAAGCAGTTGTTGCCTGGATGAGTTTTGCCATAGCTGTTTGCGAAGCACGGTTAGTTTGCGGGCCTGCTCGGCATTGACATCGTATACCGACCGGGCGCCTTCGATGAGCATTACCTGTCCACGTGGTGTGCATTGGAGTTCTTTGTCGGTGAAGACCTGGATATCCGGTTCAATCACCTCATCGGTGCGGTCCTGCAGGAAATGAGCAAACCAGGTTGCGATCGCCTGACGCTGCTGACGGTTATAGTTATGGGGAGCATCATTTTCGAAAATTGTCACACGATCAGCTGCATCGAGCATTTCGAATAATCTTTGGGCGTATCTAAAAGAAGTGCGTGTGCCTTTAATATCGAAGAAATCCTGGATACCTGCGGCGATCAGTACCGGTGATGGTGCCCGCATCGTGATATAGTCAGCATGGTCCATACCGAAAGCAAGTTGGCCATAGATATTCTGTTCGGCATCCTGGCCGCCGATAGTATGAACCAGGCGTTCGAAACTGGTGATGTAGCAACTGGGCGCGGCCACATCGATACGATCTTCCATCGCCATCAGTTGGGAGGTCTGGGTGCCGCCGCCACTGTTGCCGGTACAACCGATACGCTCAGGGTCGACATCCGGGCGCAACTGGAGATAATCTATGCCCCGCATGCCGTCCCACATTTCCATTGTAGCTGTACCCTGGCCCAGCAGGGCACAACTTACACCGACACGATTATGGGCGTGAACACCCCAGTATTTAAATTTACCTTCATTGTCAATCACCTGCACACGTTCGCCCTGCTCGATCGGATCAAAGACCAGCGCCACCATACCGTTGAGTGCCAATAGGGCTCCCATTGTCTGATAGTCTTTCCATGCTTTACCGTTGGGGGAATGGCCGCACGGCACCAATACACCTGGGTAGGGAGCTTTATATTTTTCCGACTCCGGCACAAAGCATATAGCGGTAACATAATGTCGGGGCCGGCTCTCATAGATCAGCTTTTCCACCCGGTAGCCCAACCGTTGCAGAACACCTGTTACCTTGGGGTTGAGAGGTGTGCGGGCGGGAAAAGCTCCCAGAGCTTTTCTAAATTGGCTGCGTAATTTTTCCTGGTAAGCCTTAATATCGGCAGTGGTTTTAAGAGATTCAAATCTTTTTTGCCAGTTGATGGCTGCCTGATCCACCTTTTGGGTCAGATATCGCTTCATCATATCATGCGGTTCGACACCAAATATCCGCTCACCCAGAACCTTATCGTTATCCCAGGCAATTGACACCGCATCGGCAGGTGCACCACTATCGATTACCACAGATTCTGTCGTATTATCCAGGTTGTTATCAACAAGTTGTATATTTTTTGACTTACTGCCTTTAACATGCAGAAATGTTTTGACACCCTCAGGACAGGATGAATTGCTAATGGTAATATCCACACTGTCAGTAATCGCGATCGCCGGGCCCTGGCGGGTAGTCATGTTTACATTGGTGAGTTTGACATTTTTAGCATTCTTGATTGACAGGCCCCGGCGACCGGAGCAGGTGACGTTTTCCAGGGTGACATTTTCGATAAGGCTGTCGGTAAGACCGTTGATTTCGATGGGGTTTTTGTTAGGATTGCTGACCTGGGAACAAGTTATGTTTTTGATGTGAATATTACGTATCTTCGGTAAAGTCTGGGATTGTGGCTTGGAGGTACTGCCCTGGTAATTGGTATTCAGATAAACAGCGCACCAGTTCAGATCATTGGCCTTGATGTCTTCGACCCAGACATTTTCCACTACTCCGCCGCGGCCGGGCATGGTCTTGATCTGGAAGCCCAGCAGCGTCCCGTCAAAATGAAAGTCCCTGATATAGATATTCCTGACGTTGCCCGACATTTCACTGCCGATAGATATGCTGCCCCAGCGCGGCCCCTTGGAATAAATATGACGAACAACAATATTCTCGCTGGGCTTGTTAACCCGCCAGCCGTCTTCGTTTAAACCTGCTTTGATGGCAATAGCATCGTCATCGGTATCGAAATAGCAGTATTCGATGAGCATGTTTTTACAGGAGTCGGAATTGACACCGTCGCCGTTGGGATGATGAGTATAGATATAAAGTTTGCGGGCGATGACATTTTCGCAATAGACCGGATCGATACTCCAGAAGGGGCCGTCGGTGAGAGTAAAACCTTCGAACAGAACATTTTTACAGTTGATGGTCTGGATAAACTGGGGACGCAAGCCGCCTTCTATACCGAATATCCGGTCCTTGACCGCAATGCCGCGAAATTGAGAACTGATCAAATCATCGGCTATCTTTTGCTGGGTGCCTTTCCAGGGCCACCACGGTTCACCCTGGCCGTTGAGTTTGCCGGGGCCGGTGATGGCGACGTTAATACAATCTTTGGCATAAATAAAAGGTGAATAATTATAGCATTCAACCCCTTCAAAACGGGTAAACACTACCGGCAGGTAATCGGCAAATCGATTGCTGAAAAGTAACTCCGATCCCTTAGAAAGATACAGGTTGATATTACTGGTGAGGTGGATAGGACCGGTGAACCATTTACCCGGCGGTACGACAACCTTGCCGCCGCCTTCATTGGCACAGGCCTTGATAGCGGCAGCAATGGCCTTGGTATTGTTCGCCTTGCCATCGCCGACGGCGCCAAAGTCAGTAATCTTGACAGTGCGATCCGGAAAAACGGGCCGCCTCGGTTGCGGCATATCGAAAGGGGCATTTATCGGCGCAATTTCATCGGGGACCTTGCTGAGCCACACATCGGGAGGATCCACCGCCTGGCACGGGGAAGACCCCAACAAGCACACAAATAATATAGCAAGATACCCAACTCCGTTATTATAAATACTATTGTTGTAGACCATCGAACTTGCCTTTCATTTCTGAAACATATTTGAACTTATCCGCTTATTTTCCTTAATCCTTTCAAAATCGAATTATAACAAATCTTTTCGAATTTTAAAGTTGTTTTGGATTTTGATATTCGGACCTCTATTTTAAGCAATTTAACAGTAAAAAGCCTGTTAATAAAAAAAAAATGCTTTCGTATCCTTTTATCTCATAAGGATTAACAAAAAAAATTAAAAAAATATGATTTTCCGCTTGGCAGAGCGAACACTTCCGATTATCATAAGAAGTAATAAGGGACTACATATTGAGACGCATGTGGGGAACGTACCATATCTTGTGTGTTGAGTGTATTTATAGTTTTAGTATCGACAATTGACTTTTTGCTCATGTAAGGAGACGCGAAAATGACCGGGGATAGGATTTCCAACGATAATAACGAGTCAAAAAACACCAACTTTCAGCAGTGGACCAGCCCCGGCGCATCCGGAGCCAAAGGCGTAAAGATCGACCAGCACTTCTCCACCGCTGGCACCCACCCTTTCGACGAGATCGAATGGGAAAAGCGCGATGCCAAAATAGCAGGTGACGGAGGCGAGGTCATCTTCGAGCAAAAAGATATCGAGGTCCCCTCTTTCTGGAGCCAGCTGGCAACCAAAGTCGTCGTCAGCAAATACTTCTACGGCGACATCGAAACCAAGCGCGAGCACTCCGTCAAGCAACTCGTCCACCGCGTCGCCCGCGCCATAGCCGACTGCGGCCGCAAGGATCGCTACTTCACAACCGCCACAGACGCCGATAACTTCTACAACGAACTAACATGGCTATGCGTAAACCAGTACGGCGCATTCAACTCACCCGTCTGGTTCAACGTCGGCCTATACGACACCTACAAAGTCGAAGGCAGCAAGCACAACTTCCACTGGGACAACAAATCCGGCGAGCCTGTCGAATGCGAAAACAGCTACGAATACCCGCAGTCCTCGGCGTGTTTCATCCAGAGCGTAGAAGACACAATGGAAGACATCCTCCGCCTCGCCAAAAGTGAAGCAATGCTCTTTAAGCACGGCTCCGGCACCGGCACCGACCTTTCCACGCTTCGCAGCAGCCGCGAAAAGCTCTCCGGCGGCGGTAAGCCCTCCGGCCCGCTGAGCTTCATGCGAGTTTTCGACCAGATCGCAGCCGTAGTAAAAAGCGGAGGAAAAACACGTCGCGCTGCCAAGATGCAATCACTCATGATCGACCACCCCGACATCAAGGACTTCATCACCTGCAAGACCAAAGAGGAAAAAAAAGCCTGGGCACTCATCGACCATGGCTACGGCGGCGACCTCAACTCCGAAGCATACGCAAGCGTAATGTTCCAGAACGCCAACCTCTCGGTAAGAGTAACCGAGGACTTCATGACAGCCGTCGAAAAAGATGCCGCATGGATCACCAAAGCCGTAACAACCGGCAAGGACGTCGAAGAGTACTCCGCTCGCGAATTAATGGACCTCATCGCAGAGGGCACAAGGATCTGCGGCGACCCCGGACTCCAGTACCACACCACGATAAACGACTGGCACACTTGCCCCAACTCCGGCCCGATCAACGCATCAAACCCATGCAGCGAATACATGTTCATAAACGATTCCGCATGCAACCTGGCATCGCT
>SDBV01011106.1_pt1 | contig 11710 bp, 7 predicted proteins | sample 2277081 | NCBI WGS metagenome assembly SDBV01 (sample SAMN10402039, study PRJNA504765) | marine sediment metagenome | isolation source: marine sediment core GS10_PC15, 223 cmbsf | place: Arctic Ocean: Southern Knipovich Ridge | collected 2010
GTAACAATAAGATCATCTACGGCAAATAGTACATAATCATTTGGAGCTTCATAGATACATTGCAATGTTAATTGCTTAAAATTATTTTGATTAGTTTGTCCGATAAACCTCACTTGAGAAAACCGCTCTTGTACCTTTTGATATGCTTGAGCATATGTATCATCACTTGTTTTATAAACAACATATATCATACCAAGATCTGTTACATATTTTTCTACTGATTCCAATAATGCATAAAGTTGCAATGGACGATCGTAAGAATAAATAACCATATCTGCCGTAGCATTATTGCTCTCTTTTTCCCATGGCATAATACCTTCCAATCTCTGATAACGAGGCTTACTACGAATAAACTTATCTAAATACTCCTGGAGCCTAAGATTAACTTTACAATCATTTAATGGGTTAATCACATTATATTGATATAACACTTCAGGAATAAATGCAAAACGACCTCCCGACATTTCTAGCATAGGTAACATAAATGCCATATCCCATGTCATTGGAAAAAAGGCTCCTTGATATAATAAATCTTCAAGTTTAACTCGCTTGAAAAGACCAGCATAAAAAGTACGAAGGTGAGATGATACCCATGTGTACTCTCTAAATAAACTATTGTTTATGATATCTTTTGGTATTTCTCTACAGCAACCTACGGTAGCTTTTGGATAATCTTCATATTGCCCGTACGTTAACCAAATATTTGGATTGGCATAAACATCATTTATTCGAGGCAACACCTGTTCATGCGCAAACCAATCGTCTCCATCAAGCGTCACAATGATGGTAGAATTATCGCATGAATGAATAGCTTTATATAAATTTGCAAGTGCACCGCATCGTTCTTTATTTCTAATTAATTTCACTCGATGTTCTTGCCCCTGCTCTTTAATATACTGTTCTACAAATTCTCCGGTGCCGTCAGGCGAACAATCATCAATATATATAACCGTATAATTTTCATACTGCTGAGAAAATACAGAATCAAGATTACGTTGATACCAGTTTTTATTATTATACGATGCAATAACCACTACAATTGATTTTTCCTGTTGCTGTTTTACCATTGATTGTGCTCGAGTATATTGCAAAGGCAGTAATGAAATAAGAGCAATAAACACGCTATTCATGCTTACTGTATATTTTATTGTATACATCTGACATCCCCCTTTTGATAATTCCCTAAAATAACAGGCTGTTACTCCCGATCTGCAATACGCTATACGTCCCAATACAGCATAATAGCTTAGAATCTGTATCTATTATCGATAAATAAAGTTTGGCTCATATTCCATATGTGCACTAATATTATCAATCTTAAATAATGGTGCTATATCTATCTTTAATCCGGCATTAAATTTCTCTACCAATGCAGGAGGTGAATATAAATTCATGTGTAAATTGCCATGAGCCTCTTTTTGAACAACATTTAACGGAATGTTCACTATTTTTGAATGTTTATAGAAAAGCCCTACTCGATGCCAATCAAAATCTTCTTCCCATACACCTTCACCTTCAAAGGTATTTGGAGAACTATACACTCTTTCTTCCAGTGATTTTTTGATATCAGCTTTTCGGTATAATGTCATATCAATATTATTTGGATATTTCCAATCATACTCCCCATACGCAAATTGCCATGCATACATATCATCTTCAATGTGAGCACAGGAAGGTATTTTTTGTTCGCAATTGAATGAATAGCATGTTGATAAATTTTTACCTAATCGTAGATAAAAAGCATAGCCATGTGTTTTTTCCATTGCACGAATACAGCGATTCATATCAACATAATCAGTAACAATAATATCATCACTTGAAAACAGGATATAATTACTTGATGAGTCAAAAACAGCTTGTAACGTCAACGGTTTAAAGTCATCTCGATAATGTTCACTTTGCTTCATAAAGGCAACATGAGAAAATTGTTGTGCTACTTTTGCATATGCTTGTTGATACACATCATCACTTGTCCTATAAATCACCTGTATCGTTGCAAGATTTGTTACATATTTTTCAACTGATTCAAGGAGTGCATAGAGTTGCGTTGGTCGATCATACGAATAAATTACTAAATCTGCTTGAGCATCATTAAATGCAGCATTCCATCCAACCATAGGCCCATCAAGTTGATTATATGGACGCGCATTCCGAATCGACATTTCTACTCTACCTTGTAACTTTTGATCAACTTTGTGATCATTGAATGGCGTATACAAGTTATGAACATATAAAATATCCATAATACACGTAAAACGATCCTTTGCCATTTCAAACATCGGAATCATCATTCCAATGTCATAGCTCATCGGTAAAAACGTACCTTCATACAATAAATCTTGTAGCTTCATCTGTTTAAATAACCATGCATAAAAAGTGCGCGGTTGAGCAGTATGTCCGCGAAATTGACGCAATTGATTATTATCAATAACCTCTTGAGGAACCGGTTTGGTAAACCAGATAGGAATATCCTCCGTACACTCTCGATAATTACCATAGGTAATCCAAATATCTGGATCATTATAAGCAGCATTAATCATTGATAAAGCATCATCATGGGAAAACCAATCATCACCATCAAGATTGACCATTATTGCATCATCATCTGCCAGATGTACCGCTTTATAAATATTTGCCATGGCAAGAACACGCTCGGTATTTTTAATTAATATACATTTATGTTCTAAGCTATGTTCTTTTATATATTGTTCAACTAAATCTCCTGTACCATCAGGAGAACAATCATCAACATATATAACAGAATAGTTTTGATAGTTTTGAGAAAAAACAGAATCTAAATTGAGCTTGTACCACTCTTTATTATTATATGAAGGAATAAACACTACCATCTTTTTTTCATAATTGCCTTTATATGTTTTCGATGTAATTAATTGAGAAGAAAAACACAAGGCTGTTGTAATAAGCATCCAACAATATTTTTTTATAGGCATCATCTTTAATCCCCTTTTAATTAAGGTTTCTAATCAGCATTCTGCAATGTAAATCAGCATCCTTTCTTCACCGTTTAATAAATGTTGGCTTATATAATATGCGCATGCTTGGATTATTAATATGAAACAATGATGTTATATTAAGCTTTAAGCCCCTATTAAACATTCTTAATAACTTTCTTGCTAGCATAGCAGCATTATTTTTTTTACCATCTGTTAATGATGCATGTACCGCCCTAGAATGCTCATAGAAAAGACCAATTTTATTTAAATCTATATCTGCTAAGCAAGCTCGTCCGACACCTTTGATTGATTGATAATCTATTTCCTGTAATCGCTTTTTAATATCTGTTTTGCGATAAATAGTCATCATACACTCATTCAGATACTGCCATTCCTTCTCTCCATAGACAAACTGCCGACCATATATATCATCTTTTATATGTGCACTAGTTGGTATTTTATCATTCAAGTTATTACCTAAACTAAGATTAAAAGTATATGCATGTGTTTTTTCCATTGCTTGAATACATTGATTAATATCAACATAATCGGTCAGCACCATAGCATCACTTGTAAATAACACATAATTATTAGATGATTTAAATGCGTAATGCATAAGCAATTTTTTAAACCGCCCTTTTTGATTATCATATTTAACCAATGTTACATAAGGAAATTGTTGCCTAATGCTTTGATATGCTTGCACATACTTGTCATCACTGGTTCTATATATAATATATATATTATGCAATCCCTTTGCGTATACTTTAATTGATTCAAGCAGCCCATAAAGTTGTAGTGGACGATCCTGAGAATAAATTACAATATCAGCCATAGATCTTTTATATGCATCTTCCCATCTTGGTTTAGGCTCATTAAGTGGAGCATAACGTGCTTTAGCTCGGATAACTAAATCTAAATGACGTTGTAATTCCTTACTTATTTTATGGTCATTAATTGGATTTGCCATATTATAGGTATAAACAACATCAGAAATAAATTTAAAACGCCCTGCAGCCATTTCCATCATAGGCATCATGAATGCCATATCCCAGGTCATTGAAAAAAAGGTGCCTTCATATAATAGATCTTCAAGTTTAATATGATGAAATAGCCATGCATAAAAAGTACGCAAATGGGAAGGAATATGTTGATAATCACGATATGCATTATGTTCAACAATATCTTTTGGCATAGGAGTGCACCAGCCAATTTCATGACTTGGATACTGTTCAAATTGCCCATACGTTACCCAAACATTGGGATCAGCATATACTTTGTTCAGCTTGGATAATACTTCATTATGAGGAAACCAATCATCACCATCAAGTGTCACAATTATTGCATCGCTTCTGCTTGAATAAATGCTTCTATAAATATTTTCTAAAGCACCGCACCGTTTACTGTTTTTAATTAAGGTAACCTTACATGTTGGTTTCATTTTTTGTATAAACTCTTCTGCCAAATCTCCGGTACCATCCTCTGAATTATCATCGGTATAGATTACCTCAAAATTTTTATAATTCTGCGAGAATACCGATCCCAAATTGCGCTCATACCACTCCTTGTTATTATATGAAGGTATGACTACTACAAAATATTTATCACTATCATAACCCCGTATAACCGTAGAAGTAGAAAATTCTTGAACCGATGAATCATTAACAAATGAATACGTTAATGATGTGCACAATAAAGAAATAACTATGATATTGACAATGTTCTTGTACAATATAAAACTCTTCATAATCCTCTCTCGCAATATATTCTACTCACTCTTCTACTCTTATTTCACTATGATTCTTATCCAAAGCAATAAGCTTCTTGGGATAAATTGGATAGCCAATTTTTTCCCCACATTCGGGATAACAATATGAAGATGATAATATTTTTGTTGGTTTATTATCTATAAAATATCTATTAAGATGACTTTCATCATGCCACTTTGCAATGTACTCTTTGCGTAAGTCAATTTCAATATTGTGTGTATTAATCCGTGCCATTGGTAAAAATTCTTGCACACTCCCTCCATAAAAACCTCCTGCAAAATAACATTGTCCTTCATGTGCAGCAACGCATGCAGTTGAGATAGGATTAGTTTCATAGCCTCCACCAGAATCAAAACAGATCGATTCTTTACCAAAAAATCCCGGATGCAACGTCGCAACTATAGCTCCTAAAATTTCATCACCCACCGTATCTACAAAAAGCATATCTGCATCACAGGCAAATAAATAATCCATAGATGATAATAACTCTCGATGTTTATCATAGACACTAAAACGCATCATTGTATCATGTGGCCACCCAAGTCGTTCTTGATAAATTTTAATGACATTATCCATTTCTTGCATATCACCATCAGTAAAAACAAAAAAGGTAACATGATGATTAGTACAAAAGTATTGCTTAGCAGATTTAATTAAAGGAGGAACAAATTGTATATATTTCCCTGTAGCCATTATTAGAAGTCCAATTTTATAGGTCTGCACATTAATAGGATCTTCTTCATGACCTTTTAATAAAGAATTATGAAGCATTATACTAAAAATAAATATAATACTCATCATCGACAAGTAAGACTTGAAAATGTTCTGCATGACTCCCCTTATTTTGATTGCCCCATTATTTCTTGATACTGAGCATTATACTTAGCACAAGCATATTGTATACGCTTAATAGCATGCAATAGTTTAATTAACTTTTAGGCACAATTAGGAATCAAAAGATAAGACAATGTAGACCAATAATAGAAATAGCAAAAATTAATTACTATATTGATTTTTTTAACTTGATAGCATTATAGTCAACAAAAATAATAAATAAAAATATGAATAAGGAGAGTATATGAAAAAGTTCACACTAATATTCTTGATCATACATCTATTAAGCTATTCCCCAGCACTTTTAAGCATTAAAAAAATTATTTCGGTTAATGCGACAAACAATCAATCATCATTTCACCCTTCTATTCCTATTGATTTAATAATAGAGATCGATAAAGATGAATATTCTTCATTAGCCACTATGCTTGAAGAAGATATATTACCCAGTACTCTGCGCATTATATTTCATGAAAGTTCACCTGAAGATAAAAAAAAAGTTATTAACCTATTAACTGATGCAGGCTATATATCATTAGATAAAAATGCTAATAATAATCTAATTTTTACTCTTGATGAAACGTTATTGACAACATATCGATCAATTTCGCAACCGCATACACGAGGAATAAAAATAACTATAGGTAAATTCTCTGGTCCTCCAAAACTTTTATCAAAAGGAATGCATGCATATCGTGTTAAAGATTTTGAGCATACTGCAGTTAAAACAGAATATAATGCATACAAACTACTCAAAGAACATCCAATCGATAATGTTAGCTATGTTGCAATACCATGGGTTCATCTTATTAAGATGAGACGACTAAATAGAGTGCCAAACATTAAGTTAAAAGGAGAAGCATTTACCATATGTCAGCATATTCGCTATGCCCAAATCTTACCTCACCTTGAACGAATAGGTATTAATGTATTATTTACACCGCATGCAAGTAAAAACAAGGAAACATATAAGAGTATCAAAATATTGCCATTTCCTTTCAATGCGGTGAATGGCATTAATCCTGCTCCTCAAAAAGATTTATTATATTCATTTATAGGATATAATACACATTATACAAGGAACGAAATATTTACCATACCTACTCAAGATAACGCTTTAATCAAAAAACGATCTAATTGGCATTTCCATCAAAACAAGACACAAGAGGAACAAGAACAAGAGAAAAAAGAATATCAAGACGCTCTCGCGCGGTCTAGATTTTCTTTATGCCCACGAGGAACAGGTGCTGGAACCATACGATTCTGGGAATCTTTGCAGGCAGGAGCAATCCCTGTTTTGATATCCGATGATGTATGTTTACCCGAAGGAGAAATTGATTGGGATAAATGTATTATCAGAATAGCTGAAGAAGATGTCGATACCATCAATGATCTTTTAAATAGCATCCCACCAGAAAAAGAGAAAGAGATGCGAGAAAACTGCTTAAAAGCATATACACTATTTTCTGGTAAAAATTTAGTAAGAACTATTAGAGAATATTATGCTAATGAAGCGCTCAACGGCCGTTGTATCGCGCGAAATTCTTCGTAGCCAACCCTGCTTCGCTAACCTGTTCTGCGAAGTTTTAACGAAGAAGAAAGCTACGAAGGGTTCTACTCGCCATTCATCCCCAGTTTAAAAACTGGAGCTTGCTGGCGTAGTAGAATCAATCTTAAAACTTGTTTATAAAAAACTACAAAAACTAAATACAGTTCAAACTGATCAAGTATGTTGATCTTTAGTGCTTGAGCTAATTATTAAAAAATGCTTCTTTATATGCTTGTATTCTATCGATAATATATTCTGCCTTCTCCTTTGAACAATCTAAATTCATAATATTTTGCCGCATAGGATAATCGTGAGATTGTTCTGTATCAGAAAGGTTAAATTTTTCCTGTTTAGGATGAATCAAATATTGATCGCCTATTTTTGTTCTATGAAATGCAATCAGTTCATCAAGCAATAATACAAGTTCTTGAGCACTTTTATAGCTTTCAGAGATAGTTTTTTTATAAAAAAGTAACTTTTTAGCAACCTTATCATTAAATAATGAAGAACCAGGTTTGATTCCGGCTTGCAATGCAAATTCATCTAGCTTTTTGTGTAATTCATCAGGAGAATGATGTTTTATGAATTTCTTTAATGTATCGCGGTAAATAATAAGACCGTTAAGCTCTTGAGATGTTAGTTTAGTTTCATCTTTCAACATGGTACTCATAAGATCACAAGCAGGCTTACATAGATTTTTATCAAATGAACTTTCAAAATCGATAGCCCAAAATTGATCAGGTTTTGCATCATAAAAAAAGCTAGTATGACGACGAGCACCATTTCCTATAAATGTATCAAGCGCAACAATTAATGGAAGATCACTTGGGTGCAGCGACATGTCGTGAATCACTCTATAAGTCAATCCCCGTTGTTCCTTTGGAAACCTTTTTGTCCATGGTTGTCGAATAAATGGTTTGTTAATACCTGATAATTTAATTAAAACTTCTCCTGAAACCAACGTATGTAAAGTCGCTGGTATGCGTACATGTACCTTACCTGGTATAGCGTAATCTGCTGGAATTATTCTTACTCGATTTGCAGGTATTTTATTCAATTCTGCAATATATGCGCCTAACATTTCTCGCACTACTATAAGCGGACCTTCACTAGAGGCAGGATCATGAACTTTTGCTTGTTTAATAAGAAAAATATTTTTTGCACCATCCATAATATAGGTGATATAACTTTTTTTATGATTTAATTTCAATCTTATTTTTTTTATTTTATTTTTATTGTAATGAGGATCAAGAAGCTCAAAAGAATGATCAAAACAAAATACAAGTTGTAGATTTAATAAGAAGGCATATAGTAACAAATATTTTAACATGATAGATCATCCTTTTTCTTATCTCATTAATTAAAAAACTAACTACTAAATAAAAATTTACAATGTTGCAACGAGATAGGTCAATAATTCTTAGAGCAAAAAAAATGATTTACCTTCAATGGGTAACAGGAATTAGGTAATTTGAAAATGCTCCTTGATATGCTTGTATTCTATCGATAATATATTCTGCTTTCTCTTTTGAACAATCTAAATTCATAACATTTGGCCGCATAGGATAATCATGAGATTGTTCTGCATCAGAAAAGTTACATTTTTCATATGTATGATGAGTCAAATATTGATCGCCTATTTTTGTTCTATGAAATGCAATAAGTTCGCCAAGCAATAACACAAGTTCTTGAGCACTTTTATAGCTTTCAGGGATAGTTTCTTTATAAAAGAATATTTTTTTAGCAGTTTCATCATTAAATAATAAAGAGCCAGGCTTGATTCCGGCTTGCAATGCAAATTCATCCATTTTTTTATATAATTCGCCAGGAGGATGATGTTTTACAAGTTTCTTTAATGTATCGCGGTAAATAATAAGACCATTAAGTTCTCGAGATGTTAGCTTAGTTTGATCTTTTAGCATGGTACGTATACAATTACAAGCAAGTTTGCATAAGTTTGTTTGAAATGAACTTTCTAAATCAATTGCCCAAAATTTGTCCGATTCTTTGTCATAAAAAAGGCTATCACGACGGCGAGCGCCGTTTCCTATAAATGTATCAAGTGCAACAATTAGTGGAAGATCTTGATGCAGTGACATGCCGTGAATAGCCCTATATGTCAATCCCGGTTGTTCCTTTGGAAAGTCTTTTCTCCATGGCTGTTGAATAAATAGTTTGTTAATACCTGATAATTTATTTAAGATCTTTCCTGGTACTAATGTATGCAAAGTAGCTGGTTGTTCTACATATAATTTGCCAGGTATAGCATAACCTGCAGGAACTATCCTTACTCGATTTGCAGGTATATCATGCAATTCTGCAATATATGCACTAAGCATTTCAAGTATTACCATAGATGGACCTCGCCGAGTGTGATTTCTTGCTTGTTTAATAAGAAAAACATTTTTTGCTTCATCCATAATAAAGGTAATATAACTTTTTTGATGATCTAATATAGAATCGATGACTTTTATTTTATTATTATTATAATGAGGATCAAGAAGTTCAAAAGAATAACCAAAACAAAATATACATTGTAGATTCAATAAGAAAACATACATTAACAAAGTTTTTAACATTATAGATCCTTCTTTTCTTATCTAATTAATCAAAGTACTAACTACTAAATAAAAATCTATAATACTACAACGAGGTAAATCAATAATTCTTAGAGCAAAAAAAATGATTTACCTTCAGCGGGTAACAGGAATTAGGTAATTTGAAAATGCTCCTTGATAAGCTTGTATTCTATCGATAATATATTCTGCTTTCTCTTTTGAACAATCTAAATTCATAACATTTGGCCGCATAGGATAATCATGAGATTTTTCTGCATCAGAAAAGTTACATTTTTCATATGTATGATGAGTCAAATGCTGATCGCCTATTTTTGTTCTATGAAATGTAATAAGTTTATCGAGCAATAGTACAAGTTTTTGAGCACTTTTATAGCTTTCAGAGATAGTGTTTTTATGTTTTTGTATCATTTTAGCAACCTTTTTATTCAAGAAAGGTGAACCAGGCTTAATTCCCGCCTGAAATACAAACTCATCCAACTTTTTATGTAATGAATGGGGAGGATATTTTGTTATCAGTTTTTCTAATGTATCGCGATAAATAATAAGGCCATTAATTTCGGCACGTGTAAGATTAAAAGATTGTTGATTAAGAAACATATGCATCATCTTACAGTTAGGTTCACATAAATTATAAGTAAATGATGTTTCCATATCAATCATCCAAAATGTATCTGATGCTTTATCATAAAAAAAATTGCCGCGAGAACGGTCAGTGTTTCCTGTAAATGTATCGAAAGCAACAATGACGGACAAATCTGGATGTAAGGACATAGTATGAATAATTCGATAGGTTAATCCTAATGTATCCTTATTCTTATTTTGTTGTTTTATAAAGAATTTAGAACCTTTTGCTGAATCCCCAGGTACTACAGTATGGAGAGTAGCTGATCTTGTTACATCGGGTTTGCCAGGAATAAAGTAATTTGCAGGGATAATTCTTACTCGATTTGCTTGTAAATTACTTGATTCTGCAATATATGCACTAAGCGCTTCGCGTATAGCAAAAAGCTGGTTTACGGATAAAGAACTCTGCGCTTGTTTAATTATGAAGAGGTTTTTTAATGCGTCCATGAGAAAAGTAATATGATATTTGCGATGATCCAGATGATCTAACACTGTTATTTTTTTTGTGTCGTATTGAAGATTGAGAATATCAAAAGAACAATTAACATCATGAACTTTTATTGGACTATTCCATAAAATTGCGAAGATGATAAATAAGAATGGCGATAATCGTGGCATAGCTCTTGAGATTATTAATGAAACAAAACAAACAATAATAATCATAGCTAAAGGCCGAAGAAGCTGTCAAGAGATTGGAATAATTGATCAATTAAGAATAGGGGCAATCAGAAAAAGCATGCTGATATGCGTGTAACCTATCGATAATATAATTGCATTGTTCTTTGGGACAAGGTAAATCAATAATTCTTAGAGTAAAAAAAATGATTTACCTTCAGCGGGTAACAGGAATTAGGTAATTTGAAAATGCTCCTTGATAAGCTTGTATTCTATCGATAATATATTCTGCCTTCTCTTGTGAACAATCTAAATTCATAATATTTTGCCGCATAGGATAATCATGAGATTTTTCTGCTTCAAAAAGGTTAAGTTTTTCATATGTATGATTAATCAAATATTGATCGCCTATTTTTGTTCTATGAAATGTAATAAGTTCATCAAGCAATAGTACAAGTTCCTGAGCACTTTTATAGCTTTCAGAGATAGTTTCTTTATAAAAGAGTATTATTGCAGCAACTTCGTCATTGAATAATGAAGAACCAGGCTTGATTCCGGCTTGCAATGCAAATTCATCCAGTTTTTTATGTAATTCATAAGGAGGATGATGTTTTACAAGTTTCTTTAATGTATCGCAGTAAAGAATAAGGCCATTAAGTTCTCGAGATGTTAGCTTAGTTTGATCTTTTAGCATGGTACGTATACAATTACAAGCAAGTTTGCATAAGTTTGTTTGGAATGAACTTTCTAAATCAATTGCCCAAAATTTGTCCGATTCTTTGTCAT
>SDBV01011107.1_pt1 | contig 11710 bp, 10 predicted proteins | sample 2277081 | NCBI WGS metagenome assembly SDBV01 (sample SAMN10402039, study PRJNA504765) | marine sediment metagenome | isolation source: marine sediment core GS10_PC15, 223 cmbsf | place: Arctic Ocean: Southern Knipovich Ridge | collected 2010
TGCAGCGGGTTTCGTCCAGAACCATTGCGTACCCTTTTACCCCACTGCCACCAGAATCGGCGGCTTCTACCGGGAAACCTTCGTCAGCCCCGTCTTCTAGAACTGGGCCCCAGTCAATCTCAGCAGCCGATACCATGGCGATGCACTGGTAGGGACAAACGTCCACGCACCCGCCGCAAAGGATGCACCGCTGGCCATCCATAAAGATATTGTGGTGGCAGCGCAAGCAACGGTTTCCTTCAACGGCCGCTTGCTCCACGGAGTAAGGAAGTTCCACCTCGCTGAATCCCATCCGTCGATCCAGCGCCACGGTGGGACAGGCCTGGCGCACCGTGGCGTCGTAAGTATCTCGGAGATCCCGAGGCTCGACAGCCGGGAACCGCACCTGCTGCTTCCAGTTGGCGTCGCCCTGCAAATACCGATGGATCGACCGGGCCGCTTTGCCGGCATCACCCTCGGCATCGATGATCAGACGCGGACCAAAAGCACAGTCGCCACCCGCGAAAATGCCCGCCGCGGTGGTCGCCAATGTTTCCAGATCCACTTTGATCGTCCCGTAGGGCGTAGTCTCGACTGCGTCCTCCTCCCGAAGAAAGGAAAGGTCCGGCTGCTGGCCTATTGCCAACAGGACACTGTCACACTCCATGAAGAAATCCGAGCCTTCGATGGGTGCCGGCCTTCTGCGCCCACTGGAATCCGGTTCCCCAAGTTCCATCTTCTGGCACCACAGTCCGACCAGCCTACCGCGATCATCCTTTTCGACCTTTACGGGATTAGTCAGCAGATGGAAGTATATTCCCTCCTTCTCGGCCTCGAAGACTTCCGTGACGTGAGCCGGCATTTCTTGCCGGGAGCGGCGGTAGATGATGTGAACTTCCTTGCTTCCCAGGCGCGAGGCGATTCCCGCAGCGTCTACGGCAAGGTACTGTTCCGATTGCTCGGCATCATGCTCGGCACGGCCCATTCGCAGCCGCAAGGCGGTTCGGGCAGAATCCATAGCCACATCTCCGGCCCCCACGACCACCACTCGATGGCCTAGCCAGACGCGGTAGCCAAGGCTGGCATTGAGCAAAAACTCCACACCTTGCATGACGCCATCCGCATCCGAACCTTCCAGATCCATGCCTCTTCCACGATGAGCACCGACAGCCAGGAAAACTGCTCGGAACCCCTGATCTCTCAAGTCCGAAAGCGAAAAATCCCGGCCCAATGCCTGATTGCACTTCAGTTCGATACCGAGTTCCAGGATCGCATCGATTTCCTGCCCCACGATATCGTGGGGAAGACGGTACTCGGGGATGCCTAGCGTGAGCATCCCCCCGGATTGTGGCGAGGCCTCGAACACCGTGACGCGATAGCCCAGCCGGGCCAGATCGTGGGCACAACTCATGCCGGCAGGACCGGCCCCAATGATCGCCACCGCGTCCTTCCGTCCGGACAGTTTCCCAAGGCCGGGCGAGTGGCCCAGCCGAAGATCGTGCAAATCGGTCGCCGCGCGTTTCAACGCCCGGATGGAAATCGGTTCGTCAATCTCGCCCCGCCGACACGCCTCCTCGCAGGGATGCGCACATACCCGCCCACAGACAAAAGGAAACGGATTCGGACTGCGCGCGATGGCATAAGCCGATTCGATGTCCCGCCGCCCCAGAGCGGTTACATAGCGACACGCCTCGGTGCCCACCGGGCAGGCCGATTGGCAAGGGATGTTGTCCCGAAACCACTCGGAACCGTCCGCAGCTTGCACTTTGAATAACGCCACCGCGTCTCACTCTCTATCATTGGATCAAAGTAAAATGATGTCCCCGGAGCCGTCGCCCCGGTCGCATGCTTATCGGCGGCTGAGTGAGAAATCCAGCTTCGCTGATTCACCGGCCTGCACGGTCACCGTGGCCGATTTGGACCTCAGCTTCCTTGGCTTGGAGTACCACGTCTTCACCGTGTATTGCCCCGCCGGTACGTCCTTGATCTCGTAAAGGCCGTCCTTGCCGACCACGGCGAAGGCCGGGTTCTGTAGAACCACGACATGGCCTACCATCTCCGGGTGGATGTTGCAAAGCAGGACTATCGATCCCTCTTTTTCAAACTTAAACTTCTTAACTCCGCCCTTGCCCCAACTCCCAAGATTCCGGCTCGGGTAAGAACCGTCTTTGCTCTTCAGCCAGAAAACGTTGTGCAGGAGCGAATCGTTGTTGTGGAACTCGACGGTCGTCCCTTTCACGATCGGCAAGACGTGAGGGATGAAGACCATTTTAATCTGGTCTATCTTTGCAGGCTTGGAAGGTGGTTTATGCTCACCGGGCACTTTTTCCACGTACACCAGGACATTTTCCGGGCTACGTACCCCGCGGACCGTGATCTTACCCTTGATGGAGCCTGTCTTGGCATCCTCCGCCACCGCCCCACCGGCAGTCACCAAGCAAAAGTGCACTGCGATCAGGGGTAAAATAAACGAAGCGTAACTCAACATTTTCATTGCATATCTCCAGGTTATTTTCCGTGCCGACCGCGCCGGATACAACTAGCAACTGTACCCGCGCGCACACCGGCCCGATCAAAACTCGATGAATAGGGAAAACTCAACACGACGATCTGAATAACTCGGCGCGCACCGGTGGCGCCGAGCTAATGATCAGAGTTGGAGCCGAACGTGCTGCGCCTGAAGAGATAGGGCCGCCGAGTGGAATGCAAGAAGGCCGGGACCACTTCGGAGTGTCCAATCAAGTTCTGCATCCGCGGTCCGGACGAGAGGAAGTAGGAACTGCACCTTGATGTCAAAGGTGTTTACAGCACTGGATCTTAGAGGGGGAGTGTCACGGTTTGTGGGCGTCTGCTTCTGGCAACACGCGGTGCCGCAACAACAACTCTGTCCGTCCGCCTCACAGCAGCAACAAGACCCCTCGCGAGCGTCCCCCGTCGCTGAAAGCTTCTCCGTCATCATGGCACGTGGGCAGGAATCGAGCCAGCCCAGGCTAATCCCAAGCGAACAGACCGTCAAAAACCGCACACATTTGCTAAAAGCAATCACTTGACTCGCTTCCGGAATGTATCAATCTCAGTCCCGAAACACAATTAACACGATTGTACACGACCGATCTTCCGGGGGCAAGTGGACAAATCCGGGCCCCAATTGATCGGCCCGCACATCTGGGGGGTAGTGCCTGTGTTGGCAAACTTTCCGCCGTGTTGATCAGCCCCCTTCGAACGCAGGAAGCGATAACAGCCCCCCCCCCTGAACTCCACGGTACACTCGATGCCTGCGTTTGGTGGCGAGTCGCTGGCTAGAATCTGGACGCTCGAAATCACGGACTCGGTCAAGGACACCTCACGTCCTCGACACGTGGTCGCTGGTGGCCACACCTCAGTCGGCTGGGGCTTCAGCCCCGGAAACAGCCGCGGCCGCCGATGCAGCCCCGCTTGCCTGGATCGAGGCCGACTTGTCGGACGACGAGGAAACCGATCTGCTCACGGAGAGTCTGGCCGACGACTTGGCCTTGATGCTCGTCGAATAACCGCAGCAACTCACCACCATCGCCAGCACGAACCCAAACACCGCTGGTCGTAAATCACAGCCCCGAGTCTCAGATTGCCATACCTTTTCGCGGGCGCCCCGAAAAACGACCCTTTTTAGAACGCAGCTCGGGGTGACGGGAGTCTCTTCCCCGCTGGGGGGCCACCTCCAACATTGCATGCCTGCCTTCCGTGCAATAGCGAGAGCGAATCCTACCGATCCGGCCAACCCATTGATCTCGGGTGCGGCCTTTGGCATGTCCGAGCGGACATTTGCCCGTCTGGAGCGATCCTCTAGGCTCGATCTTCAGCGGTTGGTTGCGGTGGAAGCTGCAGCCGTGCTCGATGGCCCTATGCAACAGTCGGACCGTCAGGCCGCATAACAGGGGCAACCAGGTGAAGCGGTGGCTCTTCGGCGTAAGGTTAGAAAAGGAGGCTACTATGGCCACGAAGAACCAACCCGTGAAAGAGATTCGTTTCGGTCGCATCAAGGCCGTGATTTGGAAGAATCCGGGCTCCAACGGCAACGGGCCAATGTTCAACACGACATTGGCCCGGCTGTACAAGGACCCGGAATCGGACGCGTGGAAGGAGACCCAGAGCTTGGGCCGGGAGGATTTACTTCTGGCCGCCAAGGTACTGGGCGAAGCACATACGTGGATTTACTGCGAGGCCGACAAGGACGAGCAGTAAGGGCGGTTAACGTTTCAATGTTTCCAGTCGAGGGCCATTTTGCTTCACCTGGCCCCAACCACGTTGGGGCCAGGTGAAAGGTCCTCGAATCGGCGTCCAACGTGGTCCCTGCCTTTTCGACAACCGTCAGATGCCGTTCGAGTCGCCAAACGAGCCGCCGAAGGGCGGTTTGTCGCACGAAAGCCGTTTTCGGAAACATGTCCGACAGACCGGTGAAGGCGGCATCGACGGGGAAATGGAGATCGGCATTGGGGCAGATCCGGCCCGGCCCGGCGATACTGTTGTTGAGCCAGGACTCGGATTTTGCGACTTTGCCCGCACGGTGGGCTACGGGGGGCCGACCGGAACGTCGGCCCCAGGGAGTCGGGCTTTGGGCGTTTGCACATGCAAACGCGATTTCCGGGATACTATTGGGCGGTATTTGCCGCAATTCGTTTGCCGTTGGTGGCGAGCGTCGCCGCTACCACCGGTTTTGGGACGAAGTTGTCGAAGTGGAACGACGACGACGAGGCCAAGCGGCGGCCAGCCCTGCCGCTCTTGCGATTCGGGATGACTTGGGTATTGGGCCCTGATTTGCCGAAGTCGAGGTGGCGATCAGCACCGTAGAAACGGTGAGTTTCGGACAGACTTCGGACACCGTCAGGGCCATTTTCTTCGGGTTTGAGACGGTTTGAACGAAAAGTGTCGGACAAAACGTCGGAAACCTCAAAAACAGCGTGCTGCATTAGGTGTGCTTCTTACTCTGTGCCCCAATACCCAAGTCATCCTTGATACCGGCAGTCTTGAATACCAGCCTGCTGCCCGGCTGGACCTGGGCCGAGCTAGTCTGTTCCTGTGGGTTTCTATGGGTGTCCTACACGACTGTGGAGCCGGGCCGCGGAACTCGTCCACAGTCCCGCCGATTCTTGTTCTTGAAATCCTCACGTATGAATGTCCAGAAACAACATCACGATCTTAATAGGTATCAACGATGAGAGAACTCTTCCGGAAGTCAAACGCCCAATACCCTTCGCATGGTGTATGCGGAAGGGCAAGTAGGGCAAGGCCATAGAGGCATGGAGAACGAACGTCTCGGACTCGGTTGCCTGCTTCCATCGAACGTGTTCGATGTTCCAGCAGTCACCGTCCGTGTACGCTCTCGGCGGTGGTCCGATTGATCCATAGGCATCGGCCAGCTCCCTTGGATTTCCGTGTTGATGGCGTGCAGGAGCCGGTTGTCGTCCATTTTGCTGACGCGGCTACTTACCTCACGAGAGGGGGCCGCAAAATGGTTGGAGCCAAGGAGGTGCAGGTCGTGAGCTACGCAGCGTGCGGCAAAGGTCAAGGCCGCCGAAGACCAGCGGGCATGCTTGCCCATCTTGTCAAGCTCCTTCTGAATCCAATATCGCTCACGAGCGTCGCTTTTCGGACGCATTGGCACAAACATACCGTTGGGCAGTATCCGAGCCTGTTCTTGAAATCACATGAACATGAGAATGGATCCGGACGCTGATGGGTGTCTGGCGATGGGTGCGAATCCCCATCGAGTTGCCCTGAATGCGAGAGCCGGTCGCTGGATAGATTACGCCGGCTTGGTTTGATCATAGGTGGGGGGATTCGCTTGCTTCATCGCATCCGAACCGGCCGCTCCGTTGTAGAGCGCTTGCTGGTATCTGGCGTTCTCAACGGTCAATTTGGTGCTGTAGTCCACGATGGGTGGTGTGCTCCCTCTATCAACCTGCGATGAGCTGTAACTGGATGAACCTGATTCGTAGTAATCGGATGAATGGTAGGACGATCCGCCGCCTGAGTAGCCCCGGCGAGTTGCCCCTTCAGATTGCTGCTCCGCCTCAAGCCTTGCAGAGTCACTTCTTCGGCAAACCTCCTGCGACAGTGCCGTCCACTCCTCGCATGGTGCGTCTACGTCCATGTTGAGAACTTGCTGCACCAGGTATGATGCACCCGCAGGGCAATTCGCCAACATTGCAGAACGCAGTTTTTCTGTGTAGTAGCGACTAACGCCTTCGTCGCCTAAAGTAGCCCGTATCTGCTCTATCTCACATGGTGCGTTGTTCTGTCTTTCTTTATCCACAATCTCGCAATACCTTCGCATTGATTCCATCGCTTCTTCATGCCGTAAACGCTGTCTGTACGGTGTTGCGGCTACCCAAATGACCGAGCCTATCGTAACCAGAATCACGGTTTCAGCCATCCGCGCACTCCATAGAATCGGTTTGAGACGCTTTTGCCACCGCTTTCTTCGAGCTTCCTCGGCGGCGGCGACTCGCTCGGCCTCTTCCGCCTGTGCCTTCTCTTGGGCTTCCTTCTTTTCTCTTTCCACCCTTCTCTGCCGAATTTCTTCCACCAATTCTCTTGCACGGGCGTCGCTCGCCTCTTTGGCCTTTCTTTCTTTTTCCAGCTTTCGGTCCCACTCGGATGCCTCTGCCGACTGCTTGTAATGGTTGGGATCCAGCCCTACCAGGATGGGCTCTACGAGTCTCGCTATGGTAACTTCCGATTGGTCATCATCTCTGCCTGGCCGTAGCGAGGAGGCCCGGCGCTCGGCGGCCAATCGCCTGGCCTCCTCTTTCTCTGCCATTGCACGAGCCCGCTTTTCCTCTTCCTCCTTCAACTCTCGCACGTTCGCCAGTCGTCTGGCCTCTTCTGCCTGAGCCGCTGCGCGGGCCTGCCTCTCCTCTTCCTGCTCCTTCGCCACTCGCCTGGCCTCCTCCGCCTGGGCCTTTGCACGGGCCTGCCTGTCCAGTTCTTCCTGTCGCTCTCGCTCTGCTGCCTGCCGTGCGGCCTCCACCGCCTGGGCCTTTGCACGGGCCTGCCTGTCCAGTTCTTCCTGCCGCTCCCGCTCTGCTGCCTGCCGGGCGGCCTCCTCCGCTTGTGCTCTGGCACGGGCCTGTCTCGCCTCTTCCTTTTTCCGCTCTCGCTCAACCGGGAATTGTCTGATCGCGTCTGCCACGGCCTGCCTGTCTTCCTGCGTCTCTCGTTCCCTATCGGACGCTTTTGCCAAGTGCTCGAACTGTTTGAAATCAAGCCCCGCCAGGATAGACTCTTCAAGTCTCGCCTCGATAATGTCCCACTGATCATCATTTCCGTCTGGCCGTAGCGACGCGGCTCGGTCGGAAAGGGCCGGGTAGGGATTTGGTCGTTCGGGCAAGCCGGCCTTGGCCCGACTCTTCTCGGCCTGAACTTCGTCGTGCCAACGGTCAAGCAGGTTGGCCTGAAGGTTCCGACGGTGGCGAACTTCCTCCGACTCGCTGCCAGCGGGGTTTTTTCGAACGGAGTTCTTGCGAGAACGAAGCTCGCTGGCCGATTGCTTCGCCTTCAAGAGCCGCTCCCGCATCTGACGAGAGCCCTCCTCGTTGTTGGTATTCTCGTGGCCTTCTGCACGGTTTGCCTTCGGTTGCTGGCAGTTGCCGGCAATCCGCCCGAGCCGCAATGACGCCTTTGAGAAATCCGCTTCTTCTTTGGCAGAGTGACGTCGAAGCTCCCAAAAGTGATCTCGGAAGAACGAATCCCAGTAGATTCGTTTTACACCATTGAGACTCTTTTCCTGTCGGCTGGTGAAAACCCAGCCATGACTGATAATGTGGCCGTGGTCCGCGAGCGATGCGGTGACACACTTCGAAATGCCCGCCCCGGCCCAATCGAGTTGAAGTGTGAGAGTCTTCCTAACGGTATCAACATCCTTCACCGTCGCGAAGTCGCCCTCGCGTGCCAGAAGGCGGAAACACCCGGAAAGAAACCGTATCCGATCGCCCACAACGAACGTATGCCCATCGAAGGTAACGCGACGGGTGCCACGTGTCACCGCGTCCTGGATGCGTCTTTGCTGGCAGCGTCGATTCAGTTCGATCGCTTCGGCCAGGGTGGGAACGATGATCGCACGGTGCTCTCCGCCCTGCGTCTTGTGTTCCCATACATCCAATAGTTTCTCTGCTATCGCCTCGCGGTCAAGCTCCCGCCCGCCAAGCTCTTCAAGGATGTCACTGGCCAGTCTAAGATCTGGGCGGCGTTCCATCTGTCGAGCCAACGGGCTCGTCTCGACATCGGACAATGCCGGCACAAGCTTCTCGGATGCATAGAAGGTACACCGGTGCCTCGCCCGGGATGCCTGTACATATGTTAAGGGCTGGTCTTGCATTTTACTGTGGCCGACCAGGCACAAGGTATTCTCAGCGGAGTCGCCCTGGTACTTGTGGGTGGTGGTCGCATACACCCTTCGGATGTGAGGAAAATCTTTGGCGTCGATCTCCCGAAGCACGGGTCGGCCCGTTTTGACGTCCGGCACTCGAACAACCAACGTTCTTCTACCTTTTATCCGCTGGACTGTACCGAAGGTGCCGTTCTGGACCTTGTACTTGTGTTTCGAGTTGCGGGTGAAGACCACTCGGTCGCCTACATGCACGAAACTCTCGTAGGTTTGATCGTCGGTCACGTCTCGGATGAAGACTCTTCTCTTTTGGAGATACTTGGCCTTCTTTCGAGCCTCTTGGGCCAGGTCGTTGGCTTCTTCGGCCTCGGCGTTGGTGGCCACCAGGATCGCCGCATCCTCGGGCCGTCGAATGCCGATCTTGGCCCAGTCCGAGAGTAGGCGTTGCATGGCCAATTCCTTTGTGGGGGCAAGTCGGAGCAGTCCCCGATCGGCGTACATCTTGAGGGCTTTGCCGCACTTGCCGTCGGTAAAGAGCATCGAGGCCTCGCGTGCCCACACTTCCCTCTGTCGCTTGATGTCCCGCACGTTCGCCGAACCGAGTCGTGTACAGAGTGACTTGAACGGCGACATACCTACCACCGGAGTGATTTGCGAGGCATCCCCCACAAGGATTAGGACCCCACCACCCCGTGCCACCCGTTCGGCAATCATTCGCGTCTGCCGTGTATTGACCATGCCACACTCGTCGATGATCAGAGCCGTGCGTGGAGTGATCTTGATCGGCTTTGGCTTGTTCAGTGGCCATGTGCTGCGGCCTTTGATGACTCGGGCACACATCCGCAGGTGATGCTTGATATCTCGCCATCCAAAAGAGACGTTGAAATCGACGAACCGCATCGTGATCGTGTCGGTGTCGATGCCTGTCTCACTTTCGAGGACTCGTGCCGTCTTACCGGTCGGAGTTGCGGCAATCACATTGTACCCGGCCTTTTCGAGGGCTTCCGCGACCGGGTCGAGGACGAAACCCGTCTTGCCGACACCGGCGAATCCTCTGGCCAGGCGGATGCACCCGGGTGATTTGAGAACGTGTCGAACCGCGTCTTCCTGCTCCTGCGAAATGGTCTTCCGTTTCGCGATAACGTTATCGACCATGCGGTCCGTAACCGTTCTCCTCGGCTTGCGGTTACGAAGGGTATACACGGCATCGAGAAGCCGCCGTTCCTCCTTCAATATTTCCTTGGTCGTGTAGAGGCCGGCCGTCTCACCCGGAGGAACTCCAAGGCAAGTCACATAACCTTCTTGCAGATACTTTGGGGCAACTTCCAGTAGCACGGCATCGGAAACATTTCGGGGGGCACCCGCGTTGAGCACCTCTTCGAAGAACTTCCGGCCCGAGAAATGGTTCCCCTTCGCCATCAGGTTCAGGACGGCTTCTTCCACGGCCGCCTTGGCTTCGCCGCCGTCACTCCGGGCCTGGTAGCGATTCAGGAGCCCCGCGGCTTTCTCGGCAGTGAAACCATATTCTTCGTTCAGTTCCTGCCACTGTAAGAGCAGTTCGTTCAAGGGAATCATCTCGTGCTTCTTGGCCCGCGTAACCAAGGCCGCGACGGCAGCCGCCTTGCCGTCGAGGACGATGCGATCTTCGGTAGCCGATTGCTTGAGGTACTGCTCGATTTGCTTGCGTCGTGTTGAAGTTGCGTCACACAGTTCTCGGGGAACGCCCTTGATGCGGAACGAAAAGCCGTCTCTTTCCAGTTCCAAGCCAAGTTTAGATTGGAGCAGCCATGCAAGTCGCGCGCGGTAGATACTGCCCAGCAAATCGCGATTCTGGAAGAGTGTACTACTGTCCAGTGATCTATATACGCCTTTCTCGTCGACTCCAAGGTTTACGATGGTACAGTGAGTGTGGAGCTGGACATCCAGAGCACGGCTGGAATGGTGAGGGAACGTAGCCACCACGATGTCGACAGGGACGTGTTGGCCGTCACGGCCAACACGTGATACGGCAAAGCGGCTCTCGGCCTGCTCGATCGCCCAACGGACGGCCTCCTCCTGGATCTGCTCCAAGAAAGCGCGGATCGCCTGGGATACGGTACTATAGTATACTGAGACGGATTTCGGAGCCGAGAAAGTACAGTCCCAGCCTGGCGTACGTCCTCGCTTGCCTTCCATTCGGCCCGCGTTTTGAACGAGCGGCTCGCCCGTCTTGGGATGGTAGCCTTCGTATAGGCGGCGAATATCTTCTACGTCAGTATCCGTGCCATGGATGGCCCCATACACGCCAAGTGCTCGGCAGGCACTTCCCATCCAGCGACCGGGGAATTCGCCTGGAAGACTCTGGGCATCGAAATCGGGGGCTTCATCTAAACCTGTGCCCTCGCCCGACTCGTCATCATCGTCGTCATCGCCAGACCGGCGTCGGCGGCCCGTGTAGTAGCGGATCAGCCCCAGGTAATACTTCCAGCTACGGGCCCGCAGTTTGTCGATTGTACAGACCATTTTGTCACGATCCTCTCGGTTCATTCCTCATATATGACCCACTCCCAATCGTTCTTGGTCGCTGTCCAAACTCGGATCCAGCGTGGGCGAATTTCGGATGCCTCTGGAACCAAGTTGTCCTGGGTGGCTGCTTGTCCGGTGGTCGGTTCGTCCTGTTGGTCGACGGCTTCCTCAGCGATGGTCGCTGCTTGGCGATCGTCGTCGGCCAATTCATGCGTCGTGTCGTCGGAAGACTCTTCACCCACGTCTGCATCTTCGTCCTGGGCCGTCACAAGTTGAGTCAGTTCCTGGATCTGCTGATGGACCTCTTCGATCTGGTGCGAAATCCGGTCCAATTCGTAAAGGCCGGTGACGTCGTCGTTGTCTGGCGTGGGCGAGACAAGAGCCTTTTCGAGCAGAGAGATTATCGCCGAACTGCGATTGGTTTCCTTCGTCTCGTGAAAATGCTCCTCAAGCAACCCCCACACATGCTCCCGTTCTTTTGGAAAGCTAATCGTAATCTTATGCCGTTTGTTCGCCATGAGATTTCTCCTCTTGCTGGCTGGTGGAGTTGTCATTCCAGGAGACAACCTGGAGACCGAAGAACTTCTCCGTGCGAAGCTCAGCCAATGTCATTGCGGGCCTCCTTTCCAGAAGGCCCGCAGACCCTGGCAGGGTGTTCCGACGGGGAACGTAGAAATGGCGAAGATCGGAACCGACGCCGGCATTTCGGCGGCCGGTCGGCCTGTGGAAAGAAATAGGCCTGATAGGAAACTGATAGTAAACCCTTGCGGAATCCAGCAATATCTGCGATATATGCGGGTCGCAACTAGCTGTTTTCGTAGGGTTTTGCTGAAAGCGGCCAGCTTCCCAAGCTGGACGTCG
>SDBV01011108.1_pt1 | contig 11710 bp, 10 predicted proteins | sample 2277081 | NCBI WGS metagenome assembly SDBV01 (sample SAMN10402039, study PRJNA504765) | marine sediment metagenome | isolation source: marine sediment core GS10_PC15, 223 cmbsf | place: Arctic Ocean: Southern Knipovich Ridge | collected 2010
TACCGACGCAAACGTTCAGCAGCTGGAAGCCCGGCTCAAGCATCTCACCGAAGAAAAACAACGGAGCGACGAGGCTCTGAGCGACCTGAAACTGATGATTACGATCAACCCGGCGGTGATCTATCGGCTCGACACCGAGGGCTACATCACCTTCATGAGCACCGAAATTCAGAACCTTCTCGGCTTCACACCGGGAGAGCTCCTGGGCGAGCACATTTCGGTTATAGTTGCGGACGAGGACCGGGACAATCTGCTGCCTATAGCCGCCGTGCGCACGGGCGCGCGCATGACCAGGGGTGTCGAGGTCAGGCTGAAGAAAAAAAACCAGGATTCCGTGCACGCCGCGGTCAACTGGGTGACTATTAATGCATCCGGTAGTTACGCGGGCGGCTTCGTCGGCGACGGAGAAGAATCATCCCGGGGGAAATGCCGGGCGCAGTTTCTAGGTACCCAGGGCACCATCCTGGACATCTCCGACTGCAAAAGGGCGGAGCTCGAGCTTCGCGAAGCCCACGACAAGATGGAAAGCGTGTTCAACAACCTGGATGAGATGATTTTCTCCGTAGACACCAAACAACGCAAGCTCCTGCTTGTTTCCCGGGCCTGCGAGCGCATAACGGGCTACAGTCGCCAGGAGTTTCGTGACAACGCCATGCTCTGGTTCGAGATGACCCACCCGGCGGACAAGGCGGACATCGAGAAAACATATGCGGACTTCTATCGCGGCAACCCGGTAGAGATCGAGCACCGTATCATCAGGAAAGACGGCAGCGTGAAATGGGTCGAGACCAAGATCAAACCCAGACTGGACGCTGAAGGACAGCTGGTCTACTTCGACGGGTTCGTGTCCGATATCACCCTTCGCAAAGAGACGGAGCTGGCCCTCGCGGAGAGTGAAAAGAAATATCACGCCATCTTCAACAACGCTCTGGATGCCATGTTCGTAGCCGCCGCCGACGGGACTATCAGGGACATGAACCCGAGCGGGCTGAAGCTGTTCGGCTACACGATAGATGAGATCAGAGCCTTGGGCCTGGAACAGCTCTACGTCGACAAAGGCGAGCACGCCCAGTTCCGGCAGAAGATGGCGCAGACGGGAATAGTGAGAGACTGCACCGTGAAGCTCAAGCGCAAAGATTCCGCTGAGCTGGACTGTACATTGTCCGCGGCCGCTCAGCAGGATCACACGGGGGCAGTGACAGGGTTCTACGGCGCCATACACGACATAACGGATCTCAAGATACTGGGGGGCCTTCTGCCCATCTGCAGCCACTGCAAGAAAATTCGCGACGACCAGGGGTACTGGAGCCAGGTCGAGATATATATAAGCCGGAACTCGCGCGCCCTGTTCAGCCACAGCATCTGCCCTGAATGCGTGGGCAAATACTATCCCCAGATTTTCGACGGCTCGGACGCCACAACCGAAGAATAAGCTCTTGTTATGCGGGGCCGCATCGAGCTATGCCGCACCGGACCTGCCATTGCGCCCGACACCCACTTTTTTGAGAGGCAGCGTTTCGGGCACTTTGAAGAGCATAATCAGCGCCCCAACGATCCCGGTTCCCGCTACAACGAGAGGCGCCGGCCCCAACGCAACGGCCTGAGCGATGAACCCGACGAGAAGAGGGCCGGCAGCCGTACCAACATCTCCGATAAGCCGCCAGACACCGAGAAACTCGCCAATGCCGTTGCGGGGGGCAAGATCGCTTCCCAGAGTCATGTTGATGCCGCTGCCCATGCCGTTGCCCAGTCCCGCGAGCAGGCTGACCGCCAGGAGACCCGCGAAGCCGCCCGTCAACGGCATCAGGCTCAGGCTCAGAGACAGGATCAGCATGCACGGCAGGGCTGCCCACTTGCGGCCCTGATGGTCCATTATAATGCCCACAGGATAGAATAGGGTCATATCAATGGCCGAGGAGAGCCCCATTATCAGGCCGATGGCCGCGACATCGAGACCGATGGCCTGACCCCAGAGAGGTACGAGGATAGAGCGGCTCGACCTTATCACACCCAGGGCAATCATGGCCGACCCTGCGGTTAGGAAGACCCTGCTGTGTCGTTTGAAAACCTGGCCTATCTGGGTGATAAAGGGCGAATCGTTCATCGGTTCGGAAGCGATGGGTTTGACGAACCTGACTAGAAAACCCGCGGCGATAGCAGCCAGCACGGCCTGGAAGAAGAACGGGGACTGCAACCCCCAGTGCTTGCCCAGAAACCCGCCTGCAATCGGCCCCAAAAAAGTGCCGACCCGCATAATTCCGCCCATCAGGGACAGGATGCGGCCTCTCTTCCGCGCAGGCACCACCTGCCGTATGTAAGACAGCCGCGAGAGCATCCAAAAGGAATGCACGAAACCCATAAAAAAATTGAAAATGCCCAGGGCAACCAGGCTGCGATTCAGACCGGCGAAGACGGCAGCTGCAAACGTAACGCCCGCCGTTATCGCCATGATCTTTTTTCTCCCGAAGCGTGACACCAGGAAACCGGCGGGCAGATCGAATATCATGATGGCGATGCCTTTCAAGCCGACGATGAAGCCGGTGACCGCCAGGCTGCCCCCAAGTTCCTGAGCCAGAAGCGGAGCGATGGGCGCGATCATGCCAAGGCCTGCCGCCATCAGGAAGGAAGGTACGTAGAAGGAAAAGATAAAGGACCGAATCCTTACATTTGCCGAAGGTTCTTCCACAGTTTACATCCGGTGACCGAAAATTCTTCCAGCCACCTTAATATGAAAACGAAGCGCCTATCAAGCGGCCGGCGGAACACGCAGCAGTTCTCAATTTGGCTTCGCCAAATTGAGAACTGCCCCTAAACGTTGCTAAAATGCCGCATTTTCCAGGCGTTTAGCCCCTTTTTTCCTGCGAAACGCAAGAAAATGATGCACGCTGCTGACTTCTAGAGCCAAATTTAGAACTCCTGCGGAACGCGGGAGCGCCCCGCCGGGTCGGGTTATGGGACAATGGAATGGCTTCGGGACTCGCGAAAAAAGTGGTATATAATTTAAAATAGGGCTATAATGGTGCTACGTCAGCACTTGAGCTATAATGAAGTTACGTCAGCACTCGACCGGGGAGGTTAGGATGAAAAAGTGGGTAATGCTGCTGGTTTTTTGCTTGTTGGCCGGCTTGCTCTACGGCGGAGGCGAGACCGAAACCGGAGAGATCAACTACCTGGTTCTGGACTGGGAAAAAATTATTGAAGAGGCGAAAAAAGAAGCGACTCTGACCTTTTACACCTTTCACGATGAGCAGCTCTGGAAAGAACTGGCGGCTGATTTCAAAGCCCGGTACGAGATCGAGGTAACCGTAGTCACCGACAGTAAAGACGCACTGCTTGCGAAAATTCTCGCGGAAAAAGACGAGGCCCAGGGCACGCTGGATGCGGTTCTGATCGGAGACGGGATGGCCAAGGAATCTCTGGAGGCTCAAACCTACTACGGCCCTCTGCTCGATATCCTTCCTGACGGAGACAGGCTCGACCCGGAACTGAGCCAGTATCAGGACGGCGCCTACACGAACGGCAACCTGGTTCCCCTGTATCGCACCCAGAGCGGGTTCGCTTACGACTCACAAAAGCTGAGCTCGGTTCCGCAAACCTGGGATGAGCTGGTCGACTGGGTCGAGCAGAACCCGCGACAGCTGGCTTTCTGCGACCCTGCCAAGGGGGAATCCGGGCAGGCCTTCGTTCAGATGGTTATCGTATACCTCAGCGGGGGGCTGGAAAAGTACAGGGGCGATGAGTCGCTCGACGCCGAGAAGGTCGCATACTGGGACCAGGCCTGGAAATGGTTGAGCAAAGTCAAGGACAAGTCCACCGTCACGACATCGGATACCGATACTATCGACAAGCTGAATGAGGGCGCCGTAACGCTGGCTGCAGCGAGAGAGCGCGACATTCGATTGGGCCTGCAAAAGGGCTCGATTTCCAACCGTATAAAATTCTCCGTGCCCAAAATGGGCTTCCCCGGAAGTGGCGCCACGGTGGGGGTGTTGAAAAACGCGCCTCACAAAGGCGCCGCCATGCTTTTTTGCGCCTTTCTTATCGAGCAGGCGACCCAACGCAAAATCGCCAACGCTCTGGGGTACGCCATGGCAAGAACGGATGCCAGTCCGGACACCCCCCTGCTGGAGGAAAAAACCCGGCAGAGACACGGCATCGCCTGGCTTCCCGATCCGTACCTGGATTACATGCAGGCGGAGTTTGCCAAGCAGGTTGCGGCAGACTAGCCGTCACCGGTTCATCTCAGGCTTATCGTACTCCCGCTTCGCTATTCCCCTATGATCTTGACCAGCACGCGCTTCCGCCGCTTGCCGTCGAATTCGCCGTAGAAGATCTGCTCCCAGGGCCCAAAGTCGAGATTACCCTGCGTTACGGCCACGACGACTTCCCGCCCCATGATGGTCCGCTTCAGATGGGCATCGGCATTGTCTTCGAAGCCGTTGTGGCGATAGCGCGAATAGGGCTTTTCCGGCGCCAGACCTTCCAGCCAGCTCTCGAAATCCTGATGCAGGCCTGACTCGTCGTCGTTGACGAAGACACTGGCCGTGATGTGCATGGCGTTGCACAGCAGAAGCCCTTCGCGGATTCCGCTCTCTCTCAAACACCCCTCGACCTCCGCGGTAATGTTAATGAGCTCGCGCCGCCCTTTCGTTTGAAACCATAGCTCTTTCCGAAAACTCTTCATCCTGACCTCCTGAGCGAGCTGCCTAAAAGCCGTCCAGCTCGGCCGCGAAAGGGATCGAATCGGCGGCGCCCGCTCTCGTTACGCAGAGCGCCGCCGCTATTCCTGCATGCATGAGGGTTTCATGTAAGTCACGGCCCCGGCTCAAACCGGCCATAAAATACCCTATAAAGGTGTCCCCCGCCCCCGTGGTATCCACAGCCTCGACAACCCGTTCCGCGTTTCGCTCCACGATGCCTTCCCGATTGCCGTACAGAAGGCCTCGGCTGCCCAGCGTTAAAACAACGTTCGCCGCGGTATAACGGGACAGCATGCCATGCACGATCGCCAATGGTTCCGACCTGCCGGTCAAGGCCTCACCTTCCAGCTCGTTTATGAAAAACGTGTCGACCAATTGAAGCGGATAGTCGTCTATCTCCTCATGTTTCGGCGCCGCGTTGAAGTACACCGGCAGCGAAAGGGCCGAGGCCTTTTCCATAATTTCGCGTATGCCGTTGATCTCGTTCTGGAGCAATACAAGATCATCGGCCTGAGACGACTGCAGGGCCCGGTCGATCTGCTCGCGCGATATCTGCCTGTTGGTGCCGCCGAAAATGACGATGGTATTCTCGCCGGCAGGATCGACCTGTATTATCGCGTGTCCCCCAGGGTCGTCGGAAACGGCGATGTGAGACGTATCGACACCGTCGCGTCGCATAGTCTCGATCATCCACCGCCCTTCCTGACCGATTTTTCCGACCTGCACGACACGGGCCCCGGCACGAGCAATGGCCAGCGACTGATTGGCGCCCTTGCCCCCGGCGAACCTCGCGTAATCCTTGCTCAGGATGGTTTCGCCGGGCCGTGACACGCGGTCCACCTGATAGACGTGATCGATGTTCAGGGACCCAAAGTTGATAATTCTTCCGGACACTGCAGCTTCTCCTAAGCCAACTGTGACGTCAGGCGGCTTCGCCAGCGGCCGTAAGCCTCCTGATAGGCCGAGCGCAGCCCGCTGTTGGGCTCCACGACGCCGGTCTTTTCCAGACCCGAGAAAGCCTGAGCTGCCTCGAAACAGCCCGCCCCGATGCCGGCGCCCCGTGCCGCGCCCTGCGACCCGTCGGTGTCGAAGAGCTCGACGGTCGCATCTGCCAGTGTGGCGAAAGCTTCGGCGAAGAGAGCGCTCTTGAACATATTGGTACTGCCGGCGCGCACCGTGTCGATAGCTATTCCGGTGTCGCGCATGATTTCGAGACCGTAGTTGAGGGCGAAGACGATACCTTCTTGAGCGGCCCGCACTAGATGGGCCCTGGTGTGGGTGTTGAATTCCAGACCGAACAATGCAGCTCCTAAATTGCGGTTTTCCAGCGTTCTTTCCGCTCCGTTGCCATAGGGCAGTATGGTGAGCCCCTCGCATCCCGGCGGCACACTGCCCGCCAACTCATCCATCTCGGCGTAGGACAGCACGTCCGCGTGAGCCGACATGCAGTTGTGCCTGAGCCAGCTGTACAGGATGCCGGTCCCGTTCAGACAGAGCAGATTTCCGTAGCGCGGCGCGTCATGACGGTGATTGACATGCACGAAAGTGTTAAACCTCGACAGGGCATCGTAGTTGGGGCTGTCCCCTACCCCGTACACGACTCCGGATGTTCCCGCCGTAGCGGCCATCTCGCCAGGAGCGAGCACGTTCAGGGAAAGCGCGTTGTTGGGCTGGTCGCCTGCCCGGTACGACACGACAATTCCGGACTCGAGCCCCAACTCCCGGGCCGCGGCCCCTGTCAGCCGCCCCTGTTCCGCGAAGGTCGCCACGACGTCGGGAAGCAGGTTTTCGGGAATTCCGTAGTGGTCCAGAATCAGCTGCGCCGGGCCGTCTTCCTGGAAATCCCACAGAATGGCCTCGGACAACCCTGAAGGGGTGGTGCAAATTTCGCCCGTCATCCTAGAGGCAATGTAGTCTCCGGGAAGCATGATCTTGTCGATCTTTGCATAAATGTCGGGCTCGTTCCGCATGACCCACTTGAGTTTGGACGCGGTGAAATTCCCCGGCGAGTTCAGCATGTGCCTGAGACACCTCTCGGGGCCGATTTCGGAAAAGGCTCGGTTTCCTATCTCCACCGCCCGGCTGTCACACCAGATGATGGCGGGCCGCAACACCTCGCCCCGCGAGTCCACGGCGACCAGGCCGTGCATCTGGTAGGCGATGCCTATGGCCTTGACCTCCCGCAGGCAAGCCCCCGCGGCAACTCCGATCGCCCGCGTAACCTGGATAACATTTTGCCACCAGGTCTGGGGATGCTGCTCGGCCCAGCCCGGGTTCTCGGCCATGATCTCCATTTCCTGTTTGGGCGCCGTGGCCGAAGCCACGGTTTTGCCGCCGGCGATCTCGACCAGAGAGGCTTTCACGGAGGAGCTCCCGACATCGAATCCCAGCAGATACATTGTGTGCCTTCCCTTCCGATCATAGAGAATTCGAGACCGACCCAGTCTCGGCCCGACGGCGATCACCGATCGGGCGCGCTTATACTAACTCTTTTTCGAAGATTCGGGTAGACACCGAAGGGCTGGCCGCACGCGGGCGGACTCGTGCCCGGATCCTGTTATAGCTTTCCGATTCGCTTGACATTAGTCCAATGCAATGGCTAAATTCTTAACTGTATTTGGTAGGATGGAAACAGATATGATTACACACCCGAAGCCTTCGGCGGGTTTGATTGCAGGTTTGTGTCTTCTCGTGGCCGGCATGGTGTCCGCCCAAGAAGTCCAGCTAAAGCCCATACGGTTCACCCACGAGAGCTACGAGACCATTCAACTGCGGACACTGCGGCAGGAGTACGACTTCGACGAGGCCGTGGCGAGGGGCAACGGCGAATACGATCAGATGATCCGGTTGAAGGATTGGGTGTTTACCAACCTTACCTTCAAGCACAACAACAAGGTGGCTCAACTGCGCAACGCCCTGGACATACTGAGGTTGGGCGAAGCAGGCTCCACTTTCATCTGCTCTCAATTCGCGGCCGTTTTTATGCAGAGCGCCCTCAGCATGGGTTGGACAGCGCGCTACACGTTTCTACGCAATGTCGTCGCTGAGGAGCACGCGGTCAATGAAATATGGTCCAACGAGCTCGGGAAATGGATCTTTATCGACGTAACCTGGAACATCCACATCGAGCACGAAGGGGTGCCGCTTTCACTGCTCGAGATTCGCGGAGAATGGATCAGAAACGGGGGCAAGGATCTGGTCTACGTATTCGGCAGCCGGGAGAATGAGGCCAGGTACACATACAGAGACTTCCCGATCGAGCGCTCGGACAACAACGCCTGGATCTGGTGGCCCCTGGACGAGATCTTCATCACCTACACCTACGAAATAGCGTTGATAGGACGCAACAACTTCTTCTCACACGCCGACAGCAGCGGGAGCAGCATCTACGATCGGATTTTTATTATCAAAGACGATATCAACAGGTGGGACAAACGCTGGGCCTTCCGCAACCGCACCGACGTCGACGACGTAAGGGCTTTCTACCACGACATAAACCGGGTGGACATCGCTCACGAGCGAAATGGAGACGGCTCCGTAAGTATCACGCTGGACGCCTTCGGCCAGTACAACTACACGCCCAACTTCAAGGAATTTCTGGTTCGCACGAATGGTGGGGCGTGGAAGTCATCGGACAGCGCTTTCCGCTGGCCTCCGACACGCAAAAGCAACGTGTTAGAGGCCAGGATCCGTAACAAATTCGGCGTCCTGGGCCCGGTGTCGCGCGCAACAATCCCGGAGCCCTGAGGCAAATTGCGCTGCGAGATCAGCAGATCGGTCGTCGCTATATCGCCGGCCTTGCCGCGCTATTCGCCGTCGTAGTCGATCAGGGTCAGGACATCGAGCCCTTCTAGCACCTTGCCGTAATCGAGAAACGGCAACCCCACGACAGAAAAAACGCCCTCCACAGTGGCTCCGGCCGTTTCCAGCAGATCGGCGGAGGCCCGCAAGGTGCCACCCGTTGCGATCAGGTCGTCGATCAGCAGGATACGCATGCCCGCCTCGACATCGGCCTTGTGGATCTCGACCGTGTCTTCGCCGTATTCGAGGGAAAAGCTCTTGCTGAGGGTTTCTCCCGGAAGCTTGCCCTTCTTGCGCAGTAGTATGAGCGGCAGTCCCATCTTGACCGCGAAGGGAGCGGCGAACAGGAAACCGCGGGACTCGATGGCGGCGACCGCCGACAACTCACGTCCGCCGTAAACCTCGATCATTCTGTCGATACAGTATTGAAAGGCCTCCGGGTTCGTCAGGATACTGGTAATATCATAGAAGAGTATTCCCGGCTTGGGGAAATCTTTGACCTTGCGGATCGCGCGGTCGAGATCAAATTTCTGCTGCATGCCTTCTCTCCTTGAATGCCTGGTAAAACCGATCGGCCCAGCCCTGGAGTCTCTCCCGCTCGACCCGCTCTCCCTCGAGGTCCAGCTCTTCCCCGTGCACTTCTATACCGGTATCTCTCAGAAAATGTCTGAACAGGCGCGGCGATTCATTGCCCCTAAAAGAAATCAGCCCGGCAAATTTCCCCGCGAAATTGACGCCGTTGAAAGTCCTGACCATTTCCGCAAAATCGACATGCACGGACGACGCGTTGCAAACGCCGGAACAGAAGAGAGCCATGTCGGCCGCCAGGACATCGGGGAAATGGGCCTGTTCGGCGGCCTTGAGGCGCACTTCTACATCAGGGTGATCGAAGCTCTGACCCAGAGCCGTCAACGGGCCACTCAATTCGTTCGTGTCAGGCGCGTAGAGAATAACCAGACGATACATTGTGCTTTTCTCGCGAGATTCTATAATGAAAACCCGGCGATTGTCAAATCTCTACCAGCAAGCCTCTCGCGCCCACGCTCAGGAATGCTCGGCCCGAATCTCTCCGGCTTTCGTCAGACCCACTTTCGTTAAAATGGGGCCGATAATTTCGAAAAAAATGCTGGAAGCCGTCACGGTGTTAATGACCGTTGCCCCGATTGCGGCACCCCAGGGCCCAAGGGCGGAGAACTCGTGCTTCACGATCAGGGCCAGCCCGATCGCCACCCCGGCCTGCGACAGGATGCCCATGCCCAGGTATTTGCGGATTTTCGGCTCCGAGCATCCAGCTGGTCTCGGATCTTTGCGGCCAGATCGCCGGGCTGGAGGTTGACGACCACCAGCCCGATGACCAGGTTGGTCAGGATAAGGGAGAGATGCAACACGGACGAAATGCCGATGGAGATCAGCACAACGGCAAAGCTCAAGGGGAAGACATCCCGCCGGGCTGCCGGCTTCCGGGCCGGCACGCTGAAGAGGACGCCCAGGACCCCGCCCAGGATCAGGCTCAAACCGATCTCTTGCAGAGGTTGGGCCACCAGCATCCACAGCGGTTCGGCTGCTCGGTCCAGTAAGCCGCAAAGAGGGGAATGCGGTGCAGTGTAGGCCCCTGCGCTCTTTGCCTCGATAACGGCAACCGAGCCCTGCGCAGATGCTGAAAAGATCTCCAGGATCTCATCGAAATGCTCTTCCCGTTGGACAATAACGTGGAACAGGCACTGTTGGGCGCCGGGTCGGCCCTGCAACGGGGCGCTTTCCTGCTGCAGATTCTCCACGATGATGCTCAGGACCTCCGCCGGCTCTTCGGTTTTCCTCAGGCGATCCAAAGTGTGCTTCTGTCGCAATAATTTGGAGATTGTCGAAAGCAGCTGTATGTGCCGGCTCCGCTCGCTCTGCGGCCCGACAATAAAGAAAAAAAACGACACCTTCTTCCCGTCCAGCGCTTCGAAATCGATACCCCTTGGTTCGAGCAGAACGCCGACGACGAAATTCTCCAACTTGTCCAGGCTGCAATGGGGTATGGCAATGCCGTTTCCAAAGCCCGTGGAACCGATTCTCTCCCGTACTGCGAGCGCTGCCCGGTCTAAAGATGGAATCTATATTCGGAAAAACGTCACCATAGTCCATCATAGTCCCTTATAGTAATTTATAATACCTTATAAAGAAATGTCAATGCCTTTTGCAGGCCGCAGCGGATCGCCTCGTGCGCCTCATGCGCCTCATGATAGAACAACGTGGGTGCCAGACGAACCCACAAGCCGACGAGGCCGGCACGAAGTCTTGATTGTTCTACATCTATCACCTATCCTGGAAGCGTCATGACGAACATCCTTCCGGTCGCCAGTGGGAAAGGCGGGGTAGGCAAGACTCTCTTTGCAGTCAATCTGGGCGTGGCCCTGGCTTGCGTGGGCAAAACCGTCGTGCTCATCGACCTGGATCTGGGCGGCTCGAATCTCCACACCTGCCTGGGTATCCGCAATCTTCACCGCGGAATCGGCAACCTCATCTATAAGCAGCAGCCCAATCTGGAAGCCCTGCTGGTGGAGACCGATGTCAAGCGGCTGCATTTTATTCCCGGGGACTCGGTCCTGCCCGGAACGGCCAACCTGGGCTACTTCATCAAGCAGAAGATAATCCGCAGCATTCTCGAGCTCAGGGCCGACTTCATACTGATCGATCTGGGATCGGGTACCAGCTACAACACGCTGGATTTTTTTCTCATCTCCTCGACCGGCATTGTGGTTACCGTCCCCGAAACGACCGCCATTCTGAACGCCTATTCCTTCCTCAAATCCACTATGTTTCGCATGCTGTATCGCAGCTTCGCTAACAAGAGCCGCGAGCGCGAGATCATACGCGACTATTTTTCCCAGCGCATGGAAGGCACGGACCACACCATCGACGGCCTGGTCGACACGCTGGCGCAGTCCAGCGCGAAGGCGGGCGACACGGCCCGTGAGCGGATCGATGAGTTCGCTCCCAGGGTCGTCGTCAACATGGGTAGAGGGCAAAACGACAAGGCCCTGGGGGCACGCCTCAGAGAGATCGTACGCCGCAATCTCAACCTCGAGCTGGGATACCTCGGCTTTCTCGAGCAGGACGACAACGTGCGCGCGTCGATACTCCAGCGCAAGCCGCTCTTTCTCATCAACCGCACGTCCCCGTTCTGTCAGGCCATCGACCGGATCGTGCACAAGCTCCTGGAA
>SDBV01011109.1_pt1 | contig 11710 bp, 9 predicted proteins | sample 2277081 | NCBI WGS metagenome assembly SDBV01 (sample SAMN10402039, study PRJNA504765) | marine sediment metagenome | isolation source: marine sediment core GS10_PC15, 223 cmbsf | place: Arctic Ocean: Southern Knipovich Ridge | collected 2010
CACGCCCAAGGACGCCGCATCGACCGCGAATTGGCAGATGCGGGAATCGTGGTCCGCTGTCGAAGCTCCAAGGGGCTAGCCGAGGAGCAGCCGGAAGCGTATAAGGATGTTAGCATCGTGGTGGACGTCGTGCATCGCGCCGGATTGGCGAAAAAAGTCGCGCGGCTGCGGCCTATTGGGGTGATTAAGGGGTAGCGAGGGGGAATTTCCGTCCGTGTTGAGACTGGCAAACCACTGTACTTGTGCGACAAATTGTGGAAAACGCAGGCTATCAATGCCCGGAGATTTGTTCGCCCGATGAATTATTGGAGGTCGTACAATGATAGATCCAATTGTTGAAGAAGTCCGGCGGCACCGCATGGAGCACACCCGCAAGTTCGGTGGCGACCTGAACCTGATCTACGAGGACTTGCGCCGCATCCAGCGAGAGTCCGGCTGCCAAGTCGTCCGTCGCCCGCCAAAGCTGCTCATGGCGAAGAGTGAAGTTAAGGGAGACACAAACCCATGACTATTTCCATTACCAGCACGGCCTTTGCCGACGGCGAGCGGATTCCGCAGCGGTACACGGGCGAGGGCGAGGACGTTTCGCCGCCGCTGGCCTGGTCGGGCTTGCCCGAAGGAACAAAGGAACTGGCCATTATCTGCGAAGACCCCGACGCCCCCACCGCCGAACCTTGGGTGCATTGGGTGATCTACAAGATCCCCGCAACCTTTGAGGGACTGCCGGAGGGTATTGCTCAAAAAGCGCGTCTGAAATCGCCCGCCGTTGTTTTCCAAGGCCAGAACTCCTGGTCGAAGCCGGGGAAGCCGACGGTCGGCTACCGCGGCCCGTTGCCGCCGCCCAGCCATGGGATGCACCACTATCACTTCACGATCTGCGCGCTCGATGCCAAGCTGATCATCGACCCCGGCGTATCCGAAAAAGCGCTGGTCGAAGAGATGCGCGAGCACGTTTTAGAGATGGGGTGCTTGACTGGGTTGTATTCGCGGTAACCACCACAATAGGTGGATTGCCTTGTAATTCCGTAGACTATCGCATAATGCCAAGGTATAATTTCGAGATGGGTGCATTTCGGGCGATAATGACCACAAGCGTTACCGATAGGTAAGATGTAATGAAGAAAAAAACCGCGCCTAAGCGGACGAAAACCAAGTCGCGTCTTGATATGCCCACGTTTGTGGCGTGCGATGCCGTGTCACGCGACCCGGTCACTAACAAGTACAGCATTTACGGGCTGTTCGACATCGTCTATGGCGGCGAGTTCCCTATGACTCACAAGGCGTTTGCCGTCTTTGCAAAGATGCAAGGCGACAAGGGGAAATACCCCCTTGTTCTGAAGGTGGTTGCACCGGATGGTGAACGCACAAAACTCGGGGACTTTGAGATTAACTTCACGAAAACCGGTCTAGCGGCAATTGAAATCCAGGTGGTCGGTCTGCAATTTCCACGGCCCGGAAAATACAAACTGACGATGCAGACTGGACGAAGATCCTTGGGAAATCCAATAACTATCATTGTCAAGGGATCATCTGAGATTACAAAGAAGTAAGTGCAATGGCAACAGTTCTAAAAACACCCAGACTCAAAAGACGAAAACAACTGCTGTGCCAAGCCTGTGTCTGGCGACTGGTGTCGGGATCTGGGATTGAGCCACCATTGCATCAGCAGCAACCACCTGTTGCCAAATCTTCTCTTGCCGAGACAAGTACGTCGGTAATGAGTTCGGCTCCTATCATAACGGCATCCGTGATTGTCAGTTTGCCCGACGATGACGTGCATATTATAAAGCCCATTGTTGCAACAGTGGAAATGCTGGAGTTCAACAACTATCTTGCATTCGTGCCCGAAGTGAATCTAAACGCATCGGGAGATTCGAAAGCCGAAGCCATTGCAAACTTGCAGGATATTATCGCTGGTACGTATCGCCTCTACGCAATGCTTCCGCCGGAAAGTTTAGGTCCCGAGCCGACTCGCCAGTGGAACTTCTTGAAATCACACCTTCGGTAGTATGCATGGCGAGACAAATCACCAAAGAGCACGCCAAGGCTATCATCAGGAAACTTGGGGCTAAAAAGTCCCCCAAGACATCTAAGGCACATGACATGATGATTGTCATGCAAGACGGTATAATTATCGCGAGTTTCGGCATTCGACGCGGTTCCAACAGGGATCAAGGACACGATCATGTCCCGAAAGCAATTCATGTCCAGCCGAATTTCGCTAAACGGCTTGCAGAATGTTCAAAATCTCGTGCGGATTGGATTGCTGAGATGATCCGGCTTAATATCATATGAACGCTTACGGACGTCTTCAACAAAGCCAACCAACAGACTGGCCGACAAACAGACTGGCCGACAAACACATAAAGGCCAACCCGTGCCCGACAGCAGAACGCACCGTGGACCGCATCCGCAAGACGGGCGGCTGTTTGCGGCCGACGCTTTGCCGAAGCTGCGCCAGGCGGCCGACGATTTGAATTGGCTTTTGAGCCGCGAGTATCCACTCAATTCGGCGTTGAAATTGGTGGGCGACCGTTTCGGCTTGGTGGCGCGGCAGCGAACGGCCGTTCGACGTTCGTGCTGTTCGCAGCGTCAGCTTGCCCGGCGGCGAGCGAAGCGAATTTCCGGCCGGCAAGCCCCGTCGAGCAACGTTCTGCACATCGACGGTTACAATGTTTTGACCACGGTCGAAGCGGCCCTGGCCGGGGGCGTGATTCTCGTCGGACGAGACGATTGTTATCGCGACATGGCCGCAATGCACGGCAACTATCGCAAGGTGGCCGAGACGCTACCCGCCTTGGAACTCATCGGCCGGACGATCGCCCAGCAGGGCTACACGGATTGCCTCTGGCTGCTGGACAGCCCGGTCTCCAACAGCGGGCGGTTGGCCGCTATTATCCGCGAGGTGGCCGCCGGGGGCGGTTGGGCGTGGCGGGTCGAGCTTGTGGCCGACCCCGATCCCCTGCTGTGCAACTGTGGGCAACCGGTGGCAACGGCCGACAGCTTGATTCTGGACAACTGCCGCGCGTGGCGGAATCTAGCTCGGGAGGTTGCCCAGAGCCGCGTGGATGACGTCTTTCTGGTTGATCTTGGCGAGCAGCCAATGGCACTCAGCACGAGCATTAAGAAGCTTTCGTGCGGGCTCTAAATTAAGCGGGCTGAGGAATCTCCAGTTTGGGATTGCTCTCAGTGATGACTTGGCCTAGTTCGCGGTAATATTTTCTGGCGCGTGGGTCATCTGTCGCTGTTTTTAGAAATGCGAGAAACAGGATGCGCAACTCGACCTCTTTGTGTGCCACCTCAACCCCAAACGCACCCAGATCTTCCAGGACGCGACCGACCCCCTTGATTTGGCAGCCAACCAATTCACCGTTGTCCATCGACAGATAGAGTGTAAGCCACTTGTTGATCCTTTTTGCATAGTCAGGATCATTGCGAAAATAAAATATGACCGCATCTTCTTCTGGGCCGTAGTAGGCGCATGGCTCAAACGTTGCAGCGATGTTCCTGCTTTGCAAATATGACATCAAAGAGTTTGTTGTGTCGGCCATAGTATTTTCTCGAATCGTGTTCGGTAGTTTTCAGGGCAATCTAAAGCGTCTTTATCGCACTTTTCCCACCGCCAATCAGAAATCTTGTTGCAAGCGGTGATAAACACCAAAAAAACCATGCTCTTAGGCGGCGGTACAGTAATAGAGACGTTCCTGTGATCCACATCCGGAACGCCAGCATAACATAGACCGTCTTCCTGCTCTTCTCTTTTCAGCCCCTGAAATATTGCTCTTGGAGATTTTAGAACCTCCGGAATAAGTTGAATACGAGCGAAACGGGTCTCCAATCCTCTCTTTGTGAGCCCATCGATGTGCGCCTGATCGAGCCAGACCTCAATGGGCTCATCATTGGGATTGTGTGGATTAAATGCGGGCAAAGTCCAGCTTCTTGGTTTGCTATGTCCCACGCCGCACCCTATATATTACCCTACGTTATTTAACATTTTTCAGAATGATAATCGTTCAGTTTAACTGAGTCTACGTAGAATTCAACACTTTGGGTCATATTAAGGCATTTTGGTACATTTAACCACAATCTCTAGTGCTTTGTCAAGCTTAAAAGTTCGGGCAAGTGGAATTGTGGTGCAGGCATCTTGCCTGCATTGGGCAGGCAGGATGCCTGCACCACAATAATTCGCTACCCGAATATTAAACGTTGACAAAGCACTAGCGGTGGAGTAACTTTTATCGCAAATCCGCGAACCACACTCGTCTTGACCTTCTCCTATTTGGAGTATACGATTCAGGCAGTGGGTGGGCGGCGACCGATAAGACCGATAGCCCCCGCGAACGACGCTTGGGCCACCCCCCCAAAAAAAGAACGCTTACACGTGAGTTGAACATGGTGACCAAGACGAACCTCCCGTCGCTATTATTATTAGCGTTAGCCGATCTTCGGCTATAGGGTTCGTATACGTTTCTTTTTGATTCACTTCCACCTTACGAACCCCAAGGCCGAAAAGCCCTGGGGTTCATTTTTTTATCGGTACAATGTCAGACCATTCAAACCGACAGATAATAATTTTCGATACCACGCTCCGCGACGGCGAGCAATCGCCCGGGGCCAGCATGAACCTGGCCGAGAAGATGGAAGTTGCCCAGGCGCTGGTCGAATTGGGCGTCGACGTGATCGAGGCCGGATTCCCCATCGCCTCGCCCGGCGACTTCGAGGCCGTCAGCGAAATCGCCAAGAACATTCGCGGCTCGGTAATCTGCGGCCTGGCCCGCTGCCGCAAAGCCGACATCGACCGCGCCTGGGAAGCGGTGCAACACGCCCAGCAGCCGCGCATCCACGTTTTCCTGGCGACCAGCGCCATCCACCGCGAGCACAAGCTCAACATGGGCAAGGACGAGATCATCGACCGCGCGGTCGAGGGCGTCCGCCGCGCGGCCTCCTATTGTGCGAATGTCGAGTTCTCGCCCGAAGACGCGGCGCGGACCGAGCACGATTTTCTCTGCCGCGTTGTCGAGGCCGCCATCGACGCCGGCGCCACCACGGTCAACATCCCCGACACGGTCGGTTACGCCACGCCCAGCGAAATGCACAAGGTGATCGGCCTGCTGCGCAACCGCGTGCCCAACATCGACCGGGCGGTGCTGAGCGTCCACTGCCACAACGACCTGGGCATGGCCGTGGCCAACAGTCTGGCCGCCGTCGAGGCCGGCGCGGGGCAAGTCGAATGCACCATAAACGGTATCGGCGAACGGGCCGGCAACTGCTCGCTGGAAGAGATCGTCATGACCCTGCGAACCCGCAACGATTTCTTCAAGGCCGACACCCGCATCGTCACCCAGCGGCTGGTGCCCGTCAGCCGTCTGGTTTCGGCCGTAACCGGCATCCAGGTGCAGCGGAACAAGGCCATCGTCGGCCAAAACGCCTTTGCCCACGAGGCCGGCATCCACCAGGACGGCATGCTCAAAGAGCGGACCACCTATGAAATCATGCGGCCCGAAGACGTCGGTTGCGCCAAAACCGACCTGGTCTTGGGCAAGCACAGCGGCCGCGCCGCCCTGGCCGACCGCGCCCGGGATCTGGGCTACGTCCTATCCGCCGAACAACTGGGCACCGTTTTCGAACAGTTCAAGATTCTGGCCGACAAGAAAAAAGAGATCTACGACGGCGACATCGCCAGCCTCATCGAGCAGGAGATCCTGGCCGTGAGCGAACTCTGGACGTTCGACTCCTATGGCGTCGACACCGGCACCGGCCGCACGCCGCATGTAACGCTGGCCATTAGCCGCGGTCAAGAACGGTTCGCCACGGAGATGGCCTGCGGCGACGGGCCCATCGACGCCATCTTCCTGGCAATCGAAAAGCTAACCGAAGTCCCCATGGTCTGCAAAGACTTCCAGGTACACAGCGTAACCGTGGGCAACGACGCCCAGGGCGAAGTTTCCGTGGAAGTGGAACACAACCGCCGCATCTACCGTGGCCGCGGCGTCTCCACCGACAGCGTCGAGGCCAGCGCCAAGGCGTTCCTCAGCGCCGTCAACCGCATCGCCGCCGTAACAAATAACACAAAAAAACAATAAATCCCAAACTGAAATGAAAGAAAACCAAAAGGCCGAGTGGCGGAATCGGCAGACGCCCGGGATTTAAAATCCCGTGTCCTTAACGGACGTGCGGGTTCAAGTCCCGCCTCGGCCACCTGCTATCTTGTGTTAGATCGCAAGGGATCGTAGAGCCCTGTTTTTTCAGGGCTTTCGATTTTTCTTGCTGAAGCGTTAAAGGCAATTTCTGCACGTACTGCGCCGCATTTTGCGCCGCTTCCGGCATGGCCTTCAATGCTCGCTGGAAATGTTCGTCGGTCGTTTGCAAGTAGTGCTTGGCCGCTACGGGTTCGCTGTTGCCGATCAACTAACGCGCGGCGGCCATGGGCACCATCTCGGCCAAATTTTCTCCGTCGAGGCCCATCTGGTAGATCGTTTTGATCTCGGCATCGGACAAGGCGCGGTCGTACACTGTCACTTCGTCAACAAATCCTTCTCCCGGCCCATTGCGTATGGATAATATGGAGCTAGGGCAGAATCCAAGTTGGGTGAATTGAGTTATGTTATGGGCTAAAAGCGTGGGGTGTTCAAAGTCGTATGATTTATCATTTACGGTAATTCGCAGCTTGCCCGAGGTGGGGGTTCCATCTCGCAAAGTAACCGCGGCAAATACCCACTGGCCGGTTGGGAACGATGCATCGGGTGTGCTTGAATATGTCCATTCCGGGCCTGGTATCTTTGTTGCTTTTACTCGACTATACGTGCAAACCTGCAAGCCGTTTTTTGTTCCGTTAAATCCGTATGTGATTCCGAACGGATCGCGTTCAGCGTATATCCACAGGTGTTTGTCGGTTGTTCTGAGAAACCAACCGGTGATGGTATATTCCGTTTTCTTCGTTAGGAACCCTTTGGGAATTTTGACTCCCGTGCCCTTGCATTGCAAACCGCCGCCCACCTTGCCCTTGGGAGTCCAGGTCCCGCCGCCACCCTCGCCATGTCTTGAAGAGGCGAAGTTTCGTACGCCCTGGATGCTGCCAAAACGTTTTTCAATCGTGTCTTTCTCAAACGTCATCACCAACACTGGATCGGGCGGAAGCTTGGGGTGCAGGCGAGGGACGAGCGGGCCCGGCGGTTTGACGACCGGCGTTGCTAAGGGGGTGGGATCCCCTTGTGGCGAGCCGGATCGCCAGGGCAGCAACATCATCGCGCCGAGGGCTACGGCCAGACCGCCGAGCGCTAGGGCCACTCTCAGCCGTCGTCGCGGGGGTTTGCCGCCGCCTGCCATTTGTTGCCGCGCTTGGGCGGTGCGCAAGCGGGCCGCTAGGGCGTCGCGCTGGCTGAGGAGTTGGGCCAGCGTGGCCTCGGCTTTGTGCGATTGCAGTTCCAGGTCCTCGATCTGACCTTGCTGCTCTTCGGCGCGCTGGCGCAAGGCGGCCAGGTGCTCGTCGCAGTCGCGTTTTTTTGCCATCGCGGACGATTCGGCCGCTTCGTCGTCGGCCGCTTCGGCTTCTTCCATGGCGTCGCCGGCGGCCGAGAGGTTGGCTTCGATTTGCTCCGACAGCTCGGCGGCGATGCTGCGAGCGTCGTCGAGAAGGTTCGCCAGCCGGTCGCGGCGACGCTCATAGGTAGCCACCGCGCCGTCGACCTGCTGGGAGGTGTTTTGCAGGTTCTTGACAAAATCGGGGGCGTGGCGGCGGAATATCGTGGCGGCCAGGTTGCGGAGACGACGCACTTGTGTCGGCGAGATTAACTCGTCCAGACCCTCGAGCAAATCCAATCCGGGCATGGCCCGGGTTGGATGGATTGCCAACGAGTCGGGCTCTGCGTGTGCGGCCAGCGGTCGGCCGTCGCGGAAGGCTTGGATGTCGGCCAGCACATCTTCGCAACTCTGATAACGCTCGTCCGGCTCCTTGGCCATCATGCGGGCCACAATCCGAGTCACCGCTCGCGGCAGGCCGGGGGCGGCCTCGTCCAGCGGCATGGGCTCTTCGTAGGCGTGCTGGAAGATCATGGCCACCATCGTTTCCGCCTCGAAGGGAAGCCGCCCGGAGAGCATTTGATAAAAGAGCACGCCCAGTGCGTATATGTCGGCCCGTGCATCGACTTTTTTACCCCGGGCTTGCTCGGGGGCGATGTAGTCGACCGTGCCCATAATCATGCCGGTGGCCGTCAGTTGCGTGCCTCCGTCCATGCGGCGGACCAGCCCGAAATCGCACAGCACGGCCCGCCCACTCTCGCGCTCGATAAGAATGTTGCCCGGCTTTACGTCGCGATGGATGAGGCCCGCCTGGTGGGCGGCGCCCAGGCCGGCCAGACACTGCTGGAGTAGACCAAGGGCCTCGGCCGTGGGCAGCCGCCGCTGTCGGGCCAGCCGCTCCCCCAGCGTGTAGCCGTCGATGTATTGCATGGCGAAGAACTGATGCCCGGCGTCTTCGCTGCTGACTGAATAAATCGGGACCACGTTAGGGTGCGAAATTTTGGCCGCCGCCGCGGCCTCGGCGTGGAAGCGGCAGATTAGGTTCTCGTCTCGGGCCATTGAGTCGGGAAGCACCTTGATGGCAACCTGGCGGTGGAGCGAATCGTCCTGGGCCAAATAGACGTCGCCCATGCCGCCGCGGCCGATGAGCTTGATGATGCGATACGGACCGAGTTGCTCGAAGGGGATTTCGTCGATAGGTTGCAAAGAGGAACCCCGTGGCGGCGTATCACCGTCGCGGCCCACGATGCTGCCGTCGGGAGGCGTGTTCGAGTAGCTCGAAGCGTCATCGGCAACACCCCTTTCGATACCCTCAATCTTGGCGTCGGTCAACGACTCGAGCAGTTCGTCAATCGTCTCGATGCGATCGTCGCCGCTGTGTCCCAGCATGCGGTCCAGCAACAGCGCCAGGTCTCCCGGCAGCCGCCCCCTGGCATCGAGCGTGTACATGTACTCGCGGATCAAGCCGCCGGTCAAGAGCCGGCAGGCCAGCGTGCCCAGTTGGTAGATGTCGATGCGACGCGGGTTGAAGTCGTGGCCGCGCTGGCGCAGCACGGCGGCGGCCGCCTCGATATCCGTGGGCAGTTCCATCGCCAGCCGCTTCGACGCATCGGCCGCATCGACCGCGGCCAACTCCGGTGGGCAGTATTCCGGATCGGAACATTCCCCGCCGAAACGACGGCTCGTCGGCGGATCGCTAAGCGTCGGACGAGATCGCGCGTCGACGGCCACTTCCGCGGCTTCCACGCGGCGATGCGTGCGGCCCCCGCCATGCAGTGTGCCGATCTGTTCGGCCAGACGTCGGATCAGTCGCAAGCGAGACGGCAGCGGCCAATCCCGCTCTTCGGCAAGCAACTGGACCAGCGGCCGAGAAGCTTCAGAAATCACGGGATTAGAGTCCATGTATCAATCTTTCACTTTGTCGTGAAACACCAAACGGGATTGAACTATGTTTACCGACTACGGCTATCCGAAACCGATTATATCAGGATAACAACTAACAAAATACTGCCCCGAGCAAGGCAGGACGTGGCTCTATGCATTCGGCCCGTCCTATCTTACCGGTTGCCCACCGTTTCGCCGTTACCCTTTTCCCTGTCCATCCCGCAATGCTTCCTTCGTTGCAGCCCGCTTATATCATGTCCTTTTTGTCGGATTTCTCCGGCGGGCAAAAACCGCAAGCCCAATGGCACCCATACACAGCAGGACGGCGGTGGATGGTTCGGGGACAAGGGCTCGAACGTCGTCATTATTTAGAGCGGAGTCATATATACGAATGTCGTCAATCGCACCATGGAAGAACTGGCCGATACCGAAGCCCGGGGTGTTGTCGATGGCTCCGAACAACAAGCGGTCGTCACCATCGCTGGTCAGGTACCCTCCGACGATGGGAAAGGATCCCTCGACATTACCATTGACGTAAAGCGTTCGCTGGCCCGTCGAGAAATCGTAGGTTACGGCTACATGTTCCCAAGTGTGTAACGGCAAAAGGTGTCCCGTATAAACATTGTTGTTGTAGCCGTTGCTGTGTTCAAGACTTAGGGAGGAATCATATACCGCTCCACGATAAAAGGAATACCCGCCCGATTGGTCGTTGCCATCGTTCATGGTGACAATCCGCTGTATTCCTTGTCCAGTGCCAAATCCAGCAGCATTTTCTCCCCCCCATTTGTTCCACCAGGCAACGGTGTAGTTTGTGCCTGCAAGGTCTAAGTCACTGGCAACTCCGACATCGACATAATCATTCATACCGTCAAACCACAGTGCATGGGAGCCGACGCGACCGGGGACATATGTAGCCCCGTGGATCGTCCCATTATTTGAACCGGGAGCTGAATCGATGGCACTAACGCCCGCCCCTTCGTCGAAGTTCCAGTGACCGATTGCTATTGGCATAGTGGCTGCCGAAGCTCGCCCCACACCAAGCAACACCATCAACACCGCCAAAAAACTCGTTGTTCGTAACATAATGCTTTCTCCTGTAGTAAAAAAATAGAAACTTAAAACTAATGAACAACATGTCCATCATTCACTTAATGTTTGCCTCGTAATCATTTTCGTCCACCGAGCCGGGCAAAAAACTCGCTGAACGTAACGTTACTCTTCCTCCCTTAATAGAAAATCAAAACTTAAAACTAATGGGCACCATACCCATCATTCACTTACCGTTTGCCTCGTAATCATTTCCGTCCACCGAGCCGGGCAAAAAACTCGCTGAACGTAACATCATGCTTTCTCTCATGAAAAAAATCGAAACATAAAACCAATGGGCACCATACCCATCATTCACTGTAATGTTTGCATTTTCACACGTCAATTATTTCTTTTCCAGTTTCGACTTCATGCTCGCCAACTCGGCTCCCCGGCATTAGTTATATCACAGCATAACTAACATTTCCAGCGGCGAGGTGGATTTTTCATTGCTGTGTTCTCCCCACACAACGACATTTCCGTTGCTGCTGGACAGGCGATAAGTGCTTATTCCCAAATGGTTTGCCTTGACGCGTCATTAATCGATAACATCAAACTGCCCCAAGCAAGGCAGGGCGAGCTTCACAAAGTTCAGCCCGCCCCGCCTTGCCACGATTGCCCACCGTTTCGCCATTACCCTTTCCGCCATATCCCTCCTGCCATGCCCAAATGACACGCTCCCTCTGGCATACCCCGCTTTACTGCCCGCTAGTCCCTGCCCATCCTACAATGCTTCCTTCGATGCGGCCCTTATGTCATGTTCCTTTTGTTGGATTTTTCCTTCGGGCAAAAACCCCAAGCCCAATAGCGCCCATGGCGAGCAGGGCGAGGGTCGACGGTTCGGGCACGACCGTCAGGTAAACCACTCCGTATTTTGATTGCTTAGAGCCGTCATACGCTTTGTAGACAAATACATCCGGGCCCGAATAATTCGCATGTGGCGTATAGGTGAAATGTCCATCGGTATAAAAGTCGAGTTGCCCGTGGTTCGGGCCGAAGACGCTTTCCAAGGGGACGATTAGCTCGTCTGCTCGGGGATCCTTGATGTCGTTGGCAAGCAGGCCCTCTTCCGCGGAAACAGAAAGCATGCCGTTTCGGAGCACGTCGTAATAATCGTTTACCGCGATGGGCGCGGAGAGTTGGGGGTAGGGTCGGCCCGGGTAATACGTGTCGAATCCGTCCAGCTCTTGAATGCGCGGCCCGGAGGCGTAGCTGTTGCCGG
>SDBV01011110.1_pt1 | contig 11710 bp, 10 predicted proteins | sample 2277081 | NCBI WGS metagenome assembly SDBV01 (sample SAMN10402039, study PRJNA504765) | marine sediment metagenome | isolation source: marine sediment core GS10_PC15, 223 cmbsf | place: Arctic Ocean: Southern Knipovich Ridge | collected 2010
TAGTATTTACTCATCGCCCGATGGAGTTTGCTGGATTATCAGGCAAAATGATTGATATTCAAAGTGTGAAAATGTAATAAGTAAAGAAATTAGCTTACAGTATTTATAATTCTATTAATTAGCAAAAAGAATTTATGATTACTATTAATATTTGAAATGAGAATTCTTCATATTTAAATAAATCAGATTACTTTTAAAAATAAATAAGCGGTAACACATGTCCTGGAAAAATCTTACCTTCATCCTCATTCCACACTCAAGATCAAAAGTAAAACAAATCAGGGTACATCGTTATGTGCTCTTGGGCGGTGCTTTTTTTCTCTTTGCGGCTATAGGCATAATGATATTTTATATTATCGGTTTTCAGAGTAAATCATTTCGATTAAAATATACCAGAGAAATCAACAGGCAAAATATAATCCTTGAGCAAATTGATTCTGAAATAGACTCTTCACTTACTTCAATGATGGCAAAAATGGACAGTATTGAAGTGATGGCGGAGAAAATCAGGGTAGAATCGAAAATTTCCGAGAAAGATTTGAAATTAGTTTCGATACTAAATGTTCAGCTTTCAGAAAGCGGCATCACCATTCCCCTGAGAAGGGTCATTTCTTATATTGACAATCTTGAAAGGCGGAGTTTTGTGTTCGAAAATAATTTCAATCTGCTCTATAATGAATCAATGAAAAATACAGATTATTTAAAACGCCTGCCCTCGATTAGACCTTCCAGCGGAATAATTACAAGGGATTTTGATTTTCGCCAACATTCGGATAATATTTCCCTGACAGTTCAAACGCACTCCGGGATTGATATTACCAATGATGAAGGAACACAGATAGTCGCAACCGCCGATGGAATTGTCAAAACCACAGATTACTCGGACGAACTCGGCCGTTATATCGAAATTGATCACCAAAACGGCCACAAAACAAGGTATACTCACCTCAGTAAAGAAAAAGGGATTCTTGTAAAAAAAGGTGAAAAAGTTGTCCGCGGTCAGGTCATCGGTCACATGGGAAGAACAGGGATTTCCATAAAAGCCATAGCCCCGCATATCATGTATTCGGTGGAACATCACGGAACTTTTGTGAACCCGGAAGATTATTTCTATGCTTCGGATTATATCACCGAGAATCCCGGTTATACTCTTTCAGAATAAAATCAACGGCTTCTTCTTTTGAACGCAACTCACCTTCAATCTGCGCATCCAGAACACGGTTAATAATTATTCCCAGGAGCGGCCCCTGTTTATATCCGAGAGATATAAGATCATTACCGTTTAAAAGGGGTTTCGGCAGTTTAAGAGTATTTTTATCTTTTTCAATTTCCTGTATTAAAAAATTATATTTTTCAAGGTTACCGTGGCTTGCCAGACAATCAATCCTGTACAGTTCAAGCATTTCATCAAAACCTTCCATGGAAATAAAACGTACTAGTTTGGAACGTCTCATACTCAGTACATTTGCAAATCTCATGTGATTTTTTACAAGAGTCTTCACAAGCGAAACACTTTCATTGCGGAAACGAAGCCGTCTGAGTATTTTTTCCGTCATTTCGGCGCCGGTTTTCTCATGACTGTTAAACCTGATCCGGTCTGTTTTCGTAAATGTGACAGGTTTGGCGATATTATGAAATAGAATTCCGAATGCGAGTGTCTCAGAACCTCCGCCGAATATCCTCAGCATGAGCAGTGTGTGGGTGAAAACATCTCCCTCCGGATGAAACTGCGGCGTCTGCTCCACGCCTTTCAAGTCCGCGACTTCCGGAAGAACAGCATCGAGAAGGCCGGTTTCATCGAGTAATGAAAGGGCTTTATCAGGATTTTGTCCGGAAAACATTTTTACAAGCTCATCTCCAATCCTTTCGGAACTAACCGATTCAATATGCGGGGCGCAATATTTAAGCGCTTTTAATGTCTCCCGTTCGATAGTAAAATCGAATCGGGCAGCAAATCTTACTGCCCTGAGCAGCCTTAAACGGTCTTCGGAAAAACGGGCGCGCGGATCGCCTATGGTTCTTATTATACCTCGACGTATATCATCGATTCCCGAAACATGGTCTATAATCTTATCGTTTTCCGGATCATACAACATGCCGTTAATAGTAAAATCCCTGCGCTCCACATCCTCAATTTCACCTGCAGGCTCCACACTCACCGGTCTCCTGCCGTCTTCATAAACACCGTCTTTACGGAATTGTGCGACCTCGAACGAATCACGGCCTATAATCACAACATTGACACCGAATCGTTTTCCGACAGGATGGATCTGCTCAAAAAGACCGGACACTTCATCCGTGGAGGCATCGGTAGCAATATCATAATCCTTCGGCTCGATATCCATTACAATGTCTCGTACTGCACCGCCGACAATAAACGCCCTGAATCCCGCCGTTCTCAGACATCGTACAATCTCATAAGCGTTTTCTTTAAGAGAATTATTGGACATAAAGTTTAATATCTCTGAAAAAGCAAGTTTTCCGCTTTCCGCAATCGGCAAAAAAATCACCGGAAGATACTTTTTTTTAACATTTGATATTACAATAAAGTATATGTTTTATAATTACTGAATTTTTGTAAAAAATGAAAATTTTCTCCTGACAGGATAAAACAGGATTTTTTATACTAATCCTGTTAATCGAAAATTTCAAAGTAAATGAAGGTTTCATTCTTGTGAACAGGGATTAATCCGGCTGATACCTATGATTAAAAGATTCCATGATGCTGTGATTCATAACCTTTTTTTCTTATCATGGTTATCATTGCATCATGGCCATCAGTGGTTCGGACAATGAGTGTAATATGTATTATCTATATCCAGTTATTGGAGAAATAATGATAAACAGGATTATCAGAACTATCCTGTTATCCTGTCAATATTTGCATTATCTATGGCAGGTATTTCGGCAATATATGAAATTTGCCAAAGTTTTAATAATTAGTTATTTATTCAATATTCATGCCGAAAACTGACCACCGATTGCCGGCAGCCGGTTTATGAGTTCAATAATAGGTTTTTCACAAGGCTTTCAAGATACTGTACGCTTTGACTGTTCATGAATAAAACGCCCTATTTTGTCCAGTATTCTGCTCCCGGAAGACTGCCATCCATTATATAACCGCCATCGATAACCAACACCTGGCCGGTGATATAACGGGCTTCGTCTGATGCCAGAAACAGGACTCCATCGGCAATCCATTCGGGCTGGGCTATCTCTTTAAGCGGTATTCGCTCAAACAGAGCCTTTTTTACCTGCTCGGTATACATCGGGATGGTCAGATCTGTGTATGTGGCTCCCGGTTCTATACAGTTAACATTGATCTTATATGGAGCAAGCTCGGCAGCCAGGGTTCTTGAGAAAGCCTCGATACCCCCTTTAGCAGCAGTATATGCACATGCCTGTGGCTCGGAAAGGGTAGCGTGAATCGAAGATATGTTCACGATTTTGCCCCCTTTATCAGCTTCAATCATTACTTTGGCTGCCTCCCGTGAGCAAAGGAAGCAACTTCGCAGGTTATTCTTGAGAATCTTGTCCCACCATTCGGCGCTCGTCTCGACAGTGAGACTTTGATAAATTATTCCGGCATTGTTTACAATTATATCAATTGTGCCGAAAACAGACATGGTCTGTTCTATCATCCGAATCACATCGGATTCTTCGGATACATCTGTCTTAATAAACAGCGCTTCCCCTCCCTGCTTTTTTATATCCGCGACTACATCCTCGCCTCGCTCGGTATCCAGATCGGCAACCACAACTCTTGCGCCCTCTCTATGAAAAACCTGTGCAACAGCCTTACCGATACCTGTAGCGGCTCCGGTAACAATTCCTACTTTTTTATCCAGTCTCATGTTTCATCCTCCAAGCTTGTGCCTCTTAACTTTTTTCTGTCTCCCTGATTTTAAAAAATCGTATTCCCTTAAACATTACTTATTATTTATCTAAAATCTGTAACTTTATTCGTATCCTTACTTCTGTCTTTTCATATCGACTTAAAAAGAGTTTCCATAAGCCATAATCACCACCGCAGCTATCAACACAGTTATTGCCGTATAGATTTGTGCTCTCGGTCTGCCGGTTATCCCACGCCACTCACCACTCAAGAATCCAAGCGAGGCTCCGCCTACTATCAGCATGCCCTGAGTAATACCGACACCAACGGAAGCGCCTAAGGCTCCAAGCCGTAACATACCATTAGCCATTAACACAGAAGCTGAAAAAAACAATATACCATAAGTAACAGACAACCAGATGTCCTTTATACTTGTCGAGAGTATATTCCAGGTTCTTTTCCGGCTCATGAGGTAAACGGGATACAGTACATTGACAAAGGCAGCTCCGAATAGAACAAACGCCCATACTGCTATACTGGCGGTAATATCACCGGCTCCATGGTCTTTCATCGCTTCGATTATCGGACCCTGACTGTAAACAAAAGCGAATCCCCATCCTGCAGATAATACTCCGGCAATGACTACCATGATTAAACCGAGAGCGAATCCACCTGATTTTTCACTGGTTTTCCCCTCGGCTTTTTCCAATTTCTCACGTCCGAATCCCGAGAGTGTGGCAAAAAGAATACCCACAAGCATGACTGCCATACCGAACAGTATAGTAATGCCGGCTTTTGAAGTAATATCGGATGCGGCTTCGAACTGACCGGATGCTTTAATTATCAGAGGTGTGATCACTCCGACACACGCTCCTATTCCACACAGAATGCCATAGGTTAAAGCTACGCCGATTCTAACAAAACAGAGCATTGCGAGTATCTGGGCAATACCCCATGCCAGAGAAAAAACATTTGATTTAAGCAGGAGATTCCGGTCTAACTCAAGGAAGACAGAAATCGCATCGGGGCATGAACTCAGAGTAATCGCCCAGGGTATGGCAAACAGCGCAACGAACATGGAAATAAATCCAAACTGTTCGTATTTAAACTTACCCAAGAGTTTGAGCGGCCAGGGACTGGTTCCCATAACGAGTCCGGCGAGAACAGTAATTACAATACCACTTACTATAGTAGATTCCATAAGCATAAATCCTGATTAAAAAAACGATTAGCGAAAAAATTAATCCCTGCTCAAGCTTCGGGATATTCGATGATTAAAGCTTAATAAAACGGCCAATACCGGCAATAAACGTTCATCCTTCACATCCTCCATCTTTTAATACTCTATAGAGTTCTGCAAAATGTTTTTTTGACAGGATTACAGGATAAATACAAAAGATTATTTATTTTTCTTTATGAATCTATGGCAAAATGTTTTTTAATAAGTTCAATCATTTAATAATGTTATGATAATCATAAAAGAAATATTCTTTTATCACATAAATTCTGTTAATCCTGTCTAAAATATTTATTATTCAATTTTGCAGAAGTCAATAATACTCTAATGAGCTTTTTTCTTTTATAATAATATGTTCGACCTGTTATTCCAATTATTATCAATCCTTAATATGGTGTATGCGGGATAATGCTTACAAGATAATTTGCTATTTTATATTAAATAAGAAATAGTGAAAAACAAATACAACATAATCAGAAATTACCTTTTAGCAAATAATAATAAAAATCCGGTATAACATTTTTTTTCATTCGCCGGATTTAAAGGTTCCGTTTTTTTCGATTTTTGTGTTGCTTTCTTAATTTTCAATATCAGTAAAATCAATTTTTGAGACAAAAAAACGGCAGATAAATAATAATATATTCATCTGCCGTTTCCTGAAATATCTTCTATTAATAAATTAGCGATTTCAATTTATAAACTATTGCCGTCATTCCCGAATAAGCTCGAAAAACCGAGGACGTTAATAAGCTGGTTTGCTACTTCATGTGTGACTTCCCGGCTATTATAACTCTCACTCTCGATATTGTTCTGAGCTTCTTCGATTTTGGTTTCCCGGGCCTGACTCTCAAATTCATCCTGGAAAATATCGGTAACAACATCAGCCTCAACGATTTTTTCAGCAATATTCATTATCATATCCCTGGTATTATACTCCCCCTCAGATATACGTCTCGATACAGAGTCAATCAACTCTGTGCGCGGTTCAAATTCGGTTTTGGATACCGAAGTCTCATAATCCTTATCCTGCCCATTCAATAATCCGGATATTTCAACAGAATCAGTTTGCTTGCTGTGATTTACCGATGAAGACTTTCGAGTGTTTTTTCCGCCCAAACCGTTTAACGGGGCATTATTGCCTAATGGTAAACCTTGAATTTCCATCGTCTATATTCCTGTTTAAATTGTTCCATACCTTGCGTACGAACTTAGTGCTTTTCGCCCCAAATTCATTTTTTTCAGTTGCATGGATGTTTCTGTTTTATCTTTTTTGATATATAAAACAGTCTTATCGACAATATTTATTGTCTCTTTTATAGTTTCACGTAATAAATTCATCAGTATTACTATTTCTTTTTTTCTTTCAATAGTGGTATCTCCGGAATTAACATCGGAGACTAAAAACAAATTGATAATGGATCTATTGATAGTTTCAATTTCTTTTTCAAGTTCCGTACGATCTCTGAGACGTCTATTAAATAAAGAATGGTTATCTTCCGTCATATTCCTGCTGTCTTCAACAACCATTTCGCTTAACCGTCTGTGTAAATCGATGTTATGACGTATTGTGTCGGCTATTTCTATAAAAGAATCCATTTTATTACCTTTGAGCAAAATTAACTGCTTTTAAATATTCAGTATTCTTTTTTAACACTTTGCACTCTTCGCTTTCAAAAACCTTTTTCCAGGTTTCTTCGAGTTCAACAAGCGAATCTCTTACTTCACCGATTTTTTTAATGTCATCCTGCATATGGGCAGCAGTTAATTTGATGAAAAGTCTCTGATATGTTCTGAAAAGGATTTGACCGATATCACCACTGTTCTCGAAATGCAAAGAAGACATCAATTCCAGTATTACATTTTTTGTCTTGGAGATATATTTACTCATACCTGCTTTATTTTTTTTCCCATATTTAAGAACTTTATTTAAAAAGTCTATTCCTCCTGAAAACATCATTAGAATAAGAGTAGATTGTTCAAGCTCATTTGCATGTGCCTGTTGATATGCCAGATATCCTTTTTGCTGTGTGTTCATTTTCATCTTTACATATCCTTTTATTAATATTGTCTCTCTATATTGATATCGGCAATAACAGCGAGAAACTTAAACATTAAATCAAACCAACTTTTGGAAGTGTCGCAAGAGAAGCGGAAAGTCTTTGCTGCATTGACTGAAGTCTGGATAATGCTCGTTCCAAATATGCAAATTTCCGAACATATGAAGCCCGTCTCTGTTCCAGGCGATGATTTGTATATTCAATCCGAGTCTGAACCGACTCGACTTCCAGTTTTAAACTATCGATACTCACCTGAATAAATCCATTTATAGGAGAGATTATAGAATTAATTTCATTATAAAGATTATCGGCAATACCCGAAAGAAGCGTCACAGTACCCTGATCCTCTCCTTCTGTTAGGAGTTCTTCAGGAGTTAAAGACACAATTATAACAATGCCTCTCGAATTTTCATCGCTGTTCGAGGCAGTAAGCGTCTGTCCGCTGCCGGTACCTTCTACACCGTTAATAGTCCCGGCAACATCAATTCCGGCATATTCGTTGTCAACAATACCGAGTTCAGACGCGCCTGAGATTGTAAAAGTTTTAGAGGAGCCATAAGAATCATGTGTTATTTTCAGGCGATTATCATCAGTTACTGCTGCGCTTACACTTACTCTATTTCTTCCCTTCTGTGTGGTTATGAAATCTCCGAAATCAAGGCCGTTCACTGTAGTCTCGATAGAAAGACTCATCTGGCTTGTTCCCGTGGTATTATCCTGGATCAAGATATGTCCTTCTGGATCGATAGATGCGCTAATTTCATTCTCGTTGATATCCTCGATAGCATCGAGTATATCCTGAATAGTATGACTTTCACCACTTTCGAGGGTAATAATTCTCGTGATACTCTTGCCCTGATTATTCGCACCGGTTATTGTTATGGTATCCCCTTCAGTTGCATTAACACCCAGGATTCCTCCAATAACAGTATTTTGATCTATAGGTATCGAAGGGACGCCATCAGACTGCAGCAAAACAACACTTGATTCCTGAATCTCGGAATAATTCTTCTGGGCTTCTTCGTTTATTAGATTGGCAATATCGTTTAAAGTCATATCTTCCGTATAATCGATACTCAGGTCGGAGTCGAGATTATCAACTATTGTTATATTTCCCTGATCATTTACTTTTCCTTCTATAGAATCGGATTCGGTTTCGGCTTTCTCTGCGGCACGTGTTGTTGTTACATTATAAGTGCCTGGATTTGATTTTGTTGAACTATATACAAACGATATATCATCATCACTCGAAGAACGTGAAACGGTAAACAGTTTTATGACCGACTCCACATCTTTATTAAGAGCCTCTTTAAGCTTGTTGGAGTTTACCTTTAAAACCCCATCGACAGTCGTCTCAACTCCTATCTGAGCAAGTTGATTGAATGCATAATCACTGCCGTTAACTTTACTCTCAAGGGAATTACGAATCCTGTTTGCAACCGTCCTTGTGGTCATGTCGCCAAATAGCGGTCCGCCCACATTTTCTTCCCTGTCATACTTAGATTTTTCGTTGATAAATCTTACTAATTTATTGTATGATTCAACAAAATCATTAATTTTCTTAGAAACAGCGCCGATGTCCTGCTCAACATTTATATTTATCACCAGGTCGGGATCGGCTTTTTTCAGGTTTAAAGTTAATCCTGTTAAAACATCATTAATTTCATTGGTGCTTCTGGATACCTCTATATTATTTATTAATATTTTTGAATCGGTTCCTTCAACAACTAATCTGTCACGTCCCCTGACAGAAGTAGAGATTGTACCTAAATCCAGGCTTCCGCCGTTTTCATTGTTGGCGGTAATATCAATATCGAGAGAGGTTTCACCCTTTATATTGCTCTGAACTGTAATCATTCCATCTTCAATATCGGCAGTAACGTTTCCGGAAAATGCTTCCTCGATACCTTCAAGCAAATCACTAATCTTTGAATTATTTGCAATTTCAATGGTCTTTGAAATTTCAGAACCATCTATATCGGTTCCTGATATTGTTATTGTTTCGGTAGCACCGTTTATTGACGAGCCGAGCTTCGAAAGCGAAGTGCTTTTTCCCACCTCATCGTTACCATTACCGTTACTACTATATAAAGTACTGGTTTTGAATAATGCTTTTGTGCCGGAAGTTCCACCTCCAAGGATTCCAAGAGTCTCGAGGACATTATTGTCATCGGTGAAATCCTCTGTTCCGGTTATTGCAAGCCTGAGCAGGGTTTCATCATCTACTTCAACCGATTCCACTGTTGCGGTGACGCCGCTGACATTAAGATCGTTGATCTTGTCCCGAATGGATGATAAAGAATCCGATGATAAATCAAGCGATAAATTTTTGTTCCGGATTTTTACTGTACCGGAGGCATCTGAGGAAAGACCGATCAAACTCCCTATGGTCGTAGCAGAAGACTTGAAATTAGTTGAAAGGATAGATCTGTTCAGGACTTCACGAATACTTTTTGTACCATCGGTAACACCAAGCGAACCAAGTACATCATTACCGCCGGCATTTGCAATATTGAAACCCTTTTGACCCTGCTTACTCGATGAAACAATTAATCTGTTATCATTATCTGAAACTTTTAAAATACTTGCAGTTACATCGACATCCAGTGTATTTATAGCGTTACGAATATCTATTAAACTGTCAGTGGTCCTGACTTTGAAATTTTTTCCGTTTATCAGTATTTCACCGGATAAACCAAGATCGGTGTCGGTTTCTTCATAGGAATTACTCGACAGCGACATGGCTTGAGCCAGTGATAAAATTTTTATCGAATAGTTACCGGTTACTGCAGAAGCTGAGACTTTAAGAGTCAGCGCCTCCTCATCGGAGGAGGAGGCACTGGCTTCTCCCAGAGTTGAAGCACTTTTAAGCTGGAAAGCTTTGTCCTGCAACTCAACAAGGTTGGTTTTCATTGTATTGAAAGTTTCGGACTTCGTATTAATTTCAGTCTTTTTGCTTTCAAGTCTTCTCAAGGGTATAGAATCCACCGTCATAAGATCTTCAATGATCTTTTTAGTGTCTAAACCGGAAGCTAGCCCGTTAAAACTTACTCCTTCAATACTTGCCATGACTCAACCACCTTTAATTTTTTATCAGTTCCGTAAGGTTATATCTTGCTGTCAACAAGCCAGCCGATATTCTTACGGATTTTTGCAGCCAACGCTAAAATCTCTTCCGGCGGAAATTGTTTAAGAAGCTCCCCTGTCTGAGTTTTAAAAATCCTTATAACAGTGGAGTTGGTCTTCTCGTCTACCGAAAAATTTACATATTTCTTATGAGACTGAACAAACTCGTTCAGCTTCTCAATAGCTTTTTTAATATCGGCTGTATCGATTACAGTCTTTGAAATATTTGGTCGTTCATTGGCAATTGAAGAATTTAAACGTGTTGCACGGGGCTTCTGGTCAAGATTATCTTCCGGCTTAGAGGTGTTTCTAACCTGTCGGTCTTCCACAGCGCCCGTGGATATGCTTATCTGCATTTCCCGGGTTATTTCTGGTAGACGACTTTCAATGCTCATAATAATTACCTCTTAATGCCTTTAAGTAAGAAATCCAACGAAACCCTTCATTATCTAAACAGTGCAAGCACGTTTTGCGGCACCGCGTTGGCCTGTGCCAGCATAGATACGCCTGCCTGAACGAGAATCTGATTTTTTGTAAAATTGGTAATCTCATCGGAAATATCCAGATCGCGAATAGTGGATTCGGAACTGGAAAGATTTTCCGCAGCATTATCAACACTTGCTACAGTATAAGCCAGCCTGTTCTGAATCGTACCGAGACTGGACCGGGTTGAAGAAACTGAATCTATTGCTGTATTCAGTTCGGTAAGCGCAGTGACAGCACCGGCAAGTGTTTCAATAGAGGTAGCATCTATCACAAGAGCTGTAGCACTTGAGTCTGCAATGGTGAATGAAATCTGATTGTCAGTTGTACCCTGCGCACCAATCTGAAATTGACCCGAAAAACTACCATCCAATAATTTTTTGTTATTGTATTCTGCAGCAGCAGAGATACGGTCAATTTCCTCACGTAGCTGATAAAACTCTGCATGAAGAGATGCACGATCCGAATCGGTTACCGTATCAGCGGCTGACTGTACTGCCAATACGCGCATACGGCCGAGCATATTGTGAACTTCGTTAAGAAATCCTTCAGCGGTTTGTACCATGTTTTTGGCTTGTTCAGCATTCTGTGAAGCCATTTTCAAACCCTCTACCTGTGAACGTAACCTCTGCGAAATTGCAAGACCAGCGCTGTCATCGGCTGCGCGGTTAATGCGAAGTCCGCTTGACAGTCTCTCCAGAGATTGGGACAGCGCCACGTCAGTTCTTAATAGCTGACGATGCGTGTTCATCGCTGAAATATTCTGATTAATCCTTAAACTCATAACTCTTACCTCCGTTTTTCCAGCACATGGATTATGGACAATTACACGTTTCAACTTTCATCTGCCTTTTTTATCTGATAAAAGCCCTTATCGTGTATTGGTATATAACCACCACCTCCTATAAATAATAAATAAGGTAAAAGGCTTTTAATCTTTACATAATAAAGAGTTCAAACATTAGCTGATAC
>SDBV01011111.1_pt1 | contig 11709 bp, 10 predicted proteins | sample 2277081 | NCBI WGS metagenome assembly SDBV01 (sample SAMN10402039, study PRJNA504765) | marine sediment metagenome | isolation source: marine sediment core GS10_PC15, 223 cmbsf | place: Arctic Ocean: Southern Knipovich Ridge | collected 2010
AAGCCGTGTGCTCCACGCGCCCGGTGCACGATGCGGCTGCGTGGGACGTGCCGTTCACCGCCGAGGGGTTGCGCTTCTTTGCCGAATATGCCGACAAGCTCGGCGGCGACGTGGCCGCCACGCGGCACGATCACCTGGGCATGGTGGTGGCCGAGCCGTATGGTGTGGTGGGCGCCATCACGCCGTGGAATTTCCCGCTGGTGATGGTGTCGTGGAAGGTGGGCGCGGCGCTGGCCGCCGGCAACGCGGTGGTGCTCAAGCCGTCCGAGATGACACCGTATTCCGCCATCCGCCTGGCCGAGCTGGCCGTCGAGGCCGGCGTGCCGGCGGGGTTGTTCAACGTGGTGCAAGGCGACGGCCGCACCACGGGCGATGCGCTCACGCGGCATCCGCGCATCGCCAAGATGACCTTTACCGGATCGACCCGCACAGGCGCCGCCATCATGGCGACGTGCGCATCGCACGGCCCCAAGCCAGTCACGCTGGAGCTGGGCGGCAAGAGCCCGCAGCTCGTGTTCGATGACGTGCCGGACATCGACCGGCTGGCCGGAATCATCGCCGGTGCCATCACCGGCAACGCGGGGCAGGTGTGCGTGGCAGGCTCGCGGCTGATCGTGCAGCGGGGCATTGCCCAGGCATTGATCGAGCGTATCGGAGTGCGCTTTGCCGCCCTGCGGCCGGGTGCAACCTGGGACAACACCGCCACGCTGCCGCCCATCATCTCGAACGCGCAGGCAGCCCGCATCCTCGACATTGTGGAGCGTGCGCGCGATGCCGGCGCTGAGGTGCGCTGTGGCGGCGGCCTGTTTGGAGACGGCCCGGGCGGCGCGTACTTCCAACCCACGCTGCTCGATGGCGTGCATGCGGACAACCCTGCAGTGCAGGAAGAAATCTTCGGCCCCGTGCTGACCGTGCAGACCTTCGACGATGAGGAAGAGGGCCTGGCGCTGGCCGCGCACGAACACTACGGCCTGGCGGCTGGCGTGCACACCGCCGACATCGGACGCGCGCTGCGCGCCATGCGCGGCATTGCCGCCGGCACGGTGTGGATCAACCGCTATGGGCGCAGCGCAGACTTTGTTATCCCCACCGGCGGCTACCACCAATCGGGCATCGGCAAGGACCTCGGGCGGCAGGCCGTGGAGGCCAACCTGCGCTTCAAAAGTGTGCTGATCGATTTTGCTGCGGCGCATTAGCGGTGCAGCCGTGGCGCGTTGGGCACGCCAGCGGTGCAGACCGCATGGCATGCCGCAGGCCCCATTGCAAACAGCAGCTTTCTGACGTAGGGCCCTGCATTTCCCTACAACCGCTGCGAGCCTGCGTGCTTCAATGATTTCGTCATAACCCTGTTGCCGAGACCGCATAAGCGCGTCGCACTTCAAGGACCCGAGGACCCGAGACCATGACCTTCCGCCCCAAGTACGTCACCTTCGATTGCTACGGCACGCTCACGCGCTTCCGCATGGGCGAGTTGACGCGCGAGCTGTTTGCCGACCGCATCCCGGCCGAGCAGATGGAGCAGTTCATCGCCGACTTTACCGCCTACCGTTTCGACGAGGTGTTGGGCGACTGGCAGCCCTACGAGGTCGTGCTCAAGAACGCCGTTCGCCGCCTGTGCAAGAAGTGGAAGATCCAGTACTTCGACGCCGACGGCCAGACCTACTACGACGCGGTGCCCACCTGGGACCCGCATGCCGACGTGCCAGAGGGATTGGCCAAGGTGGCCAAGGAGATCCCGCTGGTGATCCTGTCGAACGCCGCCGACGACCAGATCCAGAAGAACGTGGCGATGCTCGGTGCGCCGTTCCACCGCGTGTACACCGCCCAGCAGGCCCAGGCCTACAAGCCGCGCCTGAAGGCCTTCGAATACATGCTCGACTCGCTGGGCTGCAACCCGGAAGACGTGCTGCACGTGTCGTCGAGCCTGCGCTACGACCTGATGTCGGCGGACGACATCGGCATCGTCAACAAGGTGTTCGTCAACCGAGGCCACGGCCCGGGCAACCCGGCGTACCGCTATACCGAGATCCAGGACATCGGCGGGTTGCCGGGTGTCGTCGGTCTCTGAACGGCATGCACTACGATCCCGCCCCCACTGCCACAATGAAGCTCGACTCCTACTGGACCGATTCGGTGCCGGCGCTGGCGCTGGAAGCGCACGATCTGCCGGCGCAGGTGGATGTGGCGATCGTCGGTGGCGGCTTTACCGGGCTATCGGCTGCCCTGGCGCTGGCGCGGCGCGGCGCTAGCGTGGTGGTGCTGGAGGCGGGTGACACCGTGGCGCCCGAGGCGTCGGGGCGCAATGGCGGCCACGTGAACAACGGCCTGGCCGTCGACTATGCCGACTTGGCTGCCAAGGTGGGCGTGGAGCGCGCCCGCGCCTGGTATCACGCCTATGACGCCGCCGTCGATACGGTGGAGCGCATCGTGCGCGAAGAAGGTATCGCCTGTGACTTCCAACGCAACGGCAAGCTCAAGCTCGCCACCAAGCCGCATCAGATGGATGCGCTACGCCGCAGCGCCGATCGCCTGATTGCCGACGGCGTGGACACCGACGTGGAGATTCTCGACGCCTCCCGCGTGCGCGCCGAGGTGCAGAGCGAGCGCTTCCACGGCGGCCTGCTGTACAAGCGCAGCGGCCAGATGCACATGGGCCGCTTTGCGCAGGGCTTGGCGCTGGCTGCGCAGCGCCAGGGCGCGCAGATCCACACGCGCACCTGCGTGCAGCGCATCGAGCGCGTGCAGGGTCAAGTGCACCGCCTGCACACGGCGCGCGGCACGGTGCAGGCCAAGCAGGTGCTGCTCGCGACGGGCGCTTCACGGCACGGCGGCTATGGCACCTTCGGCTGGCTGCGCCGGCGCATCGTGCCCATCGGCAGCTTTATCGTGACTACGGAGCCGCTCGGTGCGGAACGTGCTCACGCGCTGCTGGCCGCACGCCGCACGTACGTGACGGTGGCCAATATTCACCACTACTTCCGCCTCACTCCGGACCACCGGCTGGTATTCGGCGGCCGGGCGCGCTTTGCGGTCTCCAGCCCGCAGCAGGATGCCGCCAGCGGCGAGATCCTGCGCGCCGGCCTGGCCGAGACCTTCCCGCAGCTCGGTCAGGTCCGCCTCGACTATTGCTGGGGCGGCCTGGTCGACATGACGCAGGACCGGCTGCCCCACGCCGGCGAGCACGACGGCTTGTTCTATTCGATGGGCTACAGCGGCCATGGCACGCAAATGTCTGTGCATATGGGCGAGCGCATGGCTGCCGTGATGGCCGGCGACGCTGCCGCCAACCCGTGGCGTGATCGCGCATGGAGCGCCATTCCCGGCCACTTCGGCCCGCCGTGGTTCCTGCCGGCGGTGGGCATGTACTACCAGCTCAAGGACCGGTTCAGTTGAGCCTCCTGGCCAATTTTCTTCCTATCGCAACGCAGTCTTCGCTGTTTTCTTTTCAGATCCATCAGGAGCCCCACCATGAGCGACAGCCGTAAAGAGTTCGAGACCCTTGTTGGCCCAAGCGAAAGCCTGCGTGTGATGGAGTCGCTCAAGCGCGGTGCCTCGCGGCGCGACGTGCTGAAGATGCTGATGGCGGGCGGTATGCAGGCCGCGCTGGCCGGCAGCCTGGCGGGTACCGCCGTGAGTGCCTACGCGCAGACGCCACGCCGTGGCGGGCGCATCCGCGTGGCTGCCGCCACCGCCGCTGCCACCGACACGCTGGACCCCGCCAAGCAGTCGAACCAGAACGATTACGTCCGCTGCAACATGGTCTACAACGGCCTGTTCGTGCTCGACGGCAGTCTCACGCCGCGCCCCGCGCTGGCCGAGTCGTACCACACCGCCGATGCCAAGACCTGGGTTTTCACGCTGCGCAAGGGCGTGACCTTCCACGACGGCAAGGCCCTGGCCCCGGCCGACGTGGTGTACTCCGTCATGCGTCATAAGGACCCGGCCACCGCCTCCAAGGCCAAGGTGCTGGCCGACCAGATCGAGAGCATCAAGGCCACCGGCCCGAACGAAGTCACGGTGGTGCTAACCGCCCCCAACGCCGACCTGCCGGTGATCCTGGGCACGTTCCATTTCCACATCGTCAAGGACGGCACGACCGACTTCAGCGCCGGCATCGGCACTGGGCCTTACAAGATCAAGGAGTTCAAGCCCGGCGTGCGCACGCTGGTGGTGCGCAACGATGCGTACTGGAAGCCTGGCAAGCCCTACCTCGACGAGATCGAGTTCGTCGGCATCGGCGACGATAGCGCGCGCGTCAACGCACTGCTCTCGGGCGGGATGGACCTGGTGGCTTCGGTCAACCCGCGCGCAGTGGCACGCGTGAAGAGCACGCCCGGATACTCCATCTTCACCACGCAATCGGGCCAGTACTCTGACCTCATCATGCGTAAGGATATGGGCCCCGGTGCCAGCCCGGACTTCGCCCTGGCGATGAAGTACCTGTTCGACCGCGAGCAGATGAAGAAGACCATCGCGCTGGACTACGCAGTGCTCGCCAACGACCAGCCGATCGACCCGACCAACCGCTTCTACTTCAAAGACCTGCCGCAACGCCCATTCGATATCGAGAAGGCGAAGTTCCACCTGCAGAAGTCCGGCGTGAGCGGCAAGATTCCGGTGGTGGCATCGCCGGCCGCCCAATATTCGGTGGAAATTGCGCTGGTGCTGCAGCAGACCGCGCAGCGCATCGGGCTGGACCTCGATATCAAACGCATGCCGGCCGACGGCTACTGGTCCAACCACTGGCTCAGCAGCCCGGTGGGCTTCGGCAACGTCAACCCGCGCCCCAGCGCCGACACCATCCTCACGCAGTTCTTCAAATCCGATGCGGCGTGGAACGAGTCGCGCTGGAAGAATCCGAAGTTCGACCAACTGCTGATGTCGGCCCGCGCCGAGACGGACGTGGCCAAGCGCAAGCAGATGTATGCCGATATGCAGACCCTGATCCACGACGAGGCGGGCATCGGCATTCCGCTGTTCCTGGCCAGCATCGACGGGCATACGTCCAAGCTCAAGGGGCTCTCGCCGATTCCGCTGGGCGGCCTGATGGGCTATTCGTTTGCCGAGAACGTCTGGCTCGAGGCCTGACGGTGCTGCAGCCGGCATTGCATTGAAGGGGCTTTCAATGAATCGCGTCATTCTCAAGCTGCTGGCCCGGCGCGTGCTGCTGGCGCTGCTGTCATTGCTGGCGGTGTCGGTGATCGTCTTCTCGATCACCGCCGTGCTGCCGGGCGACGCCGCGCAGGAGCAACTGGGCCAGGACGCCACGCCCGAGGCGCTCGCCGCGTTGCGCGCGCAGATGGGCCTCGATGTGCCGGCGCCGCTGCGCTACCTGCACTGGCTGGGCGGCATCGCGCACGGTGATCTGGGCCAGTCGTCCACCACCCAGATGCCGGTGGCGGAGCTGGTGGCGAGCCGCCTGCCCAACTCGCTGCTGCTGGCGGCGGTGACCGCGCTGTTCTCGGTGCCGATCGCCCTGAGCCTGGGCATTGCCTCGGCGGTGTGGCGCGGCTCGTGGTTCGATCGCGTGGCCTCCACGGCTGCAGTGGCCGTGGTGTCGGTGCCGGAGTTTCTGGTGGCCACGCTGGCGGTGCTGGTGTTTGCGGTCAAGCTGCACTGGCTGCCCGCGCTTTCGTACGTGAACGACATCGCATCGCTCGGGCAGATGCTGCAGGCCTTTGCCATGCCGGTGCTGAGCCTGTGCTGCGTGATCGTGGCGCAGATGATGCGCATGAGCCGCGCGGCGGTCATCGATCAGCTGGAGGCGCCCTACATCGAGATGGTGCGCTTGAAGGGGGCATCGCCCATGCGCGTGGTGCTGGCGCATGCGCTGCCCAACGCGGTGGGGCCGATCGCCAATGCGGTGGCGCTGTCGCTGTCGTACCTGCTGGGCGGTGTGATCATCATCGAGACCATCTTCAATTACCCCGGCATTGCCAAGCTGATGGTCGATGGCGTGTCACAGCGCGACATGCCGCTGGTGCAGGCCTGCGCCATGATCTTCTGCGCAGGCTACCTGCTGCTGGTGACCACGGCCGACGTGTTGGGCATCGTCGCCAACCCCCGCCTGCGTTACCGCTGATCCCATGAACGAGAGCCTGACGATGGAATCCACGCCTTCTTCCCCTCCGCTACCAGCCGCGACACCGGTGTCGCGCCACCGGATACGGCGCGTGCTGAGCGGCTTTGGCGCAATGGGCCTGATCAGCCTCGCGGTGCTGCTGTTCTGGCTGTTGGCGGCGGTGGTCGGTCCTGCACTGTTGCCGGCCCACCTGATCACCAGCGGCGACGGCAACGGCGATGTGTTCGGGCCCATGAGCGCCGCCCACTGGTTTGGCACCGACTACCTCGGGCGCGACATGTTCGTGCGCGTGGTGGAAGGCGCGCGCTATACGGTGGGCGTGGCGCTGGTGGCCACCTTGCTGGCCAGCGGCATGGGCACGGTGCTGGCGCTGTTCGCAGCGGCCATGGGCGGGCTCGTCGATGCCGCATTGAGCCGCGTGCTCGATACGCTCACCGCCATCCCCAGCAAAATGTTCGCGCTGATCATGGTGGCGGGTTTCGGCTCGTCGGTGACGATGCTGGTGCTGACGGCGGCCATCATCTACGTGCCGGGCGCCTACCGCATCGCGCGCTCGCTGGCGGTCAACATCAACGCGCTGGATTACGTGACCGTGGCGCGCACGCGCGGCGAGGGCACGTGGTACATCATGCTGCGCGAGATCCTGCCCAACATCCTCGGCCCGATGCTGGCCGACCTGGGCCTGCGCTTTGTCTACGTCGTGCTGCTGCTGGCCAGCCTGAGCTTCCTGGGCCTGGGCATCCAGCCGCCCTCGGCCGATTGGGGATCACTGGTGCGCGAGAACATCGGCGCGCTGCCCGATGCAGGTGCGTCGGTCATCGTGCCGGCGCTGGCCATCGCGAGCCTGACCATCGCGGTCAACCTCGTCATCGACAACCTGCCGGGCCGCGCGGCCCGCGAACGCGGAGGGCGTTGATCATGGGCGCATCCGTTGTTGTCGAAGGCCTGCACATCACCGCAGGCGAGCAGACCCTGGTGGACCACCTGAGCTTCGCCATCCAGCCCGGCGAGGTGCTGGCGTTGATGGGCGAATCGGGCTCCGGCAAGACCACCACCGCGCTGGCGCTGATGGGCTACGCGCGCCATGGTTGCAGCATCGCCGGGGGCAGTGTGCGGATCGGCAAAGGAGCGGGCGCGATCGATGTCCTGCACCTGCCGCCCGCCGAGCAGCGCGCCCTGCGCGGGCGCACCGTGGCCTATATCGCGCAGAGCGCGGCGGCCTCGTTCAATCCGTCGCGCACCATCCTGGACCAAGTGGTCGAGCCCACCCGCATCCACAGCACGATGACGCGCGCCGAGGCCGAGGCCAAGGCGGTGCAGTTGTTCCGCGAGCTCGCGCTGCCCAATCCGGAGACCATTGGCGAGCGCTACCCGCACCAGGTGTCGGGCGGGCAGTTGCAACGGCTGATGGCTGCGATGGCGCTCATCACCGATCCGGACCTCGTGATCCTGGATGAGCCCACCACGGCGCTGGACGTGACCACGCAGATCGAGGTGCTGCGCGCCTTCCGCCGCGTGGTGCGCGAGCGCCGCGCCACCGCCGTGTATGTGAGCCACGACCTGGCCGTGGTGGCGCAGATGGCCGACCATATCCTGGTGCTGCGCGGCGGCCAGATGCAGGAGCTGAACCCGACAGCGCATATCCTGGCCACGCCCGACCACGATTACACCAAGAGCCTGCTGGCCGCAGCCCGACCCGCACCGCGCCCGGCGGAGCGCTGCATGGGCGAGGGCGAGTTGCTGCTCGACGTGCACGAGCTGGGCGCGGGCTATGGGCCGGTGGATGCCCAGGGCCAACCGGCCATGCGCATTCTCGACGACATCAACTTCAAGCTCTATCGGGGGCAGGCCATCGGCGTGATCGGTGAGTCGGGCTCAGGCAAGACCACCCTGGCGCGCGCCATCGCGGGCCTGATCGCGCCGTGTCACGGCAACATGACCTTCGCCGGCCGGGAGCTGAAGCCGATGCTCGCCAACCGCACGAAAGAGGAGCTGCGCCGTATCCAGATCGTGTTCCAGATGGCCGACACGGCGCTCAACCCATCGCACACCATCGAGCGCATCCTGGCGCGGCCGCTCCAGTTCTACAAGGGCTTAAAGGGCGAAGCGCTGCAGCGGCGCATCCGCGAGCTGCTCGATCTGGTCCGGCTGCCGCACAGCGTGGCGCAGCGCCTGCCCGGCGGGCTGTCGGGCGGGCAGAAGCAGCGCGTGAACCTGGCCCGCGCCCTGGCCGCCGAGCCCGACCTGATCCTCTGCGACGAGGTGACTTCCGCGCTCGATACCGTGGTGGGCGCGGCCGTGCTCAACCTTATGGCCGACCTGCGGCGCGATCTGGGCGTGTCCTACCTCTTCATCAGCCACGACCTGCACACCGTGCGCGCGGTGTGCGACGAGATCGTGGTGATGCAGCACGGCCGCAAGCTCACGCAGGTGGCGCGTGCCGACTTTGATCGCGGCCCGCATCATCCGTACTACGAACAGCTCGCCGCCTCGGTGCCTGAACTGCGCCAGGGCTGGCTTGAAGAGCGGGACCACGCGATACCCCATCCTGCGGCCCTCTCCGCCTGAATGCACAAGATGAACCAGACAAGGAACGACATGATCCCCGCTTTCCGCATCGCGATCATTGCCGGAGACGGCATCGGCAAGGAAGTCATGCCCGAAGGCCTGCGCGTGATCCAGGCCGCGGCCGAGCGCTTCGGCTTCGAGCTGGAGTGCCACCACATCGAATGGGCGAGCTGCGACTACTACCTCCAGCACGGCAAGATGATGCCGGACGACTGGAAGGCCCAGCTCAAGGGCATGGATGCGATCTTCTTCGGCGCGGTGGGCTGGCCCGCCACGGTGCCCGACCATATCTCGCTGTGGGGCTCGCTGCTCAAGTTCCGCCGCGAGTTCGACCAGTACATCAATCTGCGCCCGGTGCGCCTGTTTGAAGGCGTGCCGTGCCCGCTGGCCAACCGCAAGCCCGGCGACATCGACTACTACGTCGTGCGCGAGAACACCGAAGGCGAGTACACGTCGCTGGGCGGCATTATCTAGGAATGCACCGACCGCGAGGTGGTGATCCAGGAATCCGTCTATTCGCGCAAGGGCGCCGAGCGCCTGCTCAAGTTCGCCTTCGACCTCGCGCAGAGCCGCGCGCGCAAGCACGTGACGCTGGCCACCAAGAGCAACGGCATTGCCATCAGCATGCCCTGGTGGGACGCGCGCGCCGACGAGGTGGCGCAGGGCTACCCGGAGGTCACGCTCGACAAGCAACACATCGACATCCTGACCGCGCGCTTCGTGCTGCAGCCGGGCCGCTTTGACGTGGTGGCCGCCACCAACCTGTTCGGCGACATCCTCTCCGACCTGGGCCCCGCCACCACCGGCACCATCGGACTCGCACCCTCGGCCAACCTGAACCCGGACCGCAGCTTCCCGTCGCTGTTCGAGCCGGTGCACGGCTCGGCGCCGGACATCTATGGCAAGAACATCGCCAACCCGATCGCCATGATCTGGTCGGGAGCGCTGATGCTGGACTTCCTCACGCAGGGGCAGGGCGCGGGCCGTGCGGCGCACGATGCCATCGTCGCGGCCATCGAGGCAGTACTCAAGGAAGGGCCGCGCACACCCGACCTGGGTGGCTCGGCCAACACCACGCAGGTGGGTGAGGCGATTGCCGCGCTGGTCGCTGCCGCTTGATCCCTGAACTGCTGCTTTTATTCGCCAAGCCATGCCTCTTACGCTCACCCGCCCCGACCTGATCCGCAGTGCCAACTACATTGCCGGCGAATGGCTTGCCACTGCCGGCCCGCTGCTCGACGTGACCGACCCGGCCACCGGCTACCTCATCACCCGCGTGCCCGACTCGGGGGCCGCCGAGGCACGCGCCGCGCTCGACGCAGCCCACGCTGCCTTCCCCGCGTGGCGCAAGGTGCCGGCCAAGCAGCGTGCGCAGATCATCAAGCGCTGGAACGACCTGGTGCTGGCCCATCAGGATGACCTGGGCACGCTGATCTCGCTGGAGCAGGGCAAGCCCCTGGCTGAAGGCAAGGGCGAGGTGGCCTACGCCGCCAGCTACATCGAATGGTTTGGCGAAGAGGCCACGCGCATGAACGGCGAGACCATTCCCGCGCCCGTGCCGGGCCGGCGCATGTTCGCGCTCAAGGAGCCGGTGGGTGTGGTGGCCGCCATCACGCCGTGGAACTTCCCGGCCGCGATGATCGCGCGCAAGATCGCCCCGGCGCTGGCGGCAGGCTGCACCGTGGTCTGCAAGCCGGCCGAAGACACACCGTTGACATCGCTGGCGCTGGTGCGGCTGGCACAGGAGGCGGGCGTGCCGCCCGGTGTGCTCAACATCGTCACCGCCTCGCGTGAGCGCACGCCCGAAGTGGTGGATGTGTGGCTGGACGATGCACGGGTGCGCAAGATCACGTTCACGGGGTCCACGCCCGTGGGCAAGCACCTGGCACGCCGCAGCGCCGACACGCTCAAGAAGCTGTCGCTGGAGTTGGGCGGCAATGCGCCCTTCATCGTGTTTGAAGATGCCGACATCGATGCTGCCGTCGACGGCTTCATGGCCGCCAAGTTCCGCAACGGCGGGCAGACCTGCGTGTGCCCCAACCGCGTGTTCGTGCACACCGCTGTGCACGATGCGTTTGCGACCAAGCTCGCCGCGCGCGTTGCTGCGCTCCAGGTCGGCCCGGCCAGTGATCCGGCCTCGCAGATCGGCCCGATGATCAACGCGCGCGCCGTCGAGAAGATCGAGCGGCATGTGCAGGACGCCGTTGCCAAGGGCGCGCGCGTGCTGACCGGTGGCGAACGCCTGACGCAACTGGGCCGGAACTACTACGCACCCACCGTGCTGACCGGCGCCGATGCCACCATGTCCTGCGCCTGCGAAGAGACCTTCGGCCCCGTGGCGCCGCTCACGCGTTTCACTACGGAAGACGAGGTGATTGCGGCGGCCAACGACACACCCTTCGGGCTGGCTGCCTATTTTTACAGCCGAGACGTGCGCCGCATCTGGCGCGTGGCCGAAGCACTCGAGAGCGGGATCGTCGGCGTCAACGAAGGCGCGTTGGCTTCGGAGGCGGCGCCGTTTGGCGGCGTGAAGGAATCCGGCTACGGCCGAGAGGGCTCCACGCATGGCCTGGATGACTACCTCCACACCAAGTACGTTTGCCAGGGGCAGCTCGACTGACTGGCAAAAATAAAAAAACGGCGGACAGTGTCCGCCGCTCTCAAACCGGGTAGCGGGCCGCATCACAACAAGCGGCCCGTTGGCTTTGCGCTTACCGCTTCAAGTCGCTCAGATGCTTCATGATCCCCTGGTACTTGAAGCTGTGGATCGGGCGATCCAGCGCCTGCGCCTGTTGCAGCGCCTGCGGACGCAGCGTACCGGCCGGCGCAACCGCCTGCGCCTGCAGCGTCTTCAGCGCCGGCTGGAAGTGCTGGATGGCGACGATCTGGTTGTACTGGTCCTGGCTGATCAGGCTCGCGTTATACAGCTGCGTCGCATCCCCGGCGATGTTGGTGGTGGCCGCCTTGTTGTTGATCGAACCGGCCTGCGCCAGCAGCGCGCTCCACAGCGTGGGGCTGTAGTTGATCACGTAGTAGTCGTCCTTTTATATCGCGCTCAT
>SDBV01011112.1_pt1 | contig 11709 bp, 13 predicted proteins | sample 2277081 | NCBI WGS metagenome assembly SDBV01 (sample SAMN10402039, study PRJNA504765) | marine sediment metagenome | isolation source: marine sediment core GS10_PC15, 223 cmbsf | place: Arctic Ocean: Southern Knipovich Ridge | collected 2010
ATCAACTTTACCCACCATCCTCACCTCGGCAGTTACGTAGCGCCGTTCAACAGGGGTAGTCTGTATATTCATCAATGCGCGTGCGGCATCGCTGAACACAATCTGTCGCATACCTCCCATTTCTTTACCCTTGGTTGCAGAAGTGACTGGAATGAGGTTCATCCCGCAGATAGGACATTTTCCAGGCTTCTGCTTCTGAATATTTGGATGCATGCTGCATGTCCAGAATAATATTTTGCCTTCGGTTTCAGCAATCAATGCAGGCTCTTCAACAGGACCTTCAACTCCACCAGTTTTAAAGAGTAGGCCTATAACCAATCCTGTTATAAAGATGGCAGCAAAAACTGAGATAATGCCCCATCTTGTCTTTAATGTGTTCCATATATCTCTTGATTTGCTTGAAATATCTTTCATCACTTTCTTTTTATTAAGATCTTCTTCCATCTTACTAACACCTCCAAATGGCATTCTTTCAAGGATTTGGTACTAAATTTATTATAGCACTATTTGTAATTACTGAATCTAAGAAAACAGTACTTACTTTTGATAACAATATACAGTTCCGTTATTTATATATCAAGCCGCATGCCAAGTAACTATAGTGTTCATAAGAAATTATCTTTAAAGAGTTCTGCAAAATGCCAGAAATGTCATTCTGAACCGAAGCCCTGAGTAAAACGAAGGGGCAGTGAAGAATCTAATACCTTCGGCTCAGAGCTTGCCCTGTGTGTAACGAAGGGACAAACTCCGTGAGAAATCTATTTATAACAATAACTTACGAGATTTTCGCCAGAGGCGAATCTGTGCCTGGGGGGGTGACTTCGCAGAGCTCAGCCTGTCTGCCCCTGCCCGACGGCAGGCGGGGACAGGCAGGGATGACAAAGTGTGCCATTTAATTAGTTTTGCAATAATCTCATTATCTTTAGTATAAAGATAATGAGATTACATCCATTTTTGGTTTTATATGCCACAACGAGTTGTAGTATATCAAACTTTTCATTTCTATAATTGAATATATTAAATCAGAATGTTAAGATGATAACTTATAATCACAGAGGATAAAAAATATAATTTAGGAATTTAGGTATTAAGAGATTGAGGAATTCTTAAATCCTTAAATTTATTAAAAACGAAGGACTAATGAGTAAAGATAAAACCCGCAGAGAGTTTATCAGAGAAACATGCACAAATACATTACTGGGCGGTATATTTCTGTCTCAAATACCATTACCCCCTGACCTCTTACCAGATGACATCGAAACAGATTCAGGATTAACAAACATATTAAACCCGCAATCCCTTGTAGTAGATGTCAAAAGCAGGAAAGATGTAGTTAAAGGGTTAACTCCGGATATCTCGCTGGTTAAGCAGATGGTGGGCACAGGGATAACTTCACTTACAGGTACAAACGATCCAAAAGACGCATGGAGTTCACTTTTTTCCAAGGACGAAAGAATAGGCATAAAGATAAACGGTCTTGGTTCTCACCTCCTTGCCGGCAATTACCAAATTTGCTGGGCTATCGTTGATGCCCTCAAAGATATAGGTGTTAACGAAAATAATATCATTGTCTGGGATCAATATCAGCATCATTTGCTATCATCAGGCTTCAAGTTAAACATGTCTTTCAAAGGTGTAAGGGCTTACGCAACAGACAGGGGCGGAGGCACAAAAGCCCTGGATTCTGGCAGTTCATATAAAGAATACGACAGTGGTTACGGAGCGGTAAGAATAAGCAGAATATGGACGGAAGAGGTTGACTCACTCATAAACCTGTGCTTACTGAAAGATCACAGCATTGCAGGCGTAAGCATTTCGCTTAAAAACATATCCCATGGTGTGATCAGTCACCCCGATAACTTTCATGATAATTCATGTGATCCATTCATTGCCTCTATAAATTCAATACCTGTGGTCAAGGACAAGATAAAGCTCCACATCTGTAATGGGATACTTGGCCTTTACGATGGCGGGCCAATGCCTAAGAAAAGGCATGTATGGGGCAATAATGGAATCATGTTAAGTAAAGACCCCGTCGCCCTGGATACAATAGGTATGAACATTATTGAGGAAAAGAGAAAAGAAAGAGATCTGCCTTCATTATTTAACCGTCCAAACCTCCCAAAACATATCGAAACTGCTGCCAAGTTCGGGCTTGGGATAAATGACACAAACTTAATAAATCACAAAGCAATCCTTTTATAAAGTATCCCACATATCTATCTCTCATCCACCAGCTTGCTGTTTTTATATTGAGGCGTAATTTCTGAACCTTAGCCTTGTGTACTTATCATAAAAAATACATAATTTAGGAATCTTTTCTTATGCTCGCTTATTAATCCGTTTTGCGCTTAATAAGATAATACCTTCTGGTGTAGCTCTTTTGAAAGAACTAAATCTTCTCAGTATTCTATCCATACTTATTGTTTAATAGGTTCTTTTAAATCCTAGTTTTTCTTCAACTTTTGAAATTATGAAATCCGGATTGAATGGTTTTGTAATGTATTCGTTAGCTCCTACTGATAACCCTTTTTCTTTATCAACTACCTGTCCCTTAGCTGTAAGCATAATAATATATGTATTTTTATAACTAGGGTCTTCTTTGAGTTTCTTACAGACTTCAAATCCATCTATTTTGGGTATCATAATGTCCAAGAAGATTAAATCAGGATGTTCTTGCTTTGCGATTTTAAGTCCTTCCACACCATCGTTTGCTTCAAGAATCTCAAGTTCTTCATCATCAATAATATCTTCAAATGCGGTTTCCAACGTTTGTATGAGTAACGCTTTTATGTGGGATTCATCTTCTATAATTTGCACTTTTTTTGCCATAGGAAACTCCTTTTAATATTCTTCTAATACTTTATAAATTTTTAGGGAGTTGGTTTTCCCTTTTACCATAATATTGTCAAGTTTTTCTATACTGAAGGAATTCTTTACCAGTTCGTACGTTGTTTCTCCGATTAATACTTCTCCCGGGGGGCAATTATTTTCAATCCTTGAAGCGATATTAACAACATCACCAATTGCAGTATAATCCAAGCGATTGGGGGCACCAATATTACCTATAGTTGCCACTCCTGTGTTGATTCCTATACGAATCTGGAAATTAGGTTTCCCTTTTTTGCGCCTATTGTATTGTATTTCTTCATTTTTTTTCTGCATCAATAAACCTGTTCTAGCGGCAAGAAAAGCATGATCTTCGTTATAATTTGGAGCGCCATAAAATGCCATGATTTCATCACCAATAAATTTATCCAGTGTTCCATCGAAACTGAAAACAATTTCAGTCATGTATGTAAAATACTCATTGAGCATTTCCACGATTGCATCAGACTTCATATTTTCTGAAAGGCGGGTAAAGTTGACGATATCGGAAAAAAGAATGCTGACAATCCTATTTTCCCCGCCTAACGAAACTTTACAGTGTTCATTCGTAAAAAGTTCTACAATGTTTGGTGACATGAACCTTGAAAAATTTGTTCTCAATATAACTTCACTTTTGACCTTCTCGATAAGCTTATTAATCTCTATTTCTTGAGCGCCCTTGTGAGCAAACACATTAGCGAGTTTTAAATCTTTAGCCCTAAATGCATACCCATCATGTCTGCATAGGTGAAGTACCCCAATATTCCCGTCACAAGAAATCAATGGACTTGAAACAACAGAGAGCTTATTATTAACACTTCCTTCCCATCGATGGTCATTGATAGGGCAATTGAGCATCTCAGCATTTTCTGACATGGCTATTTGCCCAATAAATCCTTCACCGAGTTTGAAAATTTTCACAGGCTTAAACCCCTTATAATGTGTGCATCTAAGTGTATTACCTTCAATAATCCAAATGGATGCCCTTCCTACTTGAAGATAATTTACACATTCTTCCAAGAAAAAATTAAGACGTTGATCTATTTTCGTTTGATTGCTAATTACTTTGAAAAGATCATACAGCTTTCTGCTGCTTTTACATTACCAAGACGCTCCCAACCCCAGTACTCCATACCCTTACGATAGGTTTCATTGAGCTTATCTTGAGACAGGTCAGCCTTAAATGATAGCACTAACTCTTTCTCAGTAAACAAGAGTTTGGTTGGCTCTACCCCAAGAGGAAACGATATATCATGAATACGTGCTCTCTCCTCTTCAGTTAACGTAGGAAACTGTGTTCTACGAACTGAACGGGATGACCGGAACTGCGTACAGCCGGTTAAGCACAGAAGTAATCCTCCTGCGACCACACGTTTATAAAAAGGCATTAGCTTTGTTCTGCGGCTCTTTGCGCTGCAGCATCACGACGAGCCTGTTTTTGCTCTTTTGTTAAGACCTTCTCTTTCACACGTGCTTTCTTACCGATACGATCTCTCATATAGTATAGCTTAGCACGGCGAACCTTACCTTTACGTAAGAACTCAACATGCTCAACGCGAGTAGAATATAACGGAAATATACGCTCGACTGCAATAGAATTTGCACCGATTTTGCGGACGGTGAAGGTACTTCCTATGCCTTTGTTATGCATAGCAATAACATCACCTTCGAATATCTGAATACGCTCTTTGTCACCCTCTTTAATCTTCTGTGATACTTTAACCGCATCACCTATAGTAAAGGGATCAAACTTTCTGGGTTCAACACCCATTTGAAGAACTGTTTCTTTTGTATATTTTTTAGCTTTAGGCATAATAACCTTCCTAAGGTACATTTGGAGCAAATTTTTAGCGTATAGGGTTAAGTATACTCGATTTTTCAGCTCTTGTCATCCCGATTTTGCACCGGATTTATCCCAAGCCACCTATCAAATATAACAGCCGCTGCTGACCGCACTGACAGATGATTATAATCGGAGAACCCTTCTACCGGCCCTAATAGATAATCACACCTACTAAGTAGTTCCGGAGCTAGGCCTTGTGCGGTTCCTAATAAGAGAACCACCGGCCTTTTCTGCTTCCAGACTATTTCCTGATCATGATAGCTTAACGGTGGCACCTCCTCATGCTTCTTAGCTGAGGTCGCTATAAGAAGAGGCTTTAAACCGGTATCAAGCTCTACCTGCTCAAGAGCCTTATCTAAACTATCGACCAAGCTAAGTGTTCTTAGTGCTTCGTGCCTTTGCGGATTATACTCGATTGCCACATCACTGCGCCAGAAGTTTAGGAAGGTATTAACTATTCTTTGCTGATCCTTAAGCAGTGTCACCATAAAATACTTCTTAATGCCGTAAGTAGAGGCAGAACGTGCAATATCATGAATATCTATCGATGTTACCGAGCTGGTACCTATACGATCATCAGCGAGCACAACCTGGTCATGCATAAGAATCACATAATGTGGGGGTATCTGACGCCCTGCGAGCTGTTTATCTTCCTTGGTATACAGATGACTGCGCACTCACCCAAAGTGGTTCTGTACCGACTCTGCTGCCGCTTGCTCTTTACGCCATTTTTCTATGGCAGCATGGTTGCCCCCTCTAACGATTTCGGGGACTTCTCTGCCTTTCCAGACTACCGGAGCGGTGTATTCAGGATAATCTAAGAACGGCCCTGTGTAGGACTCTTCCACCACAGATTCTTCTTTACCTACCACACCGGGAACTAACCTCAGCATACCCTCCATGAGAACCATAGCAGGAATATCGCCACCCATAAGTACATAGTTCCCTATCGAGAGTAAACAATCTGCGTATTCTTCTTCCACTCGAGCATCCATGCCTTCATACCGAGCCGGCAAGAGCATCATATGCTTTTTCTCAGTTAGAATATGCGCTAGATTCCTTAACATAGGCTGATCAAGGGTCTTACCCTTAGGGGAAAAGAATATCTTGTAGGCTTTACCATGGGCAGCTTCTTGAGCCTCTACCGCCTGTTGAATAACCTCAGGCCTGAGAAGCATTCCTGCTCCTGGGCCAAACGTTGAATTATCTATACGCTTCTTAGCTTCCGTATACTCAAAGAGATTCTGAAGTTCTAAAGAAACGGTCCCTGACTGAATCGCACGAGCAATCAAGCTCGTTGAAAAAAACGGTTCATACAGGGAGGGAAATAAGGTGAGCGTGGTTATACGCATATTTTTATGTCGCTTCTAGAACAAGCTCATGGTGAGTATCAGGAAACGGAATATTAATTAACGCGCGTAGCGCCTTAAAGGTTCTTCCTTCTCTACCGATAACACGAGCACGATCAGATGGATCAACTTTGATCTCAAAGACCGTTTTATCATCCGACTCTGTCTTAGTAACCGACACCGCATCTGGATTATCAACTAATCGCTCAATACAGTAAGTAAGTAATTTTTCTACGTTCATAGGGACTCTTATGCTTTTGCGGACTTCTTATACTGTCTCTGTAACTTCCTAACGGTATCAGAAAGCTGTGCGCCTTGACCAACCCAATGATCGATACGATCAGCATGGAACTGAATCAGCTCTTTAGTACGCGGATCATAGGTACCAAGAATCTCAAGAGCTTCGCCATCACGCTGTTTGCGTGAGTCTATAGCAATGATACGAAATATAGGTGCGTGAGTACGTCCCACCTTTGTCAGTCTAATTTTTACCATAATACGGTATCCTTTGTGTTATACAACAAATATTCTAAAAACGACGGTTTCCCATCTTCTTTACTAGTTTAGCAAATTGCTGACTTTGCTCAAATCGGGTTAACAATAAATTTACATCGGTAGGGGTCGCCCCCGCCCCTTGGGCTATTCTTTTTTTACGCGATCCATCAAGGATCTTATGAGTTCGACGCTCTTTTGGTGTCATAGAGCTCAGTATCGCCTTAAACTTTTTAAGCTCTTTTTCTCCCTGCTCTAATTGTTCAGGATTCATCTTAGCTGATCCCATACCGGGCAACTAGTTAGAAATAGTTGATAATGATCCTCATTTATCCATCATAGCCATCTGACTTGCAAAGTCGTCGAGTGTATGCCTACCCTGTACAAACGCTTGAGCCACTCGCTCTTGCTCATCTTTATCAATCTTTTTCTCAGCCTGCTCAAGCAGCGTCTGCATATCCCCCATACCCATAATACGGCTCGCCAAACGCTCAGGCCTAAACGGTTCAATATCGGCAAGCTTTTCACCGGTAGCCGCAAATATAATAGGCTTATCTAGGGCATACCTAAACGCAAAGGCAACACCACCACGGGTATCACTATCCATCTTAGTCAACAACGCTCCCATAAACCCGATACGCTCATTAAACGTCTTAGCTACCGAAAGCGACTCCTGCCCCATCATAGCATCAAGCACTAAGATCTTATACTTTGGTACCAGAGCCTTATCTATCAAAGCGAGCTCATCCAACATAGATTCATCAACATGCAGCCTTCCGGCCGTATCTAACAAAAGGACATCGACCAACTCTTTCTTAGCCTGCCGTTTGATGTCCCTTACTGCCGCAATAGGATCGGTTTCAGGAGATCTATAAAAAAGTACACCTGCCTGCTGTGCAAGTATCTCAAGCTGATCAACCGCAGCCGGTCGATAAAAATCTACCGAGGCTACCATGATGGTTCGCTGCTTCTTCCTGGCTTCAGCCTGCTCCTTAATCATTAATGCCAACTTACCGATCGTAGTCGTTTTGCCCGATCCTTGCAGCCCCATCACCATAATAGTTGCCGGCAACTGAAAACTAAACCCTTGCGTTGAACTGCCCCCTAAAAAGGCCACTAATTTATCATGTACTATCTTAACCAGCTGCTCTGACGGCTTCATAGAACCTACCAGCTTCTGTCCCACCGCCTCTTTCTTAACTTCAGCAGCAAATTGCTCGATAGTATCATAGGGAACATCGGCCTCTAATAGAGCATCACGCACCTGAACCATAGCCTGCTCTAACAAGCTTTCGGTCAACCGATTACCCTGGAACCGTGAGAATATAGACGAGAATTTTTGAGATAACAGATCGAACATAGCACTCTTTAATAATCAACAGGAGACATTTAGGTCAATTTATTATAGTATACCATAAAACCAACTTTGAGAAAGATACACTATGAAACCGGAACTAACACTCACCATCACGCACCCAAAGACCCTCCTTGTGGGAGTCGCGACACCGTATAACCAGATCAAGAATATGCAATCATATTTTGATGAGTTTACTAATCTCGTTGCGTCCAATAACATTACGTATGATGAGCTCTTTCTCACCAGAATACGAACCATCGATTCTGCCTATTTTCTTACTAAGGGAAAACTCCAAGAAGTGGCAAACCTTTGTAAAGATCTTGAGATAGAAGAGGTTATTTTCTCAGAGCCCCTCTCGGCACAGCAGGAAAGAAACTTAAGTGAGCTATTTGAAGCTCGCGTATTTGATAGAACACAGCTTATTTTAGAGATATTTGAGAAAGGTGCCCAGTCAGCAGAAGGCAAACTGCAAGTCCAGCTTGCCCTACTTCATCACCAGAAGTCCCGCCTTGCAGGACGAGGCATCCACATGTCTCAACAAGCAGGACGCATCGGTTCTCGCGGTCCTGGTGAGACGGCAAAAGAGCAGGAGAAACAGAACATCGATATCCGCATATTGCGGTTAAAAAAGCAACTAACTCAGCTTGAAAAGACACGAGCAACGCAACGTAAGCGACGCTTAGACACTCGCGTTCCCCAAATATGCCTTATCGGGTACACCAATGCAGGTAAGTCAACTATTATTAATGCGCTTACTAAAAGTGATGTGCTCGCCGAAGATAAGCTCTTTGCAACTCTCGATACAACCACACGGGAATTAATACTTGATGGCAAGAAGAAAGCAGTTATCTCAGATACTGTTGGATTTATTCAGCAGCTACCCCATCGCTTAGTAGAAGCGTTTAAGTCTACCCTACAAGAGCTTGAGCATGCTCACTTACTCTTACAGATAATCGACTATTCGGATCCTAACTGGGAATCTCACATCAAAGTGGTCATGGAAATACTGGCAGAGCTTGAAGTTGATAAGCCTATGCTCTATGTCTTTAACAAAGCAGATCAGCTTGATGATCCTGAATCTCATGACTATGAGCTACGTAAGTATGAGCCCCATGTTCTTATATCTGCAACCTCCAAAAAGGGTATAGTTCCCCTAGTCAACTATCTCAAATCATGGAACCCAGAAGCCTAAAAGTTTCACTTGCTATAACGGCCAACCTTTTCTAGACTAAGACTATTATTTTTAAAAGAAAGGTTCCTACTCATGAAATATCTTCTTCTTACGCTTACTCTTCTCACTTCTTTACCAAGCTTTGCTATGGAAACTATGGAGGCATTACCGGAAGATGGAAGCTCTCACTCTTCTGGCGAGGAGTGCCAAGCAAGCCATCTTGATGATGAAGATTTAGACCGATTAGTTGGTACCATGAGAGCGGTAGATCTTTCTTCAGTATCCCCTCCCCCCGATGCAGAACCCAAAGGCAAAGAAGATGTTGATTATGAAGAACCTATTCCCTCTACACGAGGGTTGCTTCCTTCAGATGCTTCAGATGTTTCCGATGCTTCGGCAGACTTCCACATTATAGGAAGGACTTCTGGGACCACTGATGATGATCAGGGCTCAGCTACTGAAGATCCTAGTATACTTGAAGAATGGAACTTACTCGATTTAGGAACCGCCTATACTTACTTTCACACAAAAAATGAAGCGGGGCAAGATCAGTTCGAAGTGTACTTTACTAGAGAACAGGAACTTGAAGAACAACTCGCCAAGGAACGTGACTCACTGTCTGATGATAAAAAGAGAAAGCTCGAAAGATTAGAAGCATCAAGGCACGTTGTCGAAGAATTAGAGCGTGCAATAGAGGTAGATGATGACAAAATCAGGGAAAATGATGAAGCTGTTAAAAAAGCGAATGCTATTCTAATCCTTGGATACCTTACTGATATTGGCCGACCCGTCAATGCTAAGATTCTCACTGATGACAATCGTAAAGAGGCCGAACTACTTATTAATAGTAAACGAGAAGCAGACAAAGCACTCGTTAAGCGCGTTAAGAAATTCATTAAGGATAGTCGTCATACAAGCTGGTATGGCTCATGGCTTAGCCTAAGTGCTTGGGGAGAAACATTGAGTGGCTGTAATGTCATGTAAAAACGTGGTACACTAATAAAACTATGAGCATAATAACCTATTTCAAAAATGAACTAAATAATGAACAGCAAAGCGTAGTAGAGCCCCACAAGGGTGTACTTCTGGTAACTGCTGGCGCCGGTTCAGGCAAAACTCGTGTGATTACCGCTCGTATGGCCTACCTCATGATGAACCATCAGGTACCTGCCTCAGAGATCATTGCGCTTACGTTTACCAATAAAGCCGCTAAAGAGATGAAAGAGCGTATAAAACAGTTTCTTTCAGATGATGGCCTACTACCCTATGTAGGCACCTTTCACTCATACTGCTTACGCATCTTAAAAAGTAACGGTCACCTATTACCCTTTTCTACGTTCTCATTAATGGATGACCAGGACCAAGAAAAGTTAGCACGACAAATAATCACCGAAAAGAATCTCACCAAAAAGCTCAGACCACGACAGCTCACCAGCTTCGTATCTCGGATTAAGAACGAAGCAACAACAGATAAAGAGCGTGAATGCCTCTGGGGTGACGATCTTATCTATAAAGATCTATTTTATCTGTATGAAGAGCGTAAAACAGCTGCTCACTGCTTAGACTTTGATGATCTTTTATTACATACCCTAGAGCTTTTTAGAAAGAATGATCTATTTAAGCAAGTATTTCAGGAGCATGTTAAGCATGTACTTGTTGATGAGTACCAAGATACTAATAAGGTACAACACGCCCTTCTTAAGCTTATGACTAAGCATGAGGGAGAGTTTTCATTGGACTCACTCTGTGTCGTAGGTGACGAAGATCAGTCTATCTACTCCTGGCGTGGTGCTACCATAAGCAATATCATCAACTTTAAGAAAGATTACCCACAAGCTAAAGCTATTACTATTGAGCGCAACTATCGCTCAGTACAACCGATACTCACCGTTGCTAACGAAGTTATTAAGAATAACATGTTCCGCAACCCTAAGAAGCTCTACTCTGGTAAAGAAGCTAAGGATAGAATTAGAGTGCTCACCTGTGCCTCAGGCTACCAAGAAGGCGAAGCGTTAGCACAGTTTCTTAAGCTCACCAAAGCACATTCGGGATTAAGCTCTCATGCGGTACTGTACAGATCTCACTTTCAGTCACGCTCACTTGAGGAAGCGCTGATTAGGCATGCGGTACCCTACAAAATTATGGGTGGTATTCAGTTTTATGATAGGCTAGAGATTAAAGATATGCTTGCGTATATGAGACTCATTCTCAATCCTCATGATCGCCTGGCATTTTCCCGTATCATTAATAAGCCTACACGAGGACTTGGTAATAAGTTTGAAGAGTTGATGTACACTACCTGGGATATGATGCCGTTTGAAACATTCGATGCAGTATCACGCTCACTCATAGAGCATGGTAAAGTAACCGGTGTTAAACAAGAGGCATTTACTCAGTTCCTCGAGGTATTTACTGAACTCAGCCCAACAGATAAACCGAGCACCGTACTTAAGGCTCTTATTAACAGAACACAGTACTACGCTTACCTAGATAAAGCATTTGAGAAAGAAGAAGCTGCTGCCAAGAAAGAAAACATTAAAGAGCTTATTAATGGTATTCTCTATTATGAAGAGCATAATGAAGAAGCAGCACTCGATGCTTTCTTACAAGAAGTAGCTCTTCTACAAGA
>SDBV01011113.1_pt1 | contig 11709 bp, 26 predicted proteins | sample 2277081 | NCBI WGS metagenome assembly SDBV01 (sample SAMN10402039, study PRJNA504765) | marine sediment metagenome | isolation source: marine sediment core GS10_PC15, 223 cmbsf | place: Arctic Ocean: Southern Knipovich Ridge | collected 2010
ATATGATCCTTCTTCAGTTGACATGCATCACTGAATAGCTTGGAACTCGTATGAGCACGGTTGGCTCTCGGGGTGTGCGCTATGCTATCAGAACACTCTCTCCTTCAATAGAGTCGCCCGACTCATCCATCTGAATGGATGCGCTGCGCTAGTCGCCCGACCTATTGACTCCGCTCGTTGTCACGATTGTTGCTTGCTGACACCCAGAGAAACTGGATGGATGGATATGGAGGTTGTGATGAACACACGTAGCATTGTGTTGAGTGTGGAAGCTTTGGGCACTCTAGCTGATGATGAGGATGTCAAGGTCATCCTGCGTGAGGTATGGATTGAGCTGAAGCAGATGGAAAAGGAAGAAATGATAGCTAGTTTGGAAAAGGTAGGTGCATGATGAAGGTAGTGAACCGTTACGGCAACCTGATGGACGCCGACCGTGGACCACATGGTCCTTGGACTGTTGTTACAACCAACGGCTTTGTGAAGAAGAACGGGCAAGCTGTTATGGGAAGAGGCATTGCTCGCCAAGCCTCGCACGCCTTCCCTAACATTGCCCTCCAGCTTGGTGATGCAATCACTGTTCTGGGCAACGTCCCTCACTACCTTGTAGATGGATTAGTGACTCTGCCCGTTAAGCATCACTGGATTGAGACTGCTGATGAAGAACTCATCAGACGAAGCACCATTGCACTTGGGAAGCACGCCCTCGATCAGAAGATTGATCTCGTTCGCTTCCCCAAGCCTGGTTGTGGAAATGGCAACCTGGACTGGAACGAACTGAAGATCTGGTGGCTACCACTTGCTGAAGCCACTTTTACCACGTTTGAGGTATGGGATTGGAGGGTTGGATCATGAGAAACCTTGACTCGTCGCCCGGCTCAGGCCAATCAGTCATCCCGCCTATCCTCGTTGCTCACCACCGCATCGCCCGCTCGAAGCGAGCTGCGCTGCTCTCTGCTTGTCAACCGGACACAATGCGCTATCGCCGCTCAGAAGCGCCGATAGAACCCTCGAAGACTCGGGCGCATTGCGCCAGTGGACAACCAGAGTGGCTCGCACCTTCGGGCGGTATGACTGATTGTCCCATCACCGAGCTTCCTTCTCTTCAATGCTCTCACTGTACTGGTTCGGAAGATAAGAACCGTTTTGACCCTGACGTTGATTACCAAACGGGCAAACGCTTCGACATTCTTCTACCCGAGGCCAGACAGTTCAGCGCTTTGAATGATGGTCCTCGACGTGAGAGTCAGTCAGATCGCACCATCCAGAGTGAGCATCGCCGAACCACCACCACCGGCATCTATAACAAGACCGACCTGGTCTACGGTGGCCGTGACAGCCAGATTAACTACCTCGACGTTGAGCTCAATGACGAAACCGCTATCCGATTCAAGAAGAACACACCATGACCATTGCAGCACTTACAGGCCATCGTCCCCCCAAGACTGGCCTGACCTATTCCCACAGCTCCCCTGTTGACAATGCCACCGTTGATAGAGTCCGCCAGTTCATCCTCACCTACCCTATTGATCAGCTCATTGTCGGAGGCGCACAGGGCTTCGACACTCTTGGAGCCAGGGCAGCTTGGCTTGAAGGTATTCCATACAACGTCTATGTTCCATTCAAAGGGCAACCATCAGCCTGGCCAGCAAAGGCACAGGAGCGCTACCGGACCATGCTTGATCTTGCTCACAGTGTCAAGATCATCACAGGTGGTGGTTACTCCGCTTTCAAGATGCAAGAACGCAATGTCGCAATGATTGACGACGCTGACCTCCTTGCTACTTGGTGGGATGGTTCATCTGGAGGCACACACAATACCATCCGGTACGCAGAAGCACTGTCCCGTAAGATCATCCACCTCTACCCAGGAAACACATCATGAAAGGTTGCCTCCTAACTCTCCTCATCATCTTTTTCGTTGTAATGCCCATTCTTGTACTCCTTAGCGAGTACATTCTCTACCTAGGAGGCTATTAATGGCCGGACCCACAGATGCTCTCATTATAGCTACTGGAATTTTCGCAATCATGATTGCAATTGCCGCCCTTCTTGGTTTCATTGTTGGCTCCCTAATGCCTGAACCTGACTACAGACCAGTGTGTTACAGCATGGACTACTACTACTTCACAGAAAGGTGTCAACTACTATGATCATGCGACCAATGCCAACTCCTCGCCTCACCCTGACCGACAACAACCACTACGCCCGTGTAAGTGATATCGAGCTATCTGTACGAGTGACAGACGCAATCGATGCCGAGACCGTATTCCCTCACTCCACAATACAAGAGCGTCTAATTGACGCATGTTGGAGAGCCCGACTACAACGGCTCCCCTAGAAAGGAAGACATGGACACATTCAGCCGACCCACACAACTCGCCACTTCTCGACTCACAGAGTTTGAGAACAAGGTGGTTGCCCTTCGCTGGCTTGGTGATCGTACGATCAACACCATCATTGAGGGCACGCCCACAGAGAGCCCTGCTACCCGAACAGACATGCTGGCCATTGTCGATGACAAAGCCTTCCATGTCGGAGAGCAACTCGTTTTCCAACAAGTCCTTCGTGATATGCTGACAACTTCAGCTTCATCCGGAAAACCAACATGGCTCGTCGGCCGACTCGTCAAGACACCATCAGAAAGCTTTGAGGATCGTAGCTACTACATCCTCGAAGACCTTGACGACGCTGACTATCTCGAAGCCGTCACCGCCTTCGAGACAGTGCTCGCCTGACCACCGCAGCCGAGCAAATCGTAGTCCTGGAGGATCCGTTCCCTCCAGGACTACATTCTCCTGGCTTCTTCGGAAGCTGGGTCAGTGAGCTCCAGGTTGAAATTAGGGTACGTCGATCTACTAACGAAAGGAAAGAACCAAATGGACTGGATATGGCTACTAATTCCCCTACACCTCCTCCTGTGGCGACTCGGATATATGGCCTTCGTAGCCACATGGACCCAGGACTTTGATCTCACCCGAAGTGACCAACAACTCTTCACAGTCCTTAGCTTTGTATGGATCACAAGTCCCCTATTGTGGCTCATGATGAGACCTCAAAGTCAAAGGTCTCGTAAAGTCGTTGTCAATAGGAAGAACCCATGATCACAAGTGCTGCCGTCTTCGCAGTAGCAATCTTCACATGGTTCTCTTTGTCAAGCCTTGCAAACAGCATCCTCAGTCATTACATCACGTACACCTACCAAAAAGCCGAAAGGAAAAGCAACCATGCTAGACACAACAACCCTCTCTGACCAAGCAAAGAAGCTCTACGCTTCAATCACTGAAGACATAAACGATCCAGACTGGTGGGAGGAACTCCATTCCATCGATCATGACCTGGTCATGACCTCAATCACATCCCTTGGTTCTGAGAAATCTGAGAAAATGATTGAAAACTTCAGAGAGGTTTTCGATTCTCACCAAGAAGTCATTCAAGCTCATATCGCACAAGGCTACTTCACCACAGCCCTCAGTTGGTTTGATCTGCTTACAAACTTCATGGACGCAACCGACAAGAAGATAATCGCAATTGCGCAGGCTATGCCTGACGAGTATCAAGAGCGACTAGGAACATTCCTAGCTCGAGGGCACAGCCAAACAATCGAGCACGACATTTCTGATATCGTGTCAGACATATTAGAAGAAGAAAAATGACAACCCACCCTCGCATCCGAGACAGAAGCACTAAGCCCGAACGCAGGCTTAGTGCTCGTCTCCGCAATTTTAATACCACTGTTGATAGCAACGCTGGCAGAATACCTACTGACATCCACAGACCTGGTAGTCTGAAGAAGAAAGGAAAATGACCAATGATTAACCTGTTTCCAACCTGGACCAAAGACATGCTCTTACCCAAAGTCTCCATTCTTGGTTGCTCCAGAAATCTAAGTGACCAAGCACATCAAGATGACCCCGCATCAAACCAACCAGACCATATCGGTCACTTCCTCATCGAAGCAGCCGACCGCCTCCTTCTCGGTTGGATAACAGAGGATGACAAATGGCTTCCTGACGAACTGGCTACCAGCTACGCCCAAGGCCGCATGGACCAAACCCTAACTCACCAGCACACTCCTGATGATCCAATGATCATACCTTGGGACTCAATCCCTAACGACCTCAAGACCACACTCATCGCATCTGGTCAAATCCCTCCTGAATTATCTGAACAGAAAGAACAAGACGACGATCTCAACACAGGTCAATACTTGTAGAAAGGCCCATCATGGCCGAAAACATCTTCGAGACAAAAGCGTCTCGTGCCGACAAAAAATTCACTGAGATGGCTCATCCACTCATTGACAACATCACCAAGGACTGGTCACAAGAAGATTTTAGTAACCTAATCATAGAAACCCTCTCCACTATAGATAGTAGTGGTCTCCTCTACCTCCTCAGATACTTCATGACCGAAGCCATCATCCGTAATGAGCCCCATATCATTACAGAGGCTGTGGTACAGGCAGCTCACAGTCACGATCTAGTCAACAAAGAAAGGGAAAGCCGAATAACCAAAGCTGCCTTCAAGAAAGACCTCGATCAGATCCAAGACCTATGAGCAAGCTCACCGAATACTACGAATATGTAGATAGCGTAGACAAAAATTTCACCGCTAAAGTTACGGAAAGATACCTAAGCTCCCCAACCTTCATAGCCCCACCAGACACCCCTGCCTACCACATCAAATCAATGAAAGAGGACACAACCACAATGCCTACTAAGACCACCAAATCAGAAAACTGGGTCATCATTGATGCAGTCATCGCCACAAGCAAACGGGTACTTCTTCACGGACTCCCCGGTACAGGTAAGACCTACGCCGCTGCCCGACAGAACCTCAAGGGTAACGACCAAAAGGTCTACCAAATCACCATGACAGAGGAAACCCCCGCTGCCGAAATCCGTGGCCACTTTCTCCCCAAGGGCGAAGAAATGGTTTGGATGGATGGTCCAGCAGTTCGTGCATGGAAAGAGGGTGCTCGTCTCGTCATCAACGAGATTGACCGAGCAAGCGCTGACTCCCTCAGCCTCCTCTACGCCATCCTTGACGACCCCGAGTTTGCCGAGTTCACCCTCCCCACAGGCGAAATCGTTCGCCCCAAGGAGGGGTTCCATACTGTGGCAACAATGAACGGTGAGCCGGAAGATCTCCCGCTCCCCCTTCAGGATCGATTCCCCGTCACCATCGAAGTCATCGCCGTCAACCCAGACGCTCTGAAGGCACTACCAAACGACCTCCAGCAAGTAGCAAAAGACTCCGCTTTCACAAAGGATGAAAACCGCAGGTTGAGTATCAGAATGTGGATGGAATACGCCACCTTACGTGTCAAGCTAGCAACTAGCCACGGCAAGGTGAAGGGGCCAGAGCTTGCAGCTAAGGCCGTCTTTGGAACACGCTGGAAAGAAGCTATCCGTGCCATCGAAATAAATGAGACAGAATGACTGTACATTTCAAAACCCAACCCAAATCAAGTCCCCGCAAAAACAAGACCCCCCTTGTTGAAGCGATTACCAAATATCCAGGCGAGTGGGAGGTTCTTAGTAGTAAAGAAAGTGGTATTGCATTCACTGATAATGCAACCCATTTGATGGTCATTCCCACTGACGACCTTCCATGCCGCTGCGGGGTAATCCATGACGACGCTGTCCGTCTTCACGAATCGCTTCATTCCAAACTAAGCCCACTAAAACCAAAGGCGGAAACCTATCTTCTTGGAAAAAAGAAGATCCCTATTCCCGAACAAGTAGTCGTTATTGCTGAAGAATACCGAATAGGTGTAGCATCATTTGCCATTGAAGGGTCTGCAAAGAACTACATATGCAAAACTGGAATAAGAAATGCTGTTTACAGCTATCTTGACAAAGGTCAATACATAGACATCCTACACCTAGGACTCTCTTATGGCCCACGTTCCAGTTTTTTCATCAACAAAGCTATCAAAAGCTATATCACCAACAAAAAGGCTTCTCTAAGAAAAGCAGACGCTTCAAAAGAGGTTCAAGTCACCATCCTGAAAAGGCTCAAATTCATTACGCAGTTTCAAGAGGACTACATCGACTACACCTACTACAACGCTCAATCAATCATGGCGATACACACTCCTATAGGTAAAGAATTTCCTTCTTGGGATAGCACAATTGCATTAGCTGCGTGGCTCAATGAGCTAGACAAAAGCATCTCAAACAAAATCCTATCTGACCTGAAAATCCCACCCGACTTTGAAGAACTCTTCACAGAAAGTGATTCAACCAAACCCCTCCTACCAATGAAGAGCCCCAAAGGATTCACAATCCCAGAAGGTGAAAGAAGTACCGGTGAGCTCAAGTGGGGTATACCGGAACTTACAACTGCTCCTCTCACACAAAGCCTTCCTCCGTGGAAGCTTCAGAGACATAACCGTGCCGTAGACGAAGGAACCATTCCTCGATACATGTATCGCTGGCCTATAGACAAGCGAGTCTTCCATCGAACCAAAAGACTAGCTGGTGGATCGATTCTCATTGATGACAGTGGATCCATGAACTTTAGTACCACACAACTCAACGAGCTTCTTGATGCAGCTCCAGCTTCTGTCGTTGCCGTCTATGCGGGCCAAGACAACGGTTCACTTGGTGAGATTCGTATTGTTGCTCAAGACATGAAAAAGACAACTAAGTCCTACTTAAATGTACACTATGGTGGCAACGGTATTGATCTACCGGCTCTAGAGTGGCTTGCTGACCAACTCGAACCACGACTCTGGATATCAGATGGGGGTGTTAGCTGCTGGTCCCACGGATTTGATAGACGAGCACTCGTACAATGTATGGAGTTCTGCAAGAAAAACGCCATCAACATCATTAGCGACCCCGAGAAAGCCATCCAAGCACTAACAGGAAAGCTAACCCTTGCCCGATGAAAGTATCTCGATCTATCTTTCAAATATACCGACTCTACCATCGCTGGTATTGTCGATTTTGCTACCCCAAAAGTAAATGGACTCATATTAATGCTGAACAAAAAGCAAGTGGACCCACAGACGCTCTCATCTTCGCCATCACCACGTTCGCCTTCGCTATAGGTATCTTCATGATACTCCGCTACCTAATGAAAGGAATCTAATGACCTATTGGGCATGGTTCAAATTCAGAATCCGATACTCCATCTCCATGATGATTCATGGTTGGAAACGAACAAAAAGGAACAACATGCCATGAGCATTGACCTAACTAAGTGCGCTTGGATAACCACCGACTCCGACGATTGGGACCCTGATGGATGTGATGAATGTGAATGGGAAACGTGGAAATGTCATCAGGCTGCCATAGAACTAGCAAAAGCAGTTCTTAATGTCCAAGACGAAGGAGACACCGAATGAGACGACAAGAAGTCAAAAACGCAATTAAACGATTCTCACGAATTCTCCCCGAACTCGATGCTCCGGGTAAGGGTGCTGAACAATATCGAGACGATGCTCATACTCTCGTGAATGCAGCGAAGCTGTGGGCCGACGGGAACAGGGGTTGGTATTGCTGGCTCACTAATCAAGTGACATTGGGCCATGAAGAAACCTGTGACCTATACGCAGGCGATGACCATGCAGGTTGTGGCTGGCGCATCATTGCTGCTGCTCTCACCCCACCAGGAGAATTCGAACTGATGAATGACGTAGAACTGTTAGCCGATATGGGAACCGATGCAGCAAAGTGGACAAACGAATTTCTAGTCCGGTTCCCCGACGAGACGCCTGATTGGGGAACACTCGTCGGCTGGTTTGCCAACGCAATAGAGGCGGGTCGTGCTGCTGCTCTCACAGAAGACACCGAAATAGATGACTTCTTCGAGCATTTAGATACCAAGGAGGACACTGAATGACCGACATCAAACCAATGATAGCTGCCAAGAATCGAGCTTGGGAAATTATCCGAAAGTGGCGGAACAAACCCATGTGCGATGACGAAACTTTGGCTGCGATGGTCGCCAAGGCTGTACTGGAAGACACCGAATGAGCGACGGGATTACATGGCTTTGGCATTGGAACCCTCGTAAATGGCAGTTCGTTCGGTACTGGTCGCCAAGTCACAAGTTTGTCTACGTTCAGCTCGGCCCTTTGGTGCGAATGGGTTACGTCCCCCCACCAGGAGACACCGAATGAGCACCATTAACTGGAACAAATCCTACATTCTCACGGCTGAAGAAGTAGCTCTACTAGGACTAGAAGGAATCTCCATCAACGATCAAGAGGAAGACAAATGAGAGACATTTATGCAATCAAAAAGGGAAAGACTTACAACGGAATCGAAGCTGTAAGGCTAATAGGCCTTGATATGTTTGAACAAGTCAGAGCACTCACTGATCAAAAACGGGTAAATTTCGTAGACGTTCACTTACGTGATGGTACTCAGTTCACAATAAGTGAGCATACAACAAAGGACACCACATGATTATTCGAGCATACTTTGGTAATGGCAATGCCGCTTCAGCACTAGCTGACGTTGCAGCCAAACGCTGGGGAGGAGCAACCATTTTGAATGGAATGGGCCGATACATTGACAGTGAAGGCACACTCCGTAACGAGATTGCCTGGATAGTTGAAGTCCTAACAAGATGGAACGACGACTCACCTGTAAAGCACTTTCGCAAAATGGCACAAAAGGCCCTCGATGACTCAAGTGAAGAAACCGTCCTTATAACCTGGGGTAGCCAAGTTCCCGAAACACTCAAAAACAAGTCTCTAGCTGATGTGGGATCCTAACCTCAACCCCGGAAGCATCAAAGCACAAGAAGCAGGCTGCATTTGTCCTATCTCTGACAACAATCATGGAATACGACCTCCATTCCCACCGAGTGGTTAGTGGATTCTAGAAATTTGTCCAATCCATTCACCTAAGCTAAAAAAGGAACCAGAAAAATGAGCGAAGAAATAGAACGAAGCGCCTGCAATACCATCTGTTCTCACGATGGCATATGCACTCTCGAAGTAAACCATGCAGGCAAGCACAACGCCAGTGGCTTTTGTCAATGGGAACCCACCCAAGACGACCACATAGAGACAGATACAGAGGCCATGCTTTGGAGGCCAGAAGGGGAGACAAGATGACGAAATCAGCGGACGCTGAACATACCTGTTGGGACACCGACAATTGGGACGGCACCCTGCAAGACGATTGTCTTGGATGCGACCTAGCCATCGAGTTCCCATGTGTTTGGTGTGGCTATGGACACATTTTCACCACACATAACCCTGTAGCTCACGCCGAGAATGAGGACAGCGGCATGCTCCTGGAAGAGGAGTGGACTGACGACATGTTCGTTTTGCCATACCGAGATTGGCGGAAATACCAACAACGTCACAGCCAAACATGATTTTCTCATCCCGACCTTGTTAGGGGACCGTAGTCCCTTAATGTCAGTTCTGTACCGATACAGACCGGAATCTTTAGTTAAAGAGCAATAGGGGACCGGTTGTTATAGAGAAACGACGCCTTCTGGATCGTAGTCCATAGCACTTCTGGCCGAGAGGCATACTTGTCCCACGGAGCTCCGTGCATCATCTTGAAGATCGTGTGGATTAAGAACCCACGTTCTAGCAACGTCTGAATGACGCCCCAGAGCATTTCACTTCGATCCGTTATCCCGGCCGATCTGTACTCGACCTCATCCATCGTGAGGTAGTACCGAGAGGATAGGGGTAGCTCTTCCCAAACCTCAGCGACCAGCGCCAGTCGATCCTGCGACAAGTCTGGCATTCCCGAACGAGTCGAGTTCCTAGGGGTCTCCCTTGGATCCGGGAAGTCGTTTATCAAGTAGATACGCTCGGGCTTGTACTCCAGCAGCAGCACCTTGGTATCCTCGTACTTCATGTTCGGTGTGCCAGGCAGCCGTAGGACCTGTGTCGCATCCCAGCCTCCCGGATCGGCCCCGAGCTGCCGACTCCACTCTCTGGCCTTGGGCTCCCACTCCTCTAGGGTGACAGGGTTCTCCAGAAACCAGTAGCCGTGCATGTGGCTAGGGGACGACTCGATCAGCAAGGAAGGCGGCAGGGTGGTCGGTACCACTCCAGCGTCCATGTCGGCAAAGATGACACCAGGCCGTCCTACCTTGTCTCGCTGTCTTCGACCATTGTACTTGAGGGGCGTGAAGTAGTAATCCACCTGCTGGGGCTGGGGATGATTGAGCATCCAGTTGACAACTTCGACTGCTATGGAGGGAGTCAGTCCGTCAGGCTCATGCCAGGTGTCTCCATTGCGGATCGGAAGGAAGACTAAGTCTCCCTCACTGAGTCGCCACAGTTGTTTGAGAATGGTCCTGAATTCAGGCATTGTCACTCCTTTGGGGAATATATGGTCTATCATAGCTGTTGTACTGATTACAACCACGAAAGGAACACGGTTATGCCCGCAATTGATCGACTTCAGAAAGCACACAGCGTCAATCATGGCGTTGAGTTGGTGCCGTCTGAAGTTTCAGAGTTGGCTGAAGGGATCGCACACTTCATGTCAAGGGCGGCTGTTGCCGAGCACCGGCTCGACATTCAGGCCCGAATCACTACCGCCATTGCCGTCATGCTTCTTGAAAGCAAAGAGCTAGACATGGTGGAGATCCCCTCGGCTGACTTTGAAGAAATGCAAGAGAGCGCTAGCGGCTTCTGGGTCTATTACCGTCCCAGCACCGATAGCCTTCTAATTGGAATAGGCTCTATCCCGGAGGATCTCATTGAAACGGAAGCAGAAGTTGTCGAAGCAATTCCAGTGTCCGAAGTGTCTGTGGACCTATCGGAGTCCGATACTGGTGAAGACAGTGAGTCACTTGTGTCCGAAGACAGCGAAGAAGCTGGGGGATCCGCTTCGCCGGATCCAACTGAAGGCTAATTGAATAGTGACAGTGTGTAGGTGCTTGAAAGCGGCCTACCCACTACATGCTGTCACTATTGAGTTATCAAGACAAGCGTTTAGACAAATGTCTAACAAAAAGGAGAACACATGTTACTGAACGACCAACCCCTATGGCTGCCAGAAGGCAGCATACGTTCCATTCTTGCCCTTGGCATTGTGGGCGCATTCGTGGCGGGCTTAGCCCCCATTGAGATCACGACCCTGGTGCTCGGCTTCTACTTTGGTCAACGAGGTTAAGACTTTTGAAGTGAGGTGGTCCCTCTATCCCTATCAAGAGCGGGCTGTTGCCCTGCTCCAGCACCATGAGGAGGGTGGCGCTTTGTGGATGGAACCCGGAACGGGCAAGACCCTAACAGCCATCACTGCTGCGCAACGAACTGAAGGGGAGCAACGAATCCTGGTAGTTTGTCCAGTCAGTGCTATTGGTGTCTGGGAACAAGAGCTTTTTCGTGAAGGCGAGGTCTTCTTCACTCCGGAGGGTAGTCGGGTAGAAAAGTCGTGGAGTATTCCAGGGGCCGAAAGGTGGCTCATCCTCAACTATGAAGCTTTGCTTAGCCCGGCTGTAAGCAAAGCTTTGGAGAGATGGAATCCCACTTTGGTCATCATTGATGAGAGCCATAAGATCAAGACAGCAACAGCCAAACGAACCCGAGCCCTGCATCGGATTACCAAGGACCGACGAACCTTCCTTCTGTCCGGGACCCCAATCACTCGAAACCTCCTTGATCTCTACTCGCAGTACAAGGCAATCGATCCAGGGATTTGGGACAACATCTCTTGGACCAAGTTCCGTTACAGGTATGCCCGGTATGGTGGCTACATGAATAAGGAGATT
>SDBV01011114.1_pt1 | contig 11708 bp, 12 predicted proteins | sample 2277081 | NCBI WGS metagenome assembly SDBV01 (sample SAMN10402039, study PRJNA504765) | marine sediment metagenome | isolation source: marine sediment core GS10_PC15, 223 cmbsf | place: Arctic Ocean: Southern Knipovich Ridge | collected 2010
AAGTTCCAAGAGGGAAGAGCCAAGTTGTTTTGTATCGGTTGAATTTAGCATTTTCATACTATAAAGCTCCAAATCCCAAATTCCAAATTCCAAGACCCAAATTCAAAACACTCTTGGAGCTTGAGACTTGGGGCTTGGGGCTTGGGACTTGGAATTTGAGACTTTTTTTTCGTTGTTCTGCTATCATTCATCCGACTACGTTAAAACTTCGTCGGACAAAGTTAATCAACAACATCTCCTCTAAGTTTCCTATATCGTTTACGCGATTCAACAGTATAAATACTTCCCGGATATTTCTCTAACATGTCTTTGTAAAGTTCCTTAGCTTTTTCAGTATTATTAAATTTTTGCTCATAGATTTCTGCTAAGTTAAACAGTGCATCATCACCCAAAATATCATAAGAGTAATTATCAATTATGTCTTGCAAAAACTCTGTAGCTTTGTAATAGTCCTGTTTTTTCTGCATGACTTTAGCTTTTAAAAATAAAATTTCATCATCCAGAGAATGTATAAACCCGATGTTTCCATATAAAATAGAATCAAGCGTTAATAATGCTAATGAGTCTTTATTTTGAAAAATTAACAATTCCGCACGGGCATACATTTGCATTGCTGTTTCAGAAGTATCTAAAGCGGTATTGTCATTAATTAACAATGATAATTCAAAAGCATCGTTAGCAATTAACTTTGATGTACTTGCTTTAAGTATATCTAATTGTGCCTGAGCCCATTCAAAATTACCTGTATAATAAGCCAGTTTTGCTTTTTTGAATTTTGCCTGATGACCTGTAGGATTGTCTTTGTTAGCTTTTTCAACCTGGGCATAGAATAAAGTAGCTTCCCATACATCACCTGATAATAATAAAATATCACCTAATTCCATTTTACATTCTGCAATTTGTTTGGGCTTTAAACCTTGTAAGGAAAGTATTTTTTCCATTTTTTTTATAGCTTCTGTTTTTTTATCAAGATAAAATGCCTGTATATGAGCTAAATCTTTTATCAAAAAAACAGTATTAATCCTTTCTCCTAATTCATTAATTGTATTGATATAAATTTTCTCAAGCTCAAGTATATCTTCTCTTGTATATTTTACTGTATTAATTACTTTTTTATATAAAGTATTCAAATATTCATTTTTTGCCGGGAAATAAAAATTTGAGTTATGTCCTTTTTCTATCACATATTTATATGCTTCAATTGCTTCATTGTAATAATTATTTGAAGCAGCCAGACGCGCTAACGCAATCAGCCGTTTACCATCTTCTTTATTACGTTTATCCAATGCCTTTGCCTGAAACAAAGCTTGCTCAAAGTCTCTTTCCTGTATATACAACCAGATTAATAATTCGCTGAAAATAGTTCTATTCTGCGAATAAGGCGATTGAATTCTTTTTAATAGCCTATTCTTCAATAATTCCGTTAAGCTATTATCAATATCGCTATAAATAGCCGATTGTAGCCGGTTTTGAACACTTTGCAAATAACTCTCGCTTTTATTCAATAAATCAAGATATTCATCAATCATTTTTTGATAATTTCGTTGATATAAATAGATAGTGGCAAGCTCAAAATTAAATGAGTATCCGCCAGAGGCGGAAAACATCTTACGCCCTTTTAAGTAAACTTTTTCAGCATATTCGTATTCCCTCTTTGAAATAAAAGCATTTGCAAGTCTTATAATCTGATGCTGGTCAGGGCGTATTTTTTTTACAGCAAGCTCATATTTTTCAGTTGCTTTTGCATTATTATTTTGCAGTTTGTATAAATAACCTAATTCTACATAGTAAGTCAAATCCGACGAATGTTTTTTGAGCTGCTTTTTAATAATTTTTTCTGCAGTGTTAAAATCCTCCAATTCTATTAAACATTTTATATAATAGTTAAAATAAATTTTTGCCCTACTCTGGACAAATTCGGAATTAAAAAGTTTGTAGTATAGAACCGATGCCTTTTCAAACTCCTTATTTTTATAATATTCCAAAGCTAACTGGCTGTCGGTAACTTTAGTTTGCGAGAAAGCAATTAATGATAAAAATGTTAGTAGTATGAGTAAGGTTCGATGCATTTTTTATGGTTATATGGTTAAATTGTTATATTGTTATAGTCATTCAATTGTTATTAATTATTTATTTTAAAATCATACCCGATTCCAAATTTTAATAAAATTTCTAATGTTGTAAACTTATGAAAATAATTTTTACCAGATATATAGGTATAATTTAATGACATATAATCTATACCAATTCCTAAATTTTGATTTATATATATTCCTTTATAAATTTTTACCTTAATTTTATATCCAATAGTTTGTACTAATATATTTCCTTCAAATTTTTTGTAATAACAAGGATCATAAGGATTATATTCATCAACATCACAAGTCTTATTATATCTGTAATATATAAAATTATATTCAAAAATTAAATCATATACTTTACTTTTAAAAATTTCCGGCTTAAAATTATAGTTTCCTGATATTCCAATTAATGCAAATGTATTTTTCTCACTATACCATCCTGATGAAAGTTCATTATATCGTTTGCTTCCAAAAATTGCTCCTATACCAAACGAGCTTTTATTATAGTTAAAAGTAATAGCGGTATTTAGATTAGGATTACATATACCAAAATAAAATGAATATAAAATTGATGCATTAACACCGGTATTAATATTTGCAGTATCATTTTTAGCAAAGATAAATTGATATAGCACCATTAAAATAAATAGTGATATAATTTTTTTTATATTACAAAATTTTATATTCAACTATAATCTCATTTTTAAAAAGTTATATTCCAATCCAAATTTTAAAATAATGCTAGCCCAATTAAAATGTGGTTTTTCTGAATAATCATCAAATTTAATTACCTCTCCTGTATCACATTCAAAAATTTCATTATAATTATACCAATTAAAACCACATCCAATACTTGTATTAAAAAAAAGATTCTTTATAATTCTAATATTTAAACCATGACCAAAATAATGTTCAAATGAAAAAAGTTTTTCAGTAAATATTCCATCGTATTCCTTCCCATTATGATAAAAGCCATAGTAAATATTATCATTTTTAACCGTATTTTTAAAATAAATAAAATTATATTCAAAAAACAGGTTAAATCTTTTTTTAATACCATCCGGAAATATTTTGTATCCACCTTGTATGCCAGGTAAATTATATTCATAGGTATCCCGAACATTGTATGCTAAAAATAAACCTAAAAAAGCAGAATGTTTACCATAATTACATATAATACCTGGATTTATATTTTGCTCTGCAATATAAACGTAAGAAATATACGTATTTAAACCTAATTTTAATGTTTTAGTACTGTCAGTCTTTCCAAATAAAGTTAAAGGAAAAAAAAGAATAAATAATATTAATATTAATCTCATTAAAGAATTTTTTGTCTGCCCGCCTCAGCTAGCTGGCGAATTTTGCAGGTGAGTCGGACAATAGTGATAAAGTATATAAAACATATTAAGTTATAACCATATAACAAGTAAAAAGAAAAAAACAATTTAACAATTTAGCCATTTAACCATTATTTTAAAAAAATCGTAAATCGTTAATCCTTGTTCTTTCAGCCAGAGGCTGACAAGCATTTGGCTGGCACTAATTTCACCGATTTTTTATCTGTGAAATTAAAAATTTATATTTAATAATTTATTTATCTGTGTCATCTGTGAAATCTGTGGTTTGTATTCTGCTTACTAATCCTCTGAAAACTGCTTAAGTCTCCTTCTGTATGACGAAAACACGTTTGCCCGTGATATAAATCCAAGATATTTACCATCTTTCAACACAGGCAGATTAAAGTTGCCGCTTGATTGAAATTTTTTCGCAACATCTTCCATTGATTCTTCAGCATCAACGGAAACTGCTGGCATAATCATTAAATCCCTGGCAAAAGTTGAATCATACATTTCCGGTTTAAATATAATATGACGAATATGGTCTAATAATACAATACCTAAAAGTATGCCGTCTTGAGCAACAACAGGATAAATATTTCTGGCAGACTTTGAAATTACATCAACCAGTTCACGCAAAGTGGCATCCGGCTCTATTGTTTTAAAATCTGTTTCAATTAATTTATCTACCTTCATCATAGAAAGTACAGCTTTATCCTTATGGTGTGTTATAAGCTCCCCTCTTTTAGCTAATTGTATGGTATATACTGAATTTGATTCAAATAATCTAACAGTCGCATAAGAAATAGTAGCAGTTATTATCAAAGGCATAAACAAAGCGTATCCATTTGTAATTTCTGCAATAAGAAATATAGCGGTTAATGGAGCATGTAAAACTCCGGCTATTAAACCTGCCATCCCAACAAGAGCAAAATTGCTTTCCGAAATAGCTTTGATATTAAAACGATTAAAAATTGTTGCAAAGAGCAAGCCGGTATTGGCACCCATAAATAATGTAGGAGCAAATATTCCGCCTACTCCTCCACTTCCGAATGTAACAGCTGTTGCTATTACTTTAAATATTACAATGGCAAGAAAAAGTATTATTATAGCAATAATTTTATCATTATAAGCATAAAACAAGCTGTTATTAAACAAATGTTCATAGTTTCCGTGCAAGCATGAATTAATAGTTTCATAACCTTCACCATATAAAGAGGGGAATAAAAATATCAGAACTCCTAACACTAATCCGCCGATGAGCAACCGCTTATACCATTTTTTTATTCTATCAAAAGCTTCAATTATAAACATATATATTCTTGTGTAATACACTGAAACAAATCCTGCCAGAACACCAAAAAGAATATATACAGGTATTTCGCTCATTATAAATTCTTCTTTAAGCTCAAAAGAATAAAGGACATTCTGACCTAATAAAGCATAAGATGTTAACGTTGCAGTAGCAGAAGCAATTAAAAGAGGCACAAGAGAAGCCATTGTCAGATCAAGCATAATTACCTCAAGAGCAAATACAATAGCAGCAATTGGAGCTTTAAAAATAGCAGCCATTGCACCTGCTGAAGCACAACCTAATAATAAAATTATTTGCTTATTATTCAAATGTAATAGCCGTCCTACATTAGAACCTACTGCTGCTCCTGTAGCAACAGTTGGACCTTCCAAACCAACAGACCCACCAAAACCAACTGTTAAGGCACTTGTTATTATTGATGAAAACATATTGTGCCGCTTAATAATGCCATTGTTTTTAGAAATTGCATATAAAACACTAGGAATACCATGTCCTACATGCTGTCTGTTGATATATTTAATAAAAATTACCGCAATGAAAATTCCAATCGCAGGATAAGTAAAATATAAATAATTTTGATATTCTTTAATGAAACCTTGTGTCAGAAGTAATTGAATAAAATGAACGGAATTTTTGATAATTACCGCTGATAAACCACCTGCCAGACCAATAATAATGCTTAAAAATATTATAAATTGCCTGTCGCCTATGTGCTTTACACGCCAGATTATAAACTTTCCTAATAATGTTTGTCTTTGCATAACAAAAGCAAAAGTAATATTTAAGATTAGTTTTCTTTAAAATAAAAAACTTAAATCTAAAATTATTGTAACTGTTCACAAAGTTAATCATTTGTCCGTTGTAATTTGTACTTTGTTTTTAACCTGACAGGGTCTGAAAGACCTGTCAGGGTTTTGAATTTTTGCGAACTAAACCCTGTCAGGTTCTACGAACCCTGACAGGTTATGGAAAATAAGAAACAATATCAAATTAATTAAACACAAAACACAAAGCACAATAAATTATAATTAACTGTTTAAACTATGTGAATGGTTACAAATTATTTACCTTTGTTCTATGATAAATTTTGATAAGTTTAAATTAAGCAACGGACTAAAAGTCATTGTTCACAACGACAAAACAACACCAATTGTTGCTGTAAACCTGCTTTATAATATAGGTGCAAGAGATGAACATCCCGACAAAACGGGCTTTGCACATTTGTTTGAGCATCTTATGTTTGGCGGTTCAGTCAATATACCATCTTATGATACACCTTTACAAAGAGTAGGCGGCGACAATAATGCTTTTACTAATAACGATATTACAAACTATTACCTTACTTTACCAAAAGAGAATATAGAAACTGCTTTCTGGCTGGAGTCAGACAGAATGTTAAGTCTGAATTTTTCTAAAAAAAGCCTCGCTGTTCAACGTAGTGTTGTAATTGAGGAATATAAACAGAATTATTTGAATCAACCTTATGGTGATGTTTGGCTTTTACTCCGTCCATTAGCTTATAAAAATCATCCTTACCGCTGGTCAACCATAGGAAAAGAGCTCTCACATATTGAAAATGCAAAATTAACCGATGTTAAAGATTTTTTTTATAAATATTATGCACCAAATAATGCTATATTAGTAGTATCGGGTGATGTTGTAACAGAAGAAATTAAAAAACTGGCAGAGAAATGGTTCGGTTCTATTAATAAAAAAGATATACCGGTTAGAAATCTTCCAGAGGAGCCCGAACAGAAAAAAGAGAGAAAAATATCCGTTACTCGTGATGTGCCTTTTGACGCTATCTATAAAACTTATCATATATGTAAACGAGCCGATAAAAATTTTTATGCTTATGATCTGATCTCTGATATTTTATCAGGTGGGAAGTCGTCCCGTATGTATCAATCTCTGATAAAAAATAAAAAGCTTTTCAGCGATATTGATGTATCTCTTACCGGTGATATTGATAATGGCTTACTTGTTATTTCCGGCAAACTAATAAAGGGAGTAAAAATGGATGTAGCAGAAGCAGCTATACAGGAAGAATTAACAAAAGTTAAAGCTGAATTAGTTTCGGAGTATGAACTTAATAAAGTAAAAAACAAAATTGAGTCGTCTCTTGTTTTTTCTGAGATAAGCGCTTTATATAAAGCTATTGAATTAGCTTATCAAGAACTTTTAGGAGATGCAGAAAACATCAATACAGAGATACAAAAATATTTGGATGTAAGCGTTAAACAAATTCAGCAGCTTGCTAATAGTATTTTTACACAGGCAAACTGCTCTACATTGTATTATTATGCTAATAATGAGTATAAGCATAGGGCGTAAGGTATAGGGTATAGGGTATAGGGTATAGGGTATAGAGTTTAATTTTAAGCTTAGTTTCACAAGATGAATAAAAAAACATGAGTACGTGAACATGTGAACACAAATAAAACATATAACTTATAACAATCCATCAATTAACGAATTAACAAATCAATGCAAACACTAAACAGAAAAATACAGCCCGGGTTTAAGACTATTGATAAAATTAAAATAATCAAGGCAGAAAAGCATCTTTTTGACAATAATGTTTCTTTATATACAATTAACGCCGGCTTACAGGATGTTGTAAAGATTGACTTTCTTTTTTCAATCCCGATGCAATTATGGTATAAGAATAATCCTTTAATAGCTCCTGCAGCAAACTTAATGCTTCAGGATGGAACAAAAAATCTTACTTCTGTTGAGATAGCCGAAAAATTAGACTTTTATGGTGCTTTTCTTCATCTTAATACTAATAAAGATTACAGTACAGTTACATTATTTTCGCTAAATAAATATCTGCCAAAAACATTAAAAATCATTGAGGATATTATTAAAAATTCTGTTTTTCCTCAAAAGGAATTTGAAATATTTATTCAAAAAAAGAAACAACAGTTTATTGTTGAAAATGAAAAAGTTAAAACTTTAGCAAGCAGAAAATTCTCTCAAGTTTTATTCGGCGAAAATCATCCTTATGGAAAGGTTGAGCAATTAAAAGATTATAATAATTTAACCACCCGGCAACTTTATGAGTTTTATAATAGCTTATACGTTGCGAAGAATTGTAAAATCATTGCTTCCGGAAAAATTAACAAAGACATCATAAAGCTTTTTGACAATTGTTTTGGAAGAAACGACTGGGATACTCAATTTAATATTAAAGCAAATAATTTTGAAATAAAACCATCAAACCAAAAAACTCATCTTATTTTGAAAGACGACTCGCTGCAATCTGCAATTAGAATTGGGAAACCTCTTTTTAATAAATTGCATCCTGATTATACAGGTATGCAGGTTTTAAATACAGTCCTGGGTGGATATTTTGGTTCCCGTTTAATGTCAAACATTCGCGAAGATAAAGGATACACTTATGGAATAGGTTCGTTTATAGCTTCTTTAAAAAATGCTGGATACTTTGCAATTGCTACAGAAGTTGGAACAGACGTTTGCAAAAATGCAATTAAAGAAATTTACTTTGAAATAAAAAAAATAAGAAATGAACTGATTCCTGAAAACGAATTAAATCTTGTAAAGAACTATATTTTAGGCGAAATGCTTCGTATTTTTGACGGACCTTTTTCCTTAGCCGAAAGTTTCAGATCAATTCTTGAATATAACCTTGATTACAGCTATTTTGATAAATTTATAGATACTGTTAAAAATATTACCTCAAAAGAATTAAATACACTGGCAAATAAATATTTAGATGAAGATAGTATGTTAGAAGCTATTGCAGGAAAAGACCAATACTAGTATTTCGTCAATTTAATTATGAAACATTTGTAGTGATAAAATAAATTGTTTCGTTGTGCTATTGTTAAATGGCTATATGGTTAAATTGTTAAATGGTTAAACGAACAGTAAAACAATATAGCCATTTAACCATTGAGCCATTATCATATTATATTTATCCTAAACTCGTGATGAAACCGTCTCGTATGTTTCAAAATTAATTTGTCATTATACTAGATTATTTCAAATGTTGAAATTTGAATTAAATTATGGAAAAATTTGAAAAAATTATTTTATTAAATAATGAATTTGAAGCAAGATTACTTGGAGAGGTATTAAAAGACAAAAATATTCCACACCTAATCAGATCATATTCCGATTCAGCTTATGATGGTGTATGGCAAATGCAATTTGGATGGGGACATATTGAAGCTCCAAATAGAAATAAAGACGAAATAATAGCAATATATAATGACATCATAAAAGAATAAATTTTAATCCACCTTCGCTAAAGTAGAATATAAATCTTTAAGGTCACAATTTGTGACCTTAAATACAGAAAAAAGCAGAACCAAGGAAACAAATTGGATTTAAAATATCCGATGAAAATAAAAAATAAAATACCAAAAACATTATTTCAAAAAAACTACTCTTCCAATTGTTTGTTAATAAAAAGGTTTGCATTTTATACAAAAGGTTTGGTTGGTTTTTGTATTTTTGTAGAATATAAACAAACATATAACTATAATAGAAATAAACGAAATACGTTTATACAGACGTTAGCAGTAATAGGGCAATTTGGAAAAATGTAATAATAATTTTATATTTGTAATTTGATTTTAAAAATTAAATAAAGCGAAAATTGAATATCAAAGAATTTTTTAAATTTTTAGACAACGAGAGTAAAGAAAAAATTAGAATGAAAATATCTGTGGACAGGGGAACAGTTACAGATATCTTTTTACAATATGAATCTTTGATAAATAATAAATGGATTGCAATAATCAGATATGATTGTGCTCATGGATATTTTCATAGAGATATTTTATATCCAAACGGAAACAAGGAAAAACAGACAATCGTAATTCAAGATTTAGAAAATGCTTTGCTTTATGCTGAACAAGATATAAAAGATAGATGGAAATTTTATAAAAACCGATACTTAAAAAAAATAAAAAAATGAGAAAAGACGAAATAATAGAAAGAAACATTACTTTAACTTTTGACTTTTTAAGGCAAGTTATTGAAAATCCAACTATAATAGACAACATACCAAATGGTGCAACAATAGAATTTGTACAAAAAGATGTACCAATAATTGAAACAAAAAGGACAAAAAAGCCGGATAGATTTTTCAAAGTAAAACATAAGTTTGAAATGATATAATATAAAGAAAAAATTGCCCTAAAACTGCTAACATAGTGCAAAGCCCATTTGCCATAGGCATTCCTTTGGGAAAAACGGGCTTTGCACGTTTCCGTTAGACTTAATCTCTAACCTTCAACTCCCCTCCACAACCCCAATCACCCCCTCACTCAACCCATACAACCCATAAACCAACTCACCTGCCTGACGCAGGCAGGTCAATTCTATTTTCTGCATGTTCTATGACTCTCCTTGACGGACGTAACTCTGTGAAGTCCGTTTTGAGTTGCTTTCGCCGGGTTTCCAGGTTTGTTTTTTGGAGTTCTTTGTTGAGGTTTAGTTAGTCAACTAACCGGACAATATTTTAAAGTGTTTGTTTTAATTTATTTTCACTTTTAAGATTTTATAATTTCAAGTTCTTTAATTCTCTCAAAATGTTTTGTGTTTGTAGTTTTTAAAGGCAGATTATGGACTATTGCCGTTGCCCCAATAAAAATATCTCTGAATTCAATCATTTTATTTTGCTTTTATTAAAGAGTTTTTTGTTTTCTTGAAAAACTTCTAAATCTTCTTCTGTCCAAACAGACACATTTAATATCTTTTTTTTGTAAGATTTTAAATTATTTGTCTTTTCAATAGGCATTTTGCTTAATAAAAATTCGACAAAATCAATAACTTGTTTTTGATAGAAAGTATCTAATTGGAAAAACTTTGAATTTAATTCGTTCATTGTTTTATAATTTTTTTACAAAAATAGTTAAATTTATTATTTTATAAGAAAACAAAATACTTATTTTATTTTTTACATTCTACAATCTTTATCTCACACTCACTCAACCCATACAACCCATAAACCAACTCATCAATTCTATTTTCTGCATGTTCTATTGCTCTCCTTGACGGACGTAACTCTGTGAAGTCCGTTTGTAATTGCTTTCGCTGGGTTTCCCGCCAAAGTTAATGTCATTTGACACAAATTTCTTTTTGCGTCATTTTGGATTGTTTTAATATTTAAAATTAATAATAATTTGACAGATAATCGGGCAAGTGTCAATAAAACGATATTATTGACAGATGGTTAATTTATTATTAATGTAACAAAACTCCATTTTTCTCGTATATATAATTAGAAGATATAATTAACTGAAAATCGGCAATATTGTCACACAGTTTTAATAATAGGAGGAGCAAAGTTATGAAAAAATTAATTCTAAGATTTACAGCAGTCATAACCACAGTTTTGTTTGCAATGCTTTTGACAAACAGCTGGGTTTTGGCACAGGGTAATGGAAACGGTCAGGGAAATGAAGAAAAAATAACAATTTGCCATTTCCCACCTGGAAATCCCGATAATCCCCAAACAATCACCATCAGCCCTAATGCATTAGATGCACATTTAGCACATGGCGATTATGTGGGACCTTGTAAAGGAGAGGTTCAGGAAATTGAACTTCTTAAATTACGTAATTCGCCAAATCCATACTTGGAAAGTACAACTATTGAGTATGATTTACGCGAAGAAAGTCTTGTAAAGATGGATGTTTATAACCAGTCAGGTTATAAGATTCATACAATAGTGAATGAAACAAAGCAAGCGGGGAATTACTCTCATAATTTCAGTGCAAAAAGCCTGGGTTATCCTGCTGGAATTCATTTATTAAAGGCAACTGCGATAGCGAAGACTGAACAATCCGACTGCTCTGTAACACTTGTAGAGCTTGATTATTAAAAGTTGTGTTACTATTCAGTAACTCCTACGAATTACGAATGAAACCGAATTACGAATCCTTCAGCTGACAGCCTGATTGCTTTTTTATTCGTAATTCGCTCAATTCGTAATTAGTA
>SDBV01011115.1_pt1 | contig 11708 bp, 5 predicted proteins | sample 2277081 | NCBI WGS metagenome assembly SDBV01 (sample SAMN10402039, study PRJNA504765) | marine sediment metagenome | isolation source: marine sediment core GS10_PC15, 223 cmbsf | place: Arctic Ocean: Southern Knipovich Ridge | collected 2010
GTTTGTCTAATATTGATCTTTTTAATTTTTTTTCAGCTTCAATAGGGATATCTTGAGCTAATCTTTTTGTTTCTTCTTCTAATTGATTTTTATATACATCTAATGGTTTTTCTTCATCTTTACGCTTCCAATTTCCTCCACGTAAAATACCTTTACCTATTATTTCTTTATTAGGATATCCTGGTGTTTTTCTATCGCTCCAAACAGCAAAAGGATTTCCATTATTAAGAATCATTATAGGTCCTTTGACAGCATAAGTATTAATAAAATCTTCAAAACCCATATCTTCAATATATTTTCTAGGATTTACTAATTGATCAAATTCTTGTTTGTTCATACATTCAGAAATATATCTTATCTTTTAAGGATTTTCTTTTCTCTTTAATCCATTATTCCTAACAATTTATAGATAAGCCTTTCACTTATCTTATCTAACTCAACATTATTTTCTGCTTGTATAACTAAACAATTATCCTCATTATATACCCTACTTTCATTGTTTTGTTTTAAATAAATCATATTAAAACTCTCTTTACAATCCCTTATGGGTATATCTGGACATTCTTCGTCTTTATCACATGCTAATTGTGGAGTCATTCCCACATAATTTAATATTCCACCTACTCTTCTATAGAAATAATCTTTGTTTAATTCTTCATCTAATGGATCATAAACAAGATAGATTTTCTTTATTCCTGTATTAATTGTTCCTATACTTATATTTTCTAATTCCCCTGGAAGATATCTAAATCCAAATTTTTGATTATCAATTCTTGTAAACCATTCTGTTTGAGTTCTATAGAATTTAAATCCATTATATTCTTTTGTTGAAGAAGATTCTTGTACACCTTGAATCAAGGCAAAGCCAATGGTAGAGGCGACCATAACTATAATAATAAACCATCCCATGAATGTTTTGCTTTTATACCACTTTGTTTTCATGTTAAAACTATTAAAATAGTTTATTTATAAATTTTAGGAATCTAGGTTCATTAATCAATAGTTTTACTAATAATTTCAAGGGAAACTCCCTAGATTCTTCTTCAATAATTCTCTTTATTTTATTCTTGTTTATTAACTTTAATAAATAATTATAATCTTCCTGGGTAAATTTATCTAATATCTTTCTTATCCTTAAATGTAATTTTAGTTCTTTGTTAATTTTTTTAATCTCTTTATTATAATCTTTATTCTTGATTATGCTTTTTGCCAGTATTTCAGCAGCATATAATCCTGGGATAAGGCCACCACCTGTAGTTGCTTTTACTTGAGAAGCAGCATCACCTATCTTATATATATTATTTTTAGAAATATTTTCTTTGAATATGGGGATTAATCCAGATTGGTAGTTGATTATTTTTTTTATTTTTTTTATTTTTAAAAAATCATCAAATGTTTTTTTAATATTTTTATCTTTAGAAGCCATTCCTATCCTGCATATTCCATCTTTTTCAGGAATTATCCAAGAGAAAAAGTCTTTTATGTTGAAATAAACTTCATAAGCATCTTTCTTTAATTTTGCTCTGCATTGAATTCCATAATAATTATTTTTCTTTATATTTGGACCATTTGCTAAAACTAATATGTTTTTTTTTAATACTCTTTTTGTTAAGATTATTCTATTATTTTTTATTCCTAAAAATTTATGATTTAAATGAAATTTTACTCCTGCTCTTTTAGCCTTTTCATACAAATACTTATCAAATTTCTCTCTGTCAATAATATATTCTGGTTTTTTTAATTTTAATTCAACACAATTATTCTTGCTGTATAATTTTATTTTATTTATTTTTCTTATTAAAAATCTTTTAATGTCAAAGTTAAATTTTTCAATCTCATTTGTTATAATTCCAGCGCATTGAACTGGCTTTCCTATCTCTTTATGTTCTTCATAAATATCTACATTAATATTATTTTTAGATAATAAATAAGCTAGGTAACATCCAATAGGTCCTGCACCAATTATGGTTATCATACCCCAGAATATATAGCTTGATTTATATTATTTATTGTTAATTTATTGTTATTACTCTAAAATGCTAAACTTAAGAAAGCTTTATAAATGTACCATAATTACCCTTGTTAAGTAAATAGTTAATTTGTTTTTAAAATGGCATCAATAGACACTAGATTTGGGGGAAATTTTAATTTAAAACATCGTAATTCTACAGTTTTTAGACCTTGGGATCCTGAGTTTGATAATAGACTTCCTGTTGATTTGAATGCAGGATGGGGCGTTCCAAATACAGAAGCAATGAACAGAGTTGCAGGTAAATTAGGCTTGCCTGCTGGCGCTTCTACAACTCTAATGGCTGTTTTAGCAGCTATACAAACATTTAATCCTGGAATAACCCCAGATAATGACAGTCCTGGAATAAATCCAGCTACATATTCAACTGATCTTTTTGCTCAAGTTGGAAGCAATATTACACTTGATAATATTGCTAAAATGTTCACACCAAAAAGTGCATTTGCACAAGAAAATAGAAGTTTAAAAGATGCAGCTTTAGGAGAAAACCAAGATGAAGAAAAACCAGTTTTAGAAGAAATAGTTCCAGATAACATCTTAATAAGCAATGGTCAAACAAGAGACCCGTTGACAGACCATACTTATGGAATAATCCTAGGGAATGGAATGAAAGTTGATGTTTTTGGACTTCGCCAAGTTGATAAAAGTACACATTATACAACTAATCAATTCTATAAGGATTTTATGGATTCTGCTAATGGGTTACTTCCTCCAAATAGTTCTGAAAGAGCAAGGATGATTGATAGTTTAATCAAGAATTTTCTTAGATTACAAGAAAATATAGATAGTTATATTTTAGATTATGTTTCTGGTGGTAAAACAGATTATGATAGTAATGAAAAAGAAATTGCAGGACAAATTAGTGATGCAATAGGAGATAAGTTGAGTAAGGGAATAGATCAATTTATTTCACATTTAGGAGAATTAAAAGGAAATCATATTTCAATGGATATAGAAGAGCCAGAACTACCAAAAGTAGAGAAAAAACTAGAGGTAGAAAAACCGCAACCAGAGCTATCAGAAAAAATAGAACAATTTGAGAAAAAAATTATAGAGTGGACAGAAGGTGGAATGAGTGATATTGATGAATATGCTATGTCACATGGTCATGATAGTACTGGTTATTTTTTTTATCTTTCTGAATACTTCAATGAAGATGGAACAAAGAAATTGGCTTCAGGCACAATAATTGATCATTTAAATAATAAAATTAATGGTGAATTCTTATTACTGCAAAAGCAAATTACTGAATGGGCTCCAGAATATGATGAAACAGTTATAACATATTCTGATGTTGTTCTTATACTTAATAATGAAATTTATTCTCAAATATACAAAGGAAAAGAAAAAACACCTGATCATTGGGATGCAAAAGGAGATTCACTTATCCCAACAAAACTACCAAAGAGATTCAAAGTTTATACTCATTTGAATGATGATCAATGGAAAGAATATGGTCTTGAAGATACTAAAATAAAAAAATTATTTGATACAATAGCAAAACATAGTACAACGTTTCAGGCAATGGTCGCGTATTATAATCTTGTTGGTTTAACTGAAGAACAGAAAAAAGAAATATTAGATAAGAATGATAAAATTGAAAAATTAAGCCAGGTAGCTGAAGCATCTGGTATAAAATATGAAGATCTTCAAACTGAATTTGATTCCTTAATGGCACTTAACCTATTAACACAGGAACAACAGGAACAACTAAAACAAGAAATGAAATCTCAAAAACTAGATTACCTGGGAAAAGTAAATTTCTGGCAAGGACAATCAGATCAATTATTTACAGAAAATCAAGATTACGTAACTAAAATCCAACTGATTAATCAAGCATTTGCTGAAGAAAAACAAGAACTTATTAAAGGCTTAGAAGGATGGAAAGCTGCTTTAGATGAAGCTACTACAAAGATAACTGGGCAAAGAGGAACTATCGGAGATCAGCAAACAAGAATTAATGATTTAACTCAAAATCTTGAACAATATAAAACAAATCTTAAAGATAGAGAAGGAACAATCACAAATTTACAAACTGAAATAAATTTAGCATATAATACAGTTGAAGCAAAAGGTTTAGAGATTCAAGATTTACAGACAGAATTAACTGAAGCTGAAGAATTATCTCAAGCTCAAAGAAATTCATTAAATACAAGATTAAGTACACTTCAAGAACAATATAGCCAGTTAACTAGTGAACATAATGATTTTAAAACAAGATATCAAACTGAGATTAAAGGATATGAAGATAAAGTAGAAGAACTTGAATTAACACATTTTTCAGAAGTTGAAAGATTCCAAGGCGAATTAAATATATATGCTGAAAGGACAAGAACAGATTCTTTAACTATTGTAAATAATCAAAGAGTTATTAAGGATAATCAAGGAAGAATCCACAATTTGGAAGGTAGAGTTACTGTTTTAACAAGAAATAAAACATCTCTAGAAGAAGATAATAGAGATTTACAAGAAGATAAGGAAAAGTTACAAGATGAATTAGGAAAACAATATGCTGATCTGCATGGGGCATTTAGTACTGGAGTTTTATTTAATGGGGTTTATCAACTATCTGGTATAGGTTTTTCTGTTGAAAATATTAAAAAATTAACAGAAGAATTAGGATTTGGATTAAAAGGAATGCTTTACATTCCAGTAGCAGGGGAAGATGTATGGAGTGAAATAAACAAAAAACCTCCACAAAATCTAGCAGGATTAGAAAGATGGCAGACAGTATATACAGATTTTAAAGAAACATTAAGTCCAGGTGTCGGAATATCAGCAGTAGTTAGTAATTATCCTTTATCAGGAGAATTCGGATTAATATACCTTAATGGAACAAGAGCTCGTAAAAAAACATCACAATTACATTTTGCATCTGGTACATCTAAATCACCAGATATAATAACATTACCAGAAGAAGATGCAGCTCATTTAATGCTTAATGGTGGAATTACATTTTATCCTTTCCATGGAAGACATGGAATTAATTTAAGTGCTGTTTATGATCTTAGTTCAAAAGAATTAGGTGGAAAAGTAGCATATCAAATATTATTTGGAAAAAAATCTGAATAATTAATATAAATAAATTAAAAGGAGTTGGGGGGAATATGAAAAAATTATTTTTAATGGCTATGTTGATTTCTATTTTATTAGTTTCAAATGCATTTGCAGCTGTAGTTGGACAGATTAAATGGACAGACGGAACACCAGCATCAAGAACAATTGCTTATAATGGTAGTGGAACAATTAATACATGGGTAAGTTCTGATTATTCACAAGCAACAAGAAGTGTTATAGTTTATGAATTAGATGAAAATAATAATCCTATTGGTACAGCTGGTATAATACAAGAAGAAAGTCTTGTTAACATACCATCAGAAGAAAATTTTAATCTAAATTCTAATTATTATGGTGGTGCAGGTAATTTTATGATAGAACTTTATACAATTGATGCAGACCAAAACTCAAGAACATATGATATTTATTTAACAGTCAACAAAGCAGCTCCTGTTTTTAATGGCCCTATTCCCAATATTGTAATGTCTGAAGGAGAAACTAAGACAATTGATTTATCTCAATACTTTAGTGATCCAGAAACAAATGATGTTTTGATTTATACTGCAACTGCTGTACAAGATATTAATGTTGATATTAGTGGTTCTGTAGTTACAATCTCTCCAATTGATTCTGAATTTAGTGGTAATCGTAAAGTAACATTTACTGCTTCAGATGGTACATATCAAACTTCTAGCAATGAAGTAAATATAATAGTAGCTTCTGTTGAAGATTCTCCTCAAGTTTCAAACATACCAGATCAAACAATCCAGGAAGGTGGAACTTTTACATCTATTAACCTAGATAATTACGTTACAGATGCTGATAATTCTGATGTTGAAATGAGTTGGACTTATTCAGGCAATAATGAACTTTTAATTTCAATTAATAACAGAGTTGCAACTATAACTGTTCCAAATACAGAATGGAATGGACAAGAAACAATAACATTCAGAGCAACTGATCCAAGTGGTTTAACTGGAAGTGATTCTGCTATATTTAAAATAACTTCTGTAAATGATGCACCAATTATTTCAAACATACCAGGTCAAACAATCCAAGAAGGAGGATCTTTTACATCTATTAACTTAGATAATTATGTTACAGATATTGATAATCAAGATTCTGAAATAACATGGACTTACTCAGGAAATAATGAACTTATAGTTTTAATTAATAACAGAATTGCAACTATAACTATTCCAAATGCAGAATGGAATGGCCAAGAAACAATAACATTCAGAGCAACAGATCTACCAGGATTATTTGATGAAGATTCTGCTATTTTTGAAGTTAGTTCTGTTATTGACGCACCAAATGCTGTAATAGATTCTCCTTTATCAGATGCTAATATATTAGTGGGGGATTCAGTTAACTTCCAAGGACATGGTGATGATGTAGATGGAACAATAAATGTATATGAATGGAATTTTGGAGATGGAAGAATAAGCAATCTACAAAATCCAGGTAATATTCAATTTAACACAGCTGGAACTTATACTGTGACTTTTAATGTACAAGATAATGATAATGCATGGGATCCAACACCAGCTACTGTTGGAATAACAGTTAATACACTGCCCATAGCAAATGATGATTATGTAGATGTAGAATGGAACTCAGAAGACAATCAAATAGATGTTTTAGCTAATGATAATGACCCTGATGGAGATGGACTAAGTATAACAAGTGTAAGTGAACCATCTCATGGAATTGTTTCAATAAATAATGGATATGTGTACTATACTCCCGATAGTGCATATTTAGGATCAGATTCTTTTGATTACACTATAGATGATAATAATGGGGGAGAAGCTAGCGCAACAGTATATATTACTATAGAAGTTATTTATCTAAATCCAACAGCATATTTTGATGTAGATCCAGTATCTGGAACAATAGAGACAGAATTTGAGTTTGATGCAAGCGCAAGTTCTGATCCAAATCCAATGCTTCCTCCATGGGAAGAATGTGTAAGAGCAGATTTAAATGAGGACAGTAAGGTAGATATTTTTGATGTTCTTGAAATATTAAAAATAATAAAACCTCCTGTTGGCGAGGGAGATGTAAATGATGACGGTAAGACAAATATATTTGATATGTTAGCAATATTAAGAATGATGAGGAATGATATATGTTCTGAAAATTTACATTCTCTAAAATATAATTGGAAGTTTGGTGATGGGGTTGAAACTGTAGGATATGTACTTGAATTTGATGAAGTAACTCATACTTATAGTGAACCAGGAACTTATGATGTAGAATTAACAGTAATAAATAGCCAAGGACTTACTGATACATTTGTTAGAGCTGTAACAGTACAAAACACACAGCCTAATGCTGTGATAGATTCTCCTGCATCAGATGTTAATATATTAATAGGAGATTCAGTTAATTTCCAAGGACATGGTGAAGATACAGATGGAACAATAATAGCTTATTCATGGGATTTTGGCGATGGAAGAACAACAACACAACAAAATCCAGGAGATATACCATTTAACACAGCTGGAACTTATACTGTAACCTTTAATGTGCAGGATAATGATAATGATTGGGATCCAACCCCTGCTACTGTGACTGTAACAGTAGAAGCAAATAGAGCACCAATTGTCTCAATACTCTCACCACCTTCATCTGTTTCAATTTTAGTTGGAGATAGTGTTTATTTCCATGGATCTGCACAAGACCCAGATGGTGATCTAATAACAACATATGAATGGGATTTTGGCGATGGAAGAACAAGTAATGTTTTAATTCCAAGAACTATATATTATAATACTGAAGGAGTTTATACTGTAACATTTAGAGCTCAAGACGAGTTTGGATTATGGAGTGGCTATGCAATGAGAACTATTACTGTTTCAACAGCATCAATATTAGAAAAAATAACCTTACCAAGACAAAGAGTACATGTAAGTCAAATAGATTTCTTTAATGATATAAACAATATTCAGCCAGGTGAAGAACTTTTAGCTTTTATTAAATTTACAAATAATGATAATTATGACATGAAAAAAACTAAAGTAACAATATCAATTCCAGAACTTGGAGTTTATAGAAGAATCGGTCCTTTTAATTTAGAAAAAGGAGAAGAAACTTCAAAAACAATTTCACTTCAAATTCCATATTATGTTCAAGCAAAAGAATACGATGTTAGAATAACAATAAGTGAAAGTGGAAGTTCACAAAGAACAAAACATAGGTTTATAAGAGTAAGATAGTTCCTTTTTGATACAGGATTCTATCGCCTTTTAAAAAAAAAAAAAAAGAGATGGTAAGTTTACTCGAGAATAGTTATGTATTGTAACTACTCTAGTATACTCATAAGCGAAACCTTTATATAAGTCATATATAATCCCACATATACATAAATCATATTCAAGAGATTAAATCTCTTAATGATTAAAAAATAAAAAACCAATTGGGGGTAATACAAATGAAAATAAAATTTTTAGCATTATTAACAATATTTCTATTAGGTATGATTGGAGTTGCAAGTGCAGCTTTAGTTGTAGATAATACTAAAATAAAAATAAATGGTGATTATTATGAAAGTGGAGATACAATCCAAGTTGAAAAAGGAGATACATTAAGAATTAGAGTTCAACTTGAAAATGATCCTGCTGTCGCTCCAGTTGGCGATTTAAATGATATTGATGTAACTGCAGAGATTCGTGGTTACGAATATGATTCTGATGGTTTATATGACAGAACAGATTCATTTGATTTAGCAAGTGGAGATACTGTCTATAAAAATTTAGAATTAAATGTTCCTGAAAAAGCAGAAAAAGACTACTATGACATTAGAGTTATGGCAGGTGGAAGATCTGGAAGTTTAATTGATTATAATTTACAATTACACGTAACAGGACAAAGACACAAATTAACAATAAAAGACGTTGTATTAAGCCCTGAAAATGAAGTTAGAGCTGGAAGATACTTAGTAGCAACTGTAAGAGTTAAGAACTACGGTGAAAAAGACGAAGAAGGAATCAAAGTTAAAATATCAATTCCAGAATTAGGCGTTTCTGAATCAGATTATATTGATGAATTAGAAGAAGATGAATCAACAACTTCAGAAGAGCTATTATTAAGAATTCCTGTTGACGCACAAGATGGCGAATACACAGTTAGAACAACTGTTGAATATGATGAAGGAACAGAAGTTGAAACAAGAGAAGACACAATTAGTGTTGTTTCAGCAGACTACGTCCCATCAAGTTCAGAAAAAACAGTAGTTAATGTTGGAATTGAAAGCCAATCATTAAGTGCAGGACAATCAACTGTATATCCAATAATGATAACAAACACAGCTTCAACTGCTAAAACTTATACAGTTAGTGTAAGTGGTGTAGCAGGTTGGGGATCAACTGTTGTTCAGCCAAGTAATGTTGTAACTGTAAGCGGTGGAGACACATCAACTGTTTCAGTAAGTTTAACAGTTAACGCTGACGCTTCCTCAGGAGAGAAAGCATTTGTTGTTGAGATACAATCACCAACAAAAACTGCTCAGATTCCATTAAAAGCAAATGTAGATGGAAACTCAACAGCTTCAACTTGGTCAAGAGTAAAAACAGGATTAGAGATCGCATTAATAGTTTTAGTTGTATTATTAGTTATAATCGGATTAATAATTGGCTTTAACAGATTAAAAGGCGATGAAGAAGACGAAGGAGAAGAGAAAACTTATTACTAAGTTTTTATTTTTTTTTATTTTTTTTTTTTAAATTTCTATTTCTAAAAAATAACTAATAAATTACCATAAACTATAAATATATCTATTTTAAAATAGTAACGTAATGAAAAAAATATTATGTCTATTGTTATTTATATTCATACCATTTGTGTTAGCAGATTTTAATGTTTATTCTAAGGAATTGATTGATACATGTGATTGCTCTCAATATATTCATGAAATAACAATAAATAATATTGATGATAATGACTTTATTCTGTATTCAAAAGGAATTAACTGGATTACACCAATTCAATTTAGCTTAAATAAAAATGAAGTAAGACAAATTAACATTCCTATTAATATTCCATGTACAATAAGAGGTCAATATGACTTAGATGTTTATATTAAAACAGCAACAACGACTAAAGCAAGTCCATTAACAATAAATGTTAAAAGATGCCCTAATATTGAAGTTAAAACAGCTAATCATCAAGAAGCATGCCCTGGTAAACAGATAATATATCCTATTGAAATAAAGAATACAGGTAATTTTAAAGAAATATATTCTTTTGATTTAGACAACTTTAGAGAGCATACTTTGATTGATTATAATGCTGTAGAGATAGATCCTAGTAAAACAGCTAAATTTAACCTTTATCTTGATATTCCTTTGACTTTTGAAGATAAATATAACCTTACATTTATAACAAAAACAAAATATAGTAAATTAACCGCCTCCACCTCATTATTCTTTAATGCCCTGCCTTGTTATAGCTATACATTAGATTATGGAAATTATACTTTATGCAAAGGTGAAGAACAAAACATTCCTATTACTGTTAAAAATCTAGGTGAAGATCAGATAATATCTCTTGAATTAGAAGGGAAATGGGTTTCTTTAAGTAAAGATAAACTTGAACTGAAAAAAAATCAGATAGAAAAAATAAATATTAATGTCAAGCCAGATAGAACCGGAAAATATGAATTAACTTTAAAATCAAAAAACAATATCAAAGAGAAAGAAGATCTAATCAAATTAGATGTTAAATCAAAAAGAGATTGTTATAAAGCAGAAATTATTACTGATAAAATTACTTCTGGTGAAGGATCATTTAAAATAAAAAATATTGGTTTTAAAAAAGCAGCTTATTCTTTGTCAATTGATTCAGATTGGATAACTATTCCAGAATCTATTAGTTTATCTCCAGATGAGGAAAAAGAAATTAATCTAGATATTACTTGGAAAGAAGGAAGATACAATTTTAATATTAAGGCTGTTGTGAATGATGAGGAATATGTACAATCAATAACTATGGGGGAATTTGTTTTTCATAAAAAAATAGGAAATTTCTTTGTTAATATTTTTGTTAAAACCAAAGATTTTATTGTAAAAAATATACTGTATGTTGCTATTGCTATTGGAATAATAATATTATTAATTATTATTTTAAAAGTTATTAGTAAGGTTAGTGAGAAAAGATTAGAAAAAGAACTATTAGAAGAACCTAAAATAGAAGAAGAAAAACCTAAAAAAGTTGAGAAAAAAGTTAAGGCTGAGAAGAAAGTTAAAAAAGAAGTTAAAGTTAAAAAAGAAAAACCTAAAAAACCATTTAAATTTCCTTGGAAACTTATTGTTTCTATAATTGTTATTGTTATAATAGCTTTATTTTATTTTGTTAAAACTTTAAGAAGTTATTTTTTAGGTTATTGGTTATATGTTATTGCAGGAATTGTTATTTTATCTTTATTGATATTTTTTATAACTTTAATAACTAAAGCTGAAATAAAAACAAAAAAGATTAAGTGGTTAATTACGGTTTTTATTATAATCCTGATTTTATTATTTATTTATTCACAATACTCTTCAATATTTAAATTTGATTTAAGCAAGGTAACAAGTAAAACAACAGATATATGGGGATTTGTAAAGAGTATCTTTATGCC
>SDBV01011116.1_pt1 | contig 11704 bp, 9 predicted proteins | sample 2277081 | NCBI WGS metagenome assembly SDBV01 (sample SAMN10402039, study PRJNA504765) | marine sediment metagenome | isolation source: marine sediment core GS10_PC15, 223 cmbsf | place: Arctic Ocean: Southern Knipovich Ridge | collected 2010
GCCTCCTCCAGACGGGCGGTCCACTCGTCGACGCGGGCCCAGCGCTGCCACGCGGTGTAGAGTTGGACCAGGCGCTTGACCGCCTGGACCGTGCGCGGGTGTTGCAGTCCGCGCTGGGCGAGAAACCGGTGGTAGCTCGCCAAGAGCTCCTCCTCAGCCCGCGGATAGCGCTGGCCCGCGATGAGACATTCGCCGTGGTCGCCCTGCAAGACCGCGATGTACCAGTTGTCCGGCTCGAGAATGACCTTGGCGATTTCGAGCAGGCGCTCATACTCGCGCTCCGCCTCGGCGATCCTGCCGGCCTCCAGGGCCCGCCGCGCCTCGCTCCGCTTGAGCTCGAGCAGGTGGCGACCTTGCACGGCCGAGGCCCGCGGATCCGTCTCGTCCCCGCCGCCCCGGCCATCCTCCTCGCCGGTGTCACGGAAGGACGTGAGAAACTCTGAGAGCATCACCTCGCGCTCGAGCCGCACGCGGAGCTGCGCCTCGGCGCGTCGGGCGCGGTTCAAGGCCGTCGCCGTTCCGATGGTCGTGGTGGTCGCGCCCACCAGGATTGCCAGCAGTGTGGCCGCCAAGCCCTTGTTCCGCTGGGCGAACTTCGTCCATTCATAGAACTTGCTCGGCCGTCGGGCCATGATCGGCTGGTCCGCCAGATACCGCCGCACGTCACCCCCGAATTCCGCCACGCTCTGATAGCGGCGGCCGGGCTCGTCGGCCGTGGCGGTGCAGATGATGGTGTCCACGTCGCGGGGCACCCCGTGATCCACCACGCGGGGCCGGCGTGGCTGTTCTTCCTGAATCACCCGCCACGCGTCGTGGTAGGAGAGCCCTTCCATGGGGTATGGCAACGTGCCGGTCATCAACTTGAAGAGGATCACGCCCAAGGCGTACACGTCGCTCCGCACGTCGGCGGCGTCCTGATCGCCCCGGCGCTGCTCCGGGCTCATGTACGCCAGCGTGCCCTGGACCTCGCCGGCCGAACCGACCCGGATCGTGCGGGTGGTCTCGCTGCCGGAGATGGCCGAGACACCGAAGTCGAGCACCTTCACCTGGAGCTCCTCGCCCGCGCCGGAGCCAACTGGCTTTACCAGGATGTTCGAGGGCTTCAGGTCGAGGTGGATGACGGACTTCATATGGGCATGCTGGATCGCGTCGCAGATTTTGCAGAACAACTGGAGGCGTCCGCGGCGCGGCAGGCGCTGCGCCTCGACGAACCGGTCCAGCCGCTCGCCCTCGATCAACTCCATGACGAAGTAGGAGAGCCCGTCCGCCGTGCTGCCCGCATCGAAGATGTTGGCCACGTAGGGATGGTTCAAGCGGCCCAGGATGCGCGACTCGTGGCCGGACAGCTTGGCCCCGGCGCCGTCGCCATGGACCACTTTCAACGCGACCCGACGGCGCGGATTGCTCTGCTCCGCCTCATAAACGGCCCCCATGCCGCCGCGACCCAGTTCCCTGATCACGCGATACGGACCGATCATGCGGCCCGGCACCAGCGCGGGGACGCGCCGCGACTCCGGCGGCCCGTCCAGCATCGACGTCTCGAGGAACATGGTGCTGTGGTCGGCCGCATTCAAGAGCGATTCCACCTGTTTTCGCAAGGCCGCGTCCGCGGGAATCTCCGTGCGGACGAACGCGGGCCGCGCGGCCGGCTCCAGCTTCAAGGCCGCGTGGAAGATGCGTTCAACGATCTCAAACCGTTCGGCGCTCACGACCGCTCCTCAGCCGACGCCTTGCGTGGCACCGATGCCCCGCTCAGTTCGTTGTACAGCCAGGCCTTGGCCAATTGCCAATCACTGTGCACGCTCATGCGCGACAGGTGCAGCTCGTCGGCCGTCTCCTGGTGCGTGAGCCCAATCAGAAAACGCAGTTCGACCACCCGGGCCAAACGCGGCGAAAACTCCTGTAGCCGCCCCAGCGCCTCGTCCAGCGCCAGGTAATCCGCGGGCTCCCAACCCTGCGGCGAAGCGATCTCCTCGGACAACAAGTGCCGCCGCAGCACGGGCGTGCCCTGGCCGCTCTGCCCCCGGCCGCCACGTTTCTTCGCATCGATCTTGCGGGCCAGATCGACCAACTGCTGACGCATCTTCTGGACGAGTAGCGCCAAGGCATGGTCGTGCGATTCACATTGTTCCACGCCGCTCTCGGAGAGCCGACAGAAAGCCTGGTGCACCAGCGACGCCGTGCCCGGGCGGTTCAGCCCGGACCACTTGGTGAGCAGGCGATGGGCCCGCTCGGACGCCTTCTCGTACACCAACGGGAGCCAATCCCGCAGGGTCTTGGGCGTCGGACCAGGGGCCTGGCCGTTGGCACGGTCTCCGCTCACACTTTTCCTTCCGCGAAACGACGTGCAACTGTCACAATCGAAGCGTCGGCGCGACGGGCCGCTGCGGACGCACACATATAGCTATCTTATTGTACGGCTGTGGGTTGTGCGACGGAGGCCAAATCCGGCACCCGCCGCGCGGGTGCGTGTTCACGTCACATCACCCGTCGTAACTGTTTGCGCGCGGCCTCGACGGTGTTGCGGAGCAGCATGGCCACGGTCAGCGGGCCGACCCCGCCGGGGACGGGCGTGAGGTGGCCGGCAACCTCCGACACTGGGCCGAAGTCCACGTCGCCAACCGTACGACGGACAACTTCGCCGGCCTCGTTCTCCTCGGTGATGCGGTTGATCCCAACATCAATGACGACCGCACCGGGCTTGACGTAGGCAGGCCCGATCAGCCGTGGCTGGCCGACCCCGACCACGAGAATGTCGGCTTTGCGGGTGTGCGCGGCCAGGTCGCGTGTGGCCACGTGACAGCCGGTGACCGTCGCCATGTGGGTCAGCAGGAACATGGTCACCGGCCGCCCCACGATGCGGCTCTGCCCCACCACCACTGCTTCGGCACCGCGCTCGGGCACGCCGCTGCGGCGGATCAGCTCGGTCACGGCCAGGGCGGTGCAGGGAGCGATGATCGGGTCGCCGTAAAAGAGCATCCCGATATTGGCCGGGTTCACGCCTTCCACGTCTTTATAGGGATCGATGCGATACTGCGCGACGGCGGTGTCGATGTGGTCGGGCAGCGGGAGTTGCAGGATGATCCCCGTCACCTGCGGGTCGGCATTGAGGCGGTCGATCGTGGCCAGCAACTCCGCCTGTGACGTGGATTCCGAAAGCTCCACCAACTCGTACTGCACGCCGACCTTCACGCTCAACTTCCGCTGCGACTCGGCATAGAGCCGGCCGCCGTCATCGCTGCCCACCAGCACGGCGCAAAGCTTGATCGAGCCGTGGTGGGCATTGTACCGGGCCACCTGGCGGGTCACCGCGGTGCGAATTTCGGCGGCGTAGGCCGCCCCGTCGAGTATCCTGGCCGGCATCGGCGCTCCTCATTATCGGCGTCGATCATCGCCGCGCGGCCCGGCCGTTGCAAGCCGGCCCACGCGCGCGTCCCGTCCGCCGGTTCTTATCGGCAAAGGCGCCTGCCAACGGAGCGCACGCATTCCCGGCGGAGAAGGCTGCGCGGCGGCGGGCCTAAAGTCTGGTAGCGGAGACCTTGCGTAAGCCGTAGGCCGGCGCTGCCCAACACTGGCGATCCGAACGCCGCACGAGGCGAAAGAAGCATGGAGCACGTGACTCATCCAGCCCGGGTGCAACGCACCGCGGCCCTTTGGCATGCGGCGCTGTGGCGGGACGCAGTCGAGCAACGTCGGCTGCGCGACAGGCTGGGCGAAGTATCCGAGACCGGCTTTGTCGCCGCGGATCGCGACGCTGACGGCGTACCGGACGTGTTCGACAACTGCCCCCACCATTTCAATCCCAATCAATACGATTTCGATCTCGACGGCCTGGGCGACTGTTGCGACTACGACGACGACAACGACCGCGACCCGGACCCGCTCGATCCCGACCCGCTGAACGCCGCCGTTTTCAAGTACACATCGCCGGCCCCCGCCTCGGCCTGGGATCCGGCGGACCCATACGCTGCCGCCGACGTGTTGCTCGTCGGCCGACACATCGACCTGAAGGCGTAGTTCGTCGCCGCGCCAACTCACGGGGGGTGTACGCCGCGCCTGTTTCCGGTATAAGTGCCGCAACGATTTTCCGCGGAAAACACTGATCCCGGGAGCGCAGCATGGAGCCGAGTGCCGCGAAGAAGATGTCGTTCTTCCAGCAGGTCGCCAGTCTGCCGGCGAACTTCTGGTACGCGAACATCCTGGAAATGATGGAGCGGCTGGCATACTTCAGTGTCGCGGCTATTCGGGCGCTCTACGTTGTGGCGGCAACGAGCAACAACGGCCTTGGTCTCAGCTATCCACAGAAGGGCTTGATCTTCGGTATCTGGGCGTTTCTGCAATGCCTGATACCGATGGTCTCCGGGGGCTACACGGATCGCTACGGCTACCGCAAGAGTCTTGCAGTGGCTTTTACGATCAACATCGTGGGCTACGTTCTCATGGCGCTCTCGAGACCGCTCGCTGATTCCCTGGGAGCGCAAGGTCTACCCGACGCGGGATTCTGGGTTTTTCTCGTGGCGGCGTGTCTGGTGGCGACCGGCACGGCCATCTTCAAGCCGCCAGTACAAGCCACGATCGCCCGGGCAACTACGGAGCAGACCTCCTCGATAGGGTGGGGACTGTTTTACTGGGTCGTGAACATCGGAGGCACGCTGGCTCCAATCTGTGCCGCTTTGCTGCGCGGCGAAAACGACTGGCAGATTGTGTTCTACGCGGCGGCGATCGTAACGGCGCTGAATTTCCTGCCGGCGTTCCTGCTCTACAAGGAACCGGAGAAAGTTCCCTCCGAAGCTGGTGATGAACCCGCCAAGGGGCCATTCGGTGTGCTGCTCTCGTCGCTCGGGAACATCGTCAAGGACGCGCGTTTTGTCGTTTTCCTGCTCATCTGCTCGTGTTTCTGGCTCATGTTCATGCAGCTCTGGGATCTACTGCCGAACTTTATCGATGAGTGGGTTGATACATCAGATGTGGCCGGCGTGTTCGGCGCGATCAACAGCAACCTGATCCTCGAAAGCGGCCAGACAAAGCCCGAGATGATCATCAATATCGACTCGTTCTCGATTGTCCTGCTGGTGATTCCCATTTCGTTCCTCATCAGCCGGCTGCACAAGGTGGCCGCGATGGTGATTGGCATGATGATTGCGCTGGCGGGGTTCGTCGGCGCCGGCCTGACCAGCATCGGTTGGATTTGCTGCCTGATGATCTTCATCTTCGCCGTGGGTGAGATGGTCTGTAGTCCAACGTTCAGTGCCTATATCGGGTTAATCGCCCCCAAGGGCAAGAAGGCGCTCTACATGGGCTATTCCAACGTTCCCTTCGCCATCGGATGGGGCTTTGGCAACCTGGTCAGCGGGTACCTGTATGAAGAGCTAGCCAACAAGTTCAAGTTCGCGCGGGAGTATATGGTCGCTGAGCTGGGCGCATCGCCGAGTTTCGCGTTGAACAAGGAACTGTTGCCCAAGGACCAAGTCATGCAAACCATGACGAATATCATGGCCGGCGGCGACCCGGCCGCGCTCCAAAGTGCAATGACGGGTCTGAATTCGCATGTCAACGAAACCGGGTTGTCGGGCGATGAACTGCAAATGGCGCTGAAGAATGGCTACGCCGAGATTCTCGGGCAGACTGACTATGCGGCGATTCGCGCTGCGACTGACATCCTCTGGGACCTCCACCATCCGTATGTGATCTGGGTCTACCTCGGCGCTGTCGGGCTGGTTGGGGCACTGGGGATGATGATCTTCTACTTCGCGATTAAGAAGTCCATCCAGCCATCCGAAACGGATCCCGCCAACAACGCGTAACGCGCGGGCAAAGACCCACGTTACGAACCCGCTTACCGCCGCTCATCGGCATGATGCCGGCACGCGCGTCCCATGCACCGGCGGATGGCGCGGAAGCGCTCGAGCTCGATCCGCGGCGCGAGATAGTCCTCGCCGACCGGCTCGTTGCGGCACAGATCGGTGCTGAGGTACTTCTTGTTGCAGTCGGGGAAAACCGTGACGACGATGGCGTCGGGACCCATCTGCTCGAGCAGTTGCGCGGCCCCCACGAAGTTGGCACCCGACGAGATCCCCACCGCCAACCCCAGCCGGTTGCACAACATCTGCGACATCAGGATCGCGTCGCCGTCCCAGGCGTCGATGATCTCGTCCATCTCGGCCAGGTTGATGATGCTCGGAATGAACTCGTCCGAGATGCCCTGAATGCGGTGCGAGCCCACCTGGCAGCCCGTCCGCATGGTCGGCGAGTTCGCCGGCTCCAGCGGGTGCACTTTCACCGGGGCGCCGTCGCGCCGCAGATATCGGCCGACGCCCATCACCGTCCCGCCGGTCCCCACGCCGGCCACGAACGCATCCGGCCGCGCGCCAAACTCGCCCAACTGATACTCGATCTCCGGCCCCGTGGACTCGTAGTGCGCGTCGATGTTCGCCACGTTGTCAAACTGCCGCGGCAGAAACACGTGCTCATGTTCCCGCGCGTACTTCTCGGCCATGGCGATGGCGCCCAGGAAGCCGCCCTGCTCGTGCGATACCGGCACCACGTCCGCCCCCAGGCTCTGGATCAATCGCACCCGCTCCTGGCTCATCCAGTTCGGCATGTAGATCCGCACGGGATGGCCGAGCGCGCGCCCGATCGCTGCGAACGAGATGCCCGTGTTGCCGCTCGACGCCTCGACGATCGTGTCGCCGCGTTTCAGTTCGCCCCGCTCGTATGCCTTCCGCAGCATGTGCTCGGCCATGCGGTCCTTGACGCTGCCGGTCATATTCTGCTGCTCGTACTTGGCGAAGAGGCGCCGGGGCCGCCCGCCAAGCCGATAATCGATTCGCAACAAGGGCGTCTCCCCGATCAGCGCGGAGATATCGTCGATCGTCGCCCCCACCCACCCGGTCAGCAGCGGTTCTGCAAGCATGTTCTCGAGCCTTCTCCCGTGCACGATGCATCTTTGAGAAACAGGCCGAGCCCGTCGTGGCGGGCCCACATCGTGCCATGGGGCCACCGCCACTCTCCCATAATACGCGATCGACCCGGCTACGAGAAGTGAGCGCAGACGGACTAGGGCTGGCGTTTTGCTTCCGCGATCGCCGCTTCCGCCGCCAGTGCCTGGCGGAGATTCTCATGTTTGGGCAGGTCTTCGAAATCGAAGGCCTTCATTTCGGCCCGTACCTGGTCGAGCGTCCAGTCCTGGCAGTGCAGCCGGTACAGTCCCACGGCCAGGCCGGTCCGATTCACTCCCGCCGCACAATGAACGAGCGTCGGCGGCGTGTCCGGAAACGCCAGCAGTTCCAGGATCTTCACCCGCTCCGCCGGCGTGCTTTCGCCGTTGCCGCGCAGGGGGACATTGTGCCATTCGATCCCCAGCCGCTCGGCCGCCGCTCGTTCCGCCACACTGATCGGCGCCTCCGGATTCAGGAGCGAAACCACGCGCTGAATGCCATATTCCCGCTGGAGGCGCTCGAGCTGAGCCGCCGTCACCTCGCCACTGCGGTACAGACGCCCCTCGACGACCGTCGCAAAGCGCTTCGGCAAACGCGTCGCCTGCCACCATAGCCCGCTCCCAGCCACCACGACGACGGCGGCGAAGACCGCGGCGATGGACTGTCGTCGTTTGACGACGGCGCCCATGAATGCGTACTCCTCACGTCATTCGGGTCCCCCACCGCTGAAGCGATGGGCCACCCGGCCAGCGTTTGACCGCCCGGCGCATGATGTTCGGCTCCTCTGATCATTCGGGTCCCCCACCGCTAAAGCGATGGGCCACCCGAGCGTGCTCGTAACGGTCTGGGGGAGTATAGACGCGACCCGGATTCAGCGCTCAGCGGAAAACGCACCCGCACGGTTTGCACGCCTCCGCAGCGCGACTAGGATGCCCTCGCCGGCAACGAGCACCCGGCCGCGCGGAGGTCAGCCGATGTTCAAACTTGCACTGGGACGTGAGGACGGCTCCTCGTGACACTGGCGGCGGGCGGATTGGCGCTGGGGCTCATCCTCCTCGCGGTCGGGGTTTTCGCTGGCCTGGTCGGGGGCGCGCTCGGCGTCGGCGGCGGGATTCTCATGATCCCCGCCATGGTGATCCTTCTCGGAGATCACGCGTACGGGGAGAACTCGTTCCACGTCTACAAGTTGGCCGCTATTACCACCTCGCTGGTCCTCTCGGTGCCCGCCGTCATGCGGCACCGCCGGGCCAACGCGATCATCTACGGCATGTTGCCGGGGATCCTGCCCCTGGCCGCCGCCGGCGTCATCGTGGGGGTGCTGACGGCGAACTACTACACCGGGGCGCACACGATCACGCTGCAACGCATCTTCGGCTGGCTGCTCGAATTCGTCGTGCTGATCAATGTGCTTGAGGAATGGCGGGCGCTGCGCGGCGACGTGCACCTGCGCAGCTCCTGCCCAATGCCCCATCGCAGGGTCCTCGTGGGACTGATCGTCGGGCTCCCGGCCGGCTTCATCGCGGGCCTGCTCGGCATCGGCGGCGGGGTCTGGGCCGTCCCGGCGCAGCGGCAATTGCTGGGCATCCGCATTCGCAATGCCATTGCGAATTCCGCCTCCATGATCATCTGCGTCGCCATCGTCACCAGCGCCACGCTGGGCTACGCGATTTCGCGTATGCCCCAGGACGACCTGAGCCCGGTTCAGGGTTGGCGGCTGGCTGCCTGGCTGGCGCCGGGGGCGCTGCTGGGTGGCTGGTGCGGCGGCGGGCTCACCCATCGGCTGCCCGTCCGATGGCTGCGTTACGGCTTCCAACTGCTACTGGCAGCAACGGGCTTGCGCCTGATTCTCGCCTGACGGGAACGGTTTTTGCTACCGTTTTCGGGAGATTGCCGGTTGCGGGCCGGGCCGCTAACCGCCTATAGTATGTGGTCTTGCCCTCAGGTGGCGTCGGAGGGTCCGGCGCGAGGTGCAACGGAGCCCCCACATTTTCCCTAATCGATTTAGCGCTGGCGCCTGACGTGGACCGAGGGCCGGCGGATTGTGTCACAGGACGAACGAATTCATGCTTGATGCAAACCTCTTGAAAACCATCGAAGTCACCGATGCCGATCTGGACGCCGAGTTCGAGGCGGCCTTCGGCCAGGCTATCAACGACGAGCTCCTGGAAGAAGCCGTCGGCGTCCAGTCCGGCGTGGGCCTGGACTTCAACTCGATCCTCAAAGCGAAGATTGTCGCGCTGAGCGGCAACGAGGCCGTGTTGGACGTCGGCCTCAAGAGCGAAGGTATCGTGCCGCTCGACGAGTGGGACAACCCGGCGGACGTGCAGATCGGCGCCGAAGTGGAGGTGCTCGTCGAAGACATCGACGAGACGGGGATGATCATCGTCTCCAAGCGGCGCGCCGACCGCATCCTCAACTGGCGCCGCATCGTTGAGACCACCAACGAAGGCGACACGACCAAGGGCCGGGTGCTCCGCAAGATCAAGGGTGGACTGCTCGTCGACATCGGCGTGCCGGTCTTCCTCCCGGCTTCGCAGGTCGACATCCGCCGCCCCGCCGACGTGGGCGAATACATCGGCCGGGAAATCGAAGCCAAGATTCTCAAGATCGACAAGGAACGCCGAAACATCGTCATCTCCCGCCGCAAGCTCATCGAGGAGGAACGGGCCAAGCAGAAAGCCAAGCTTCTGGAAGAGATCGCGGTCGGCCAGGTACGCAAGGGCGTGGTCAAGAACATCGCCGACTTCGGCGGCTTCGTGGACTTGGGCGGGATCGACGGGCTGCTGCACATCACGGACATGTCCTGGGATCGCATCGAGCACCCCAGCCAGATGTTGAAGGTCGACGAGGAAATCGAGATCAAGGTGCTCAACATCGACCGCGACCGGGAGAAGATCGCGCTCGGCCTCAAACAGTTGCAGGAGAACCCGTGGGAAAAGGTCGCCGAGCGCTATCCCATCGGCTCCCGCGTGAAGGGCGAAGTCGTCAACATCATGAACTACGGCGCCTTCGTGAAGCTCGAGCCCGGCATCGAGGGCCTCGTCCACATCTCCGAGATGAGTTGGACCCGCCGGATCAACCACCCCTCCGAGATGGTCAACGTGGCCGACGAGATTGAGGTCGTGGTGCTCGACGTCGACAAGGACAAGCAGGAAATCTCGCTCGGCATGAAGCAGACCGAGGTCAACCCCTGGACCACCGTCGCCCAGAAGTACCCGCCCGGCACGGTCGTCGAGGGCATCGTCCGCAACCTCACGAACTACGGCGCGTTCATCGAGATCGAGGAGGGCATCGACGGCCTCTTGCACGTGTCCGACATGAGCTGGACCAAGAAGGTCAGCCACCCGTCCGAGGTCGTGAAGAAGGCCGAGACCTACCGCTGCGTCGTGCTCTCCGTCGATCAGGACAAGATGCGCATCGGCTTGGGTCTCAAGCAGATGACCGAGGACCCGTGGCTCCGGGCCGTTCCCGAACGCTATCAGCCCGGCATGGTGGTCCGCGGCAAGGTCACCAAGATCACCAACTTCGGCGTCTTCGTCGAGCTGGAGCCGGAATTGGAGGGCCTGTTGCACGTGTCCGAGCTGGCCGACCACAAAGTCGAGAACCCGCAGGACGAAGTGCAGCTCGGGCAGGAGGTCGACGTCAAGATCCTCCGCGTCGATACCGTCGAGCGCAAGATCGGCCTGTCCAAGAAACGCGCCGAATGGGCCAGCGATTCCGAGCAAGAGATCGAGGCCGAGGCCCGGCGCGAAAAACGCCGTGAGCGTCGCGGCGGCCTGGGTGAAGAGCTCGCCCAGGGTCTCGACAGCTTGCTGAGCAGCCCGTCGGACGAGGAGCCAACCACCCGGTCGGCCGAGGAGCCAACCACCCCGTCGGCCGAGGAGCCGACCACCCCGTCGGTCGAGGAGCCGACCAGCCCGCCGGACGAGAAGCCAACCACCCGGTCGGCCGAGGAGCCAACCACCCCGTCGGCCGAGGAGCCGACCACCCCGTCGGCCGAGGAGCCGACCAGCCCGTCGGCCGAGAAGCCGACCACCCCGCCGGACGAGAAGCCGACCAGCCCGCCGGACGAGAAGCCAACCAGCCCGTCGGCCGAGGAGCCGACCAGCCCGCCGGCCGAGGAGCCGACCACCCCGTCGGCCGAGAAGCCAACCAGCCCGCCGGACGAGGAGCCAACCAGCCCGCCGGCGGAGAAGCCGACTAGCCCGTCGGCGGAAGAGAAACAGGACGACTGAGTACCGCGGCGCTCCGGGTGAAGTGGCGCAACCCGAGCCCGGAGCGCCAGCGACGAACCAAGTGCAACGGGCATACCAGTATTACCCACGGGCCTCCCACGGAGGCCCATTTTCATTCCGCGCGCAGGCTAATTCTTGGCTTTTCCGGCCACACCGCCTACGTCAACGGCGAGACCGGTGACGACGCCTGGGACGGCCTGTGTGAGGAGTGGGACGGCGGGACGTGTGGCCCGAAGGCCACCATCCAGGCCGGCATCGACGCCGCCACGCCCGGCGATGAGGTCGTCATCGCCGACGGCACCCACACCGGCTATGGCAACAAGAACCTCGATTTCAACGGCAAGGCGATCACGAATCCGGCTGCATATACGGAGACATATCCCGATTGCGAAATCCTGCTCGCCGACTGCAACGGCGACGGGGCGGTTGACTTCTTCGATATCGACGCGTTCGTCGCGCTGATCCTCGGTGAATGAGCGCGCCGGCGGCTCGCTACTCCTCGTCCTCCGCTTCCGGCTCCGCCGCCTGGCT